>Ga0302140_10009876_pt1 | contig 11818 bp, 12 predicted proteins | sample I_Bog_E1_1_FD_202095 | JGI IMG/M metagenome (GOLD analysis project Ga0302140, IMG submission 202095) | Peat permafrost microbial communities from Stordalen Mire near Abisko, Sweden - I_Bog_E1_1 | ecosystem: Environmental > Terrestrial > Soil > Wetlands > Peat | place: Sweden: Abisko, Stordalen...
TGCAAAAATACTTCTGTGCATGTTCTGATGGCCATTTAAATCTCCTTTCACTCATTTCTGACATCAAAGGACCTCTATGTTTTCCTTTGGTGCACCCCCTTGCCTCCCATGGTTTTCTACAACAGCTCCAATGAGGCTTCCAAAGAATGTTCTCACTGTCTTTTTTATTATATTCATCCATTGCCTGAGTTACCGTGATACCCGTATGTCCGAAATCCCATAGTCCAGGATGATACCTGCAAGTCTTGGCCTTTTTATTCTCACTTTGCTTAAAAGTCTTCTCACAAGCCCAATGGAAACAATACCTCGGCTCGTTCTCAGTTTCTATTTCCTTCTGGAGTTTGAGTTTCTCAATATTAGCCTTGGACATATAAGGCTCACTTTTTCTGAAGAATCCTGACCAAATTGCTGTTTTTGAGAAAGTCTCAGGTTTATAGTCTCTTATGATCCCTGGATTGACAACTGATTTCTGGACAAAATAAATCTTCGCTTCATCTGAAGGCCATTCTGAGGACTTATGCGCGTTTTGGAAACATGGGTCTGCATTTCCCGCTGGAGCTTCGCAACAACTCCAAGTTTCATCCTTTGTGGATTTATTCACAACTATATAACCACTATGATATCTGCATTCAGTGCCATCTCCTTCAACAAAAGCCTTGCCACAAAACGAATCAGGTCGAAGATTTTGATCCTTCTTCTTAATTGGGTTTAATGGACCATGATTAATGCAAAGCTTATAGTTCTTGGAAGCAGGGACACCTCTATGATTGCTTCTCTTACATCCTCTTGCAGCCCATTGGCCACGACAACATGTCCAAGATTCAGGCCATAGACCATGAATAGATCCGAATTCATATCGTCCTGGATGATATACACATTTATCTTGTTTAGCCAAAGGATTCTCATCATATTTATAGTTCTGACCACATCCCCAATTCTTGCATACCATATCCATCCCAGTTTCTAAACCAGCGTTTGGTTTTTTGGGTTTTTCAGCCCGAGGAGGAATATCACAAGGAAACTCATGAGTGTACTCCCATTTTTTGGGAAGCACATTTTGATAACGCTTGAAGAAGTCATCTTGAGCCTTTTCCAATTCAATGCTATCACCGTAACCAGCAATCAATAGGCATAATGCTCGATAAATTTCGGAACATCTAACCTCGAAGTGCTCCTTAAACTCTCGAAGGGATTCTTCCTTACGGAAAAGGTAAAATCGAGCCTCATTGTCTCTTTCATTAATTGGCCCAACTCCACGTATATAGACCTCAAAGCCAGCATATACTTGAGGCTCATCATAATTGCCGAGAATCTCAACATTTGGGAAAGACTCCTTCAATTTGGCGCTTAATTCATTGAATTTCTCAACAAAATCTGCCTCTTCATGCCATGTTGTGGTTTGATGTTTGGAGCAAAAGGCGCAATGATTCACGATTAATTGGAAACGACCTTGATTCCAATTTTCCATCGCTGAAGGCAATTGTTCTTCATCTTCTTTATTGTTTTCAATTGGTTTTTTGATCTTGGTAATTCCGAAGCCTCCCATGAAATTCTTGTCTTGATTCTTGATGAATGAACCAGAAAAACCAATGATTATCTCAGATTCGGCGCATTGCATGACCTTGGTCTCAAAGCCTTCTGAGGGAAACGGTTTGAATTCCATGCCTTTTTCATCGAAGAGGAAATGGAAGGTCTTTTTGCTTGAGTTCTGAAGGTAGAAAGTGGCTGAATGAAGGAATTTGGTCTCTTTTGTGAAGACTAATTCCACTTTATTGATATATTCATGGGGTTTCAACTTGATTTCAGAACGGATCAAATCACCTTCTGAGAATTTCTCATTATGATTATCAAAGGAGTATTTGTTGTTCAAGATCTCCTTCTCTTCAAAAGCTCTTGAATAACCGATGGTTAATTCAAATGGACTACGGGTTTGTTTATTGAAGTAATAAACCATGCTGGATAGACGTAATTCAGAGAGCTGATCCTCATGGGAGAACTTTTGGAGGGAATCAAAACAAATCTCATTATCAGCATATAAAGTTTCAAAGATTTTCGTTGGTTGATCTTGGCTTTCTTCTATCATTTGTTTCTCAGGATCTTCTTCCGGCATTCTTAATGGATTGGAACGGTAATTTTGTCTGATGATCTTAATTTCCTCAGGGTCCAAGACAGCATTTCGAAGTGACATGAGAAAACGATCGTAAATAAGATATTTGCCATCGAATTTCACTGGCTTCAATTCCGCAAAGAGCTCAAATTTCAAAGATTCCGTAATTTTTCCAATTTGGCAAATTTCCTCAATTGAAAGCTTCAAGTCCAATTGTTTTAGCACTTTTATAAAGCTTCGCATTTCAATGGCATATAAAGGAGGAGGTTTAGTGGGATCAGTTGTAATGAGACTATTTAGGCAAGTGTATGGCAAGTGCGCACCTTCCTCTGTCAAAGGAGGGGACAACATCGCCAGAGTCACAAACACCCATTCAAAATTAAAGGCTAACTCACGACATTTGGAAAAGAGCTCACCATCTTGTTGTTGGCTTAAAAATGCAAATAACTTTTGGGATAAAGCTGCTGCTCTTTTGGTGGCATTTGGGCTGATATTCGTTTCTTCACCAGAAGTTGGCTTGCGGACTGGGCTTGTGGGAGGGGTAAATTGGCCTGATTCATCTGCTCTAAAACTCTTCAATAAGGGAAGAGGAACTCCTAAAGAAAATAATTTTAATAAAACAAAAATTACAATTTGAAAAAAAACCTGTTTTTTTCGAAAATGAGTTGGTTTGTTCCATCGTATCTTGTTTTTCCTTTAGCACCTGAACACTGTTTTTTCTGCTGCTTCCCTTCAAGGCCATTTCTTTGATGTCGATATCCATCAATGGTTTGAAAAAAATGACCATGTCCGCAATGGTGCCTTTGAAACATCGTACAGCAGATTCGCTTCCCAAGTAAAAATTGCCTTCAGGATTTTCCAGCTCGACACTCAAGGATAATTGCGACTCTATAAAGCCATTGATATAAATGGAAACATCTTTGGTCTTGTTTATAAGATTGAAAATGAGGACCAAATGGTTATTTTGATTGGGCTTGATTTTTTTTTGCGTGAAAATGCTCTCCATCCCTTTTTTTGTCCTTTTTATAAATTTTACAAAACATTTGTTTTATAACTGACAAAATTTTTACATGAAACTCAGAAAAAGTGTTAGATCTTTCGTCAAGCCGCATATTAATGATTTTTCCATTGTGCTCAAACCAATTTGGAAAAATATCAAATCTCCCTCTAAAAGAAAAACAACATAAAAAATTTATTTTATTTGAAAGTTTCTTGCTTATTGTATCAGGATTGTTTTGCATTTGGAACCAAAAGGAGATAGAATAGGCACCTTTCAACTCTAAGGTCTCAACGTTCAACTTTTTCTGATCTTCTGGGGATTGAAATGATAGCTCGTAAGGAATTATATGGAAAAAATCAGGATGTTGTTCATGATCATGCTCTTGAATTGGGTCCACATGAGGGTGAGAATGATGGGAATTATCCATTATTTGAAAGACAGTTTTCAAAAAAATGTTAGAAAAAAATGATAATTTAATAAAGAATTTTAGTTTTCAGTTTTTTTTTTTTTATTTCATTGTTTTTCAAAATGAAAATTCTTATGAATTTTGAATTTTCTTTAGTGAATATCAGAAAAATATGATTTTTTTTTTTTTAATTAATTCGTTTTATTGTTTAGTTAATAAGAAGCCGTCCTCTTTTTCCTTGAAATATTTTTGATAAAACTTGCAACTCTTTTCGTTCATTTGGAAGGTGAGAATTATTTTCAGGAAGCTCCAAAAACTTAGATCCGGCCAATTTTCTTTCAAAAACACCAACTCACTATTATTACTTTGATAGAGCAAAAAGTTGCTCAATCTGATTTCATTTGATGTTCGGATGACCATATCTGGCTCTCCTTTGATCAGAAATTTGTCATTAAGCATTTTTGGAGTGATATCTTCTAATTTTATCAATCCTTTTTCATATTCTTCCTTTAAAGTACCAAATGCATGATCCATTTCATATGTTGAATTATAACTGAAACAGATATTTAAATTCAACTTTTCATTTTTTTCGGTCAATTTCATTATATCCAACATACTTTTCTTTACATCTTCAGGACAAAGGTCAAGGTTTCCCACAATATTTACTTTTATGGAATTATTTTGCAGAAAATTATTGTTTTGAGCCATTTCATAAAGATTGACTTTTGCTAATTTGAAGAGAGTTTCAATTTCTGATTGTTCCCTGTTGAAATTTTCAATTGCAAAAGCAAAAACTGTAGCTGTCTCGATCCCTAAATTCAAACACCATTCCAAACATTTTTTCAAACTATTCAAGCCTTGCTCATGACCATAAGCTTTCGGTTTGTTTTTGTCTTTAGCATAACGTCTATTACCATCCATGATAAAGGCTAGATGTTTTGGGAGATGGCCAGTCTTTAAAATTTTTATCAACCATTTTTCATAAAACCATAAATTAGAATGATTTTTTTTTTGCATTTTGTTTCTTGAATTTTATGTTTAATTCATACTCTAAAAATGAGGTATATAAATTAATTTGTTGTTTTTTAAGAATTTGGCAAAACCACTTGTAATTTTTTTTGGAAAATGAATTTATTTATGAATTTATTATTAAATAATTTCATTTTATAACGTTTTCAAAATGCAAGGCAAAACTGCTCTCATCATAATTGATGTCCAAAATGATTATTGTTGTGGTGGGTCAATGGAAGTGAAAGACTCTGAGTCAATTTTCCCAATTATCAACTATTTGCGCAAGACAATCCCCTTTAATTTTGTGTATCTCGCTGCAGATTGGCATCCCAGCGACCATATCTCCTTTGCATCTAATCACATAGGTAAAAAACCTTTTGAAACTGTCACTTTGTCAAATGGGAAAGTCCAGGAACTTTGGCCAGATCATTGCATTCAAAATCAAGCCGGCTCATATTTCCATAAAAATTTAGTTACCACACCAAGAGACATCATAATAAGAAAAGGAATAATTACAAATGTTGATTCTTCTAGCAGTTTTGGAAGTCCACCTGAAAACACTGGACTCGAAAGGGACTTGAAAGATAGAGGCGTAGAAAAAATATTTCTTGTGGGGATCAGCCTTGATTTGGGCATGAAGGCCACTGCCCTTGATGGAGTTGCTAAAGGGTTTTTTTGTTTATTTATTTATTTCTAATAATTTGATAATTAGATTTAAAACATATCTTGTGGTGGATGGAACCGCCACGATTGAGAAGGATAAACTAAGGGAATATGTTGATTTTCTGATTTATAAAGGAGTTGAAGTGATTAGTTCAAAAGATGTTAAAAGTTTAGCTTAAGAAATCAATAAAATATATAGAAAAGGAAGAAGAAGAATTCGTATAGGAATAAACTTAAAATTGCATTTTTTTTTCTTTCAAAATATTGTTTTTATTTTCCAAAAATTTATGATTTTTTTTTTTTAAAAATGTCCTGAGAAATTAAAAATGAACCCAAGTAAAAAAATAATAGATCTAAAAAAAACTTCAAAAAAAAACATTTTACAATAAATAAAAAATTTAATTAAAAACAACATTAAAATGTTAAAATATTTAAACATTTTCCGTTTTATCGTGCATCTAAAATAATATTTTTGTCCCAAACCCCTTTCTTAATCTTTAATTTTTGTTTTTATGACCATATATTCCTCTATAAGGTTTCTTATCCATTTCCAAATTTGTTTCAAGTTTGGAGGTTTCAATTTATACATATCAGGTGGGGAACAATCAATGACTGCTTTGGCCAAGGTTTCATGAAATTTCTCATAAACTCTTAAGTCATGTTTCATTTTTTCGACATCATTTTCCTTTAAATTGCCAAATAACAAGTCCAAATCTCTTCTATCATTGCCCAAAGTCATATATTTTAATCGTTTGTGTTCTATATCAAAATTATTTTTAATTCCTAGAGTAGGATCCTTCATATTCGTGCCCTCCAGGCTTAATCCAACTCCATTTTCTCTAATATATCCAGGTTCAGATGATTTACTGAATTGTTTTTTGAAAGCTGAAATTTCTGATTCTCGTTGGATTAAAATTCTGATTTTTTCATCGTTTTCGATTTGCAAAGTCTTGAGTTTTTCTTCCATTTGGTTGATTTCAGAATAAGCCTCATTATTGGCTTGATGCAAGTGATGGATGAGGCTCTCCTTTTCATTGATTCTAGCGACTAAAATGGCATTTTTTTCTTTTTCTTTGAGGTATAAGGATTCATAATTGGATGAAAATAAGTCATGAACTGGCAGATTTGAGGGAGATTGCATTGTGAAAAAAAAAGTGGAAATGCGATATTGTTTCGGAGACTGCTATCTATAATGGATAAATTGTAAAATGGCACTAAAATCGAAAAAAATCGTTTATGATTTTCTTTTTTAAAATTAAAAAAAAACAAACAAATTAAAAATAAAAAAACTAAACAAAAAATCGATTCCGAATTCAAATAATGAATAAAAATGAGGATTTTCAGAAATTAAACACGGAAGAAGAAATCAAACAACGGACCCCCTCTGAGCCAAAGCCTGAAAAACGCCGAATTAGAAAGGAATCCCCCCCTCCATTACGACCATATGGCAAAAAACCCTGGCGGACAATCATAACAGTAAATTTACATTTAAAAAATCAAAGAAAATCCATTTTTCTTCACAATTTCAGTCATTTTTTCTTTTGTTTACAGGGATTTTTTTCGTCATGACCGGATACAATAGATCTTCCGAGCATTCATGGCAAGAAACTGTTCCATTTTTAATTCTTGGAATTTTGCGTAAGCTTTATAAACAAAAACAAAGGAATTTTTAAAAAAAAATCTAAATGTTTTGATAGTTTTAATTCCAGGCCTCTATCATTCCCTAATAATTCTCATGATCTGGAGAGGAGCTGAAGGGTATAACTACGATTTATTACCCTCAATGGATGATTAATACCAAAAAAATTAAACCAAAAAGAATTTTGTTTCTTAAATTCAAATTCATGACAAAACACAATAGTTAAACTAAAAATCTCTTAATTTTTTCATAATATGGAATCTTCCAATCTGAACCTCTTTAAAAAACCCACAAGCCAACCTTTCGAAGCCTTGAAGGTGCCTTTATTAGTTGAAAAAACTTTAGCCATTCTCCTGATTTCTTTTCCCGACAATTCATGATTCTTACTCGTTTCAGCTTTGCACCATCTATAAAGCCTTTCTTCCATCCTAGGGTCCATGAGTTTTCTTCCAGCCCCTTTTCTTCTATAAATTCCGACCTTGATCCATCTTTTCAAGGTGTTGCAGGGAATATCCAGACTTTTGGAGATCTTTTTGGTGGAGCTTCTCATTCCATTGTCATCAGAGACCCGCGAATAAAAAATGTCCAATGCTTCTTTCTTTTTGCTAGGGGAATAACGTTTGTAAGGTCCTCTTTTTTTTGACATGAAGCTTAATGAAAGATTCTCTTTATTGTTGTTGTATTCGATGTATTGAGGACAGCCTTCTTGGTTTGGGATTTTGTCATATTGGAGATGGTAAGGAGGAAGCATGTTTAATGGACTTCTAATGTTATTGTTCATGAGGTAATCGTTGGGAGTTTCTTGTTTAATAAAGACATCTATGAAATAAAAAATTAAACTAATGCAATACAATGTTTTTTTTCATTACCGATGCTTTCCTGCTTGTTGGCTGATAAAGGCATAATGACATTTAGATCCTCATTGTCATATTTACCATTATACATTAAATTATTGTCTTCTGGCTCTTCTTTTTCTCTTTCACCATAAATTGATTGAAATCTATAGGTGGATTTGGAAATTGCATCGACTTTTTAGAGATTTTTAAGATTTTTTAAGAAATTGTAAAATGCCCCATTACTATTGTTCATGATCAAAGTCATCAAGTCTGAATTAGCCATGATGGACTCTTGCATGGTCGTCACGTAATCTTTATCAGGGAATGTCGCTTCTATGTTATCAACACATTCTTTCAAACTCCTTTGGATAGAAATTGAAAAAGAAATGTTGGAACGAAAATCTTGGAGCCTCAAAAGGATGCGATCCAGGAAACTTTTGGTTTTGAAGAAATTCATTTGAAGGAATATGTCTGCGCTTGAATTTAAATAATATAAATGTTTCCCACATTGAATGGTTATGAAGTTTCCTATGAAGTCTCAGACACACAAAAATATGCTTGTTTAATTAGGAATTTTTTTACTTCAATTGAGCGTAAACATTTAAAATTTTGTTAAGAAAATTCATTAAATGCCTAAATTCAATTTATTTCAGTTTTTGGAATTTTGGTTTTTGTTTGATCGAATTAAATTTTTTGGAATGATTAATTTCAAAAATTTGTTCAAAATCAGAATAAGGTTTTGAAAATTAAGTTTCCATTTCTTAATTTTTAACATTTGACATTTTGCATCAAAAAAATAAAAATTTTTTTTTTTAGGTTTCTTCAAAAATTAACCCCCCAAAAAAAAAATCCATTAAATATTTCCAATTTAATAAGAAATTATTATAACTTCCATTTTTCAAAGGAACCACTCTCTTCAATTAGCCAAAAATGTCTACTTCTCTTGAAAAACTCAATATTGATTTAACTCTTTCTCCTTCCCCGCAGATTAATGCCACCAACTTGAAAATAAAAGGTTTGATGAAGGCAAATGTTAAATTATTTGACGTTTCACCCAAAAAACTTAAGCAAGATCCTGAAGCTTATGAATTTTGGTATGCAGAATCCAAAAAATTCCTCAGACAAGTAAATTAGGAATTCATTCATAATTTCTATATTTATTTAGGGACTCTATACGAAAGCCTTTGCTTATCTAAACCGTCATCTTGATAAAAAACTGCCATCTTTAACTGAAATTCAACGAGTCAAAGGCAGCAAGTTGATGTTAAACGCGATTTTGAACATTGTCTTGAAAACTTATCTGGCACGAAATGAAAACTTGCGCATTCCAATGCTTTTGCAACTGATAGTGAAAAGCGATAACTACCTTAAAATATATTACAAGAATCTCATGACCTTAATAAATTCCAAAGATGAAACCAGAAAAATTATTATGAAAACTTCAGTCGGAAAGAATTTGGATGGCAAAAAAAACGCCAGACAAAATTGGAAAATTTCTGATGAAATATCAGAAAAGGAAGAAGATTCTTTCGACAACAAGGATGAGGTCATTAAAAAAATCAATTTTAATGTGAATGGGAAAGAGAAAGAAGGCTCTGAAAAAAATCTGAATTTACTAATAAGCAAAGGCTTCGAAACAGTGAACAAAAAGTCAATCCTGTTCTTATTAGATGAATTTTTCATTTTGTATTTAAAACATATAATGTGTTTGGGTTTGCTCGAAAAAAAGTATGTTTTATATATATGATAATTTTTTTCAAATTTAATTAGAAAAAATGATTCTCATATGGCAGCCAAAATTTTTCTGCAAGCTTTTGAAATTTCCAAAAATTTCGAAAGTTCAAAAAACCCTGATATTCTTAGTTATTGTGTGAAAATTAGAATAATTTTGGGAAATTTGCATGCGGAAAATTTTAAGTAGATTTCATAAAATTGTTATTTTTATTAAGAAGCTCTTCTAATTTTAGTTACAAAGAAGCAGGGTTTTATTATGAGCAAGCTCTTAATTTGGGTTCATACACTATGAGTCTCTTATCAACAAAAACCATGGGCAAATCAGGAACAGTTTTCGCCTATCAATTCAAATTGGAACAATGTTTGGGCCAATTGGTTATTATTCTTCAGGATATGGCATTCCTTTACGAGCTTCAAGATAATTTTAGCAAATGCCATGAAAGCGCAAAACTTTCCTTTTGGATCACAATGGGTTTTTTTGAGCCAGAAGAAGAACTTTTCAAATTTATTCATGAGCAATATCAGAATTTTTCCAACAAAGTCTCTTTTTTTAAATTTTTTATGATTTATTGATTTATATATTTTTTTTGAAAATAAAAGTATTCAAATTATCTGAGAGAACTGGGAGATATAGATCGAGTATTTTCAGCTTTTATCCAAGGCAACTCAATCATACCTATAACTTCAGCTAAATCCGCAATTGATGAATCCGAAATAATTGCTAATCAGACCCAAGCCTTTAACGAGCAAATGTATTATAAATTCAATTATGAAAAAGTGAATGAGACTTTATTCATACCGATAAAACCGTCATTGATGAATCCAAACTCCTCTGTTTCAACAAATCTTTCATCAAGAATCTGCTCCGCAAAGCCGAAAATAACAACTTTCATAAAATTCAATGAAACATCAGAACAATCTACCATAGCGCCACATCTTCAAAAAACCGTTTCTGATTATGCAAGACCTTTAAATTCAAATCTCAATGAAAACAATATGACTTCTTCTATGCTAGGGTCGCCAATTAATGAATGCTTGATTGTTGGCACCAAAAGCTTTATCAATGATAATGATGGAAAGGAAAACCTTCAGAAGAAAAAGAAGAGGGTGATGTCAGCCAAATATGAGAGACATTGTTATTTGAAAATCAAGGATAAATCCAGCTTCGATGATGGATCTTCATCTTTGGGATTATTTGAAAACACATATAAGCCAAAACAATTGACCACAGATAAATGTAAATTTTCCAATTTTTTTCAATTCAATTTTTTGGGGATTATCTCAAATAATAATAATAATATATTTTTCATTTTGTGAATTAAAATTACTGCTTCTAGATTTCAAAGCACCAGTTTATCGAGTGAAAACTTTCCAGGAATTAAACAATCAAAACACCGTGAATTCTTTACAAGATTTAGATCATTTTGAAAAAAAAAACAGTACTCCATTTGGCACTTTAGTCGCCTTCAATAAATTTGAAGACAAACCCAAAAAATCGCCACCAAGGCAAGAAACCAAGAAAAAGTCCACAATCCGTCCAAAAAGTGCAATGAAAAAACCAGCCAATTCTCAAAATATCTTGGAAATGGAAATTCAGGATTTGGACGATTTTTTCTCTAAATTCATCGATGGGATCCTTAAGCAAAAGAACCAAACAAAAACAATGGAGAGAATTCATGAAGAGTATGGTGAAATCATGAAAGATGAAGATTTTGATAAGAAAGAATTTGATTTTAGCAAGAAGATGCTACGTTTAAAAAGGAAATATCCTTTACCTAGGTTCAATGATGAGCAATATCCTGGTGAAACTCTCAATCGAATTAAAGAACATACCGAAATGACCAATCAAGCTTTTAATATTAACATGGCTTCTGGAGTTTCCAATTATATACAACAACAAAAAGATGCCCAGAAAGAAATGGAAAAAGAACAAATTGCCCAAAACATTTACCAAAGCACGATAATTTTGCAAAATAAAACCGAAGATGAACCCATGCAAAAACCACAACCAATATCTGATGGCAAAAATAAATTGCAAACGATTTTATTTCAGAAAAAAAAAGTATTCAGTTTAAAGCATGTGACGCAGGATTTAAAACGACCGACTGCTGAACGAATTGAATCTTTTTCCAAATTGGACATTTTGGAAAATAATATCATGGAAAATAAGAAAAAACAACAAGAAAAAATGGCGCAACATCATAAAGATCTTTTTTTGAATTTGGTGGATTCTTACGAAAGAGAATTAGAAATAATTGATAAAAAATTCGCAAATGCCTCCAAAACTACTGTCACTAGAGAACAACCTCCATCATCCAGTGACAGGTCTTATATTAATGGAATTAGAACGAAAAGTTTCCAGAAAACAGACAAATTAAAATTCGTGAAACAGAATTTTGATTTAGCGAATTCGACCAATCTT
>Ga0302140_10009880_pt1 | contig 11816 bp, 7 predicted proteins | sample I_Bog_E1_1_FD_202095 | JGI IMG/M metagenome (GOLD analysis project Ga0302140, IMG submission 202095) | Peat permafrost microbial communities from Stordalen Mire near Abisko, Sweden - I_Bog_E1_1 | ecosystem: Environmental > Terrestrial > Soil > Wetlands > Peat | place: Sweden: Abisko, Stordalen...
CTCCGGTGGCGTATCTGTCTTTCCGGCAGAAACCTCCCGCCGCCATAGAGGTTCTGGCGCGAAGCAGCCTTCAGCCGGAAAATCTCAGCATCGCTTTCCGGCACGAAATATTGACACTGGATCCCGGGTTGCCGCCTATGCGCTCGGTCTCGCTCGACGAACGCTTGCAGGTGAACTATTGGAGCAGGGGGCTCTATGGAGTGTTGTTGGCGATCCTGGCCGCCATTGGACTGCTGCTGGCTTCGGTCGGCCTTTATGCCGTTATGGCGCATTCGGTGACTCGCCGGACACAGGAGATCGGAATCCGCATGGCTATCGGGGCGACGGCGCGCGATGTCCTTAAGATTGTGTTCGAACAGGGGATGGTGCCGTTGGGAATCGGCCTGGCAACAGGACTGGCTGCCTCGCTTGCAGTCAACCCGGTCCTCAAATCTTTCCTGGTGAGGGTGTCGCCTTTCGATCCCATCGCCCTTGCCGTGTCGTCCCTCGCGCTGTGTTTCGCGGCCATGCTTGGGTGCCTGACACCGGCCCGTCGGGCCATGCGCGTCGCCCCCGTCGTTGCCCTCAGACACGATTAGCGGCGTGCTCGCCGAAACAGCCCACTGGTCTAACCTCTCTCAAACTTCCGCTAAAGCCCCGCCGCTTCCATGTCGATAAACCTATCGGAGGCATTCTCGCATTGAAGTTTCGATGGACCATCTCGACTCGCGCCGTCGTCATCGCATGGACGGCCGTGGTCATCACCGCCGGCGCCAGTCTTTTGATTCAGCGCTCAATCATACGCACTCAGGGCTTTCAACTGGAAGAGAATGCGATGCGCAATCTCGTTCTTTCGGCCGAGAGCACCAGGGAAAGTGTAAGCCAGCTCAACGCGGGCGGCGCTTTCAATCGCAAAAGCCTCGTCCGCGAAGTCCGCCTCACGTCCGATTTTCGGGCCACGCGATTCTATAAAACCATTCCGGTCATCGCCGCCATACAGGCCATTCAGTCTGCGGCCGATAAAGAAGGCTACACCTTTCGAACGCCTTCCGCCCACCCCCGCAATCCCAAAAACGCCCCCACTTCGGACGAAGAACAGATCCTCGCCCAACTCGCTCAAACTCAGGCCCCTGAATACTTTGCCGTGAATCGCGAAAAGAATGAGATGGTCTATGCACGGCCTATCCATCTCGGCGAAGACTGCATGCAGTGCCACGGCGTCCCCACGGCCGCGAATAAAAACGGCAAGGACATCTTCGGCTTCCCCATGGAAGGCTGGAAGCCCGGTGAGATGCACGGCGCCTTTCTCCTTCGCGCTCCCCTCGATCACATCGACGGGCTGGTCTACGCCAGCACCGTGAAATCCGCGCTGTGGCTCACGCCGATCGCCATCGCGCTCGGCTTCTGCGCCCTGTTCGCGGTCAGTCCCGTGCGTCGCGCTCTCTCGAAGACCCTGCACACCCTCGAAGACATCGCAAAGGGCAACCTCGCGCTCGAATTCCCCGCCACAATCGCCAACGACGAAGTGGGTGACATGACCGTGGCCATGCACGCGATGTCGGATGAGTTGCGCCGTATGGTGGGTGAGATCGCCGAAAGCGTCGGCGTTCTGAATTCCACCTCCGCCGGACTCTCGGCCGATTCCGCCAGCGTCTCTGCCGGGTCCTCGGAGGTTTCGCGGAAAACCCGCTCCGTATCGGGGTCCGCCGGACAAATGGCGGTAAGTTTTGAGAGCGTAGCGGCCACCATGACGCAAACCGCCGCCAACCTCTCGCAGGTATCTTCGAGCGCCGAGGATATGACGCAAACCATCGGAGAGATCGCTTCCAATTCCGAAAAGGCCCGCCGAATTACCGGCGCGGCCACGCGTCAGGCCCAGGAAATCACCGATCAAATGACCCGGCTGGGCGAGGTCGCGAAGGGAATCGGCAGGATCACCGAGACCATCACGGAAATCTCGGCTCAAACAAATCTGCTGGCGCTCAATGCCACCATCGAAGCGGCCCGGGCCGGCTCCGCGGGGAAAGGTTTCGCCGTAGTCGCGAGCGAGATCAAAGCTCTGGCGCAGCAGACCGCTCAGGCGACCGAGGACATCCGCACCCGCATATCCGGCGTCCAGTCCTCCGCCATGAGCGGGATGGGGGCGATGGAGCAGATTTCGGGCGTGATCGGCGAAGTCACGGAGATTGTGGCGTCGATCGCGGCCGCCATCGAAGAGCAGTCCGCCGTCACCAAAGACATGGCGCGAAACATCTCTCAGGCTTCGTCGGGCGTGCAGGACGCCAATCGGCAGGTAGCGCAGTCGTCGCGTCTCACCCGCGAAATGGCCGCGGAAATCGAGGATGTCGATCAGGCGGCCGAAAGCATGGCAAGCGGAGGACGGCATGTGGAGACCAGCGCCTCCCAGCTTTCGACCATTGCCGCCAAACTGAGCTCCTCCGTCCAAACCTTCCGCATCGGTTAACGCTGCGTCTTCCGGATACCCTGAAACTCAGCTTAAAGGCCGGTTGTATCAAGGTCGGCGCAGACCGCCGACCTCTCTCCGGTTCGCAATCGTCGTCCGCCCCAGTCCTCTGAATTCCTGTCTGCTGACCCACGTGGATTGGTTCCTGTTGTAGCATTGTTGGAAAGTATTCATCCAAAGAGGTGAAATGGCTCTCAACGATGACCTGTGGAATCTTTGGACCAAATTAGCCCCTCCCTGGAAAACCTACCTCTCCCGTGCAGGCCTGAAGCGGGTTTCACGAAAGACGCTCGCTTCTGACCTTCAGGCCAAACTCCACATCGACTTCTCTCTCCCCGGACTCGAAGATCTCGCCCGAGAGACTGCCCGGGCTGTCGAGCCAGGCGATCCCGCCAGAAGCCTGCTCTATCACGTTCTGGCTTCCCCCCGCGTCAATCCGTCCGGCCTCAAAAATCAGAAGGGCTACCCCAGCCTTAGCCAAATCGAACTTGTCGAAAACTACGTCTACAGCAGGAGCCGCCCCTCTCTCGCGGACCTCCGCGCCCGCGCCGGCACCGCGCCTCTCGCGATCGTCGTCTTCGCGCTCGAATACTCGCCTGCCACCGAAACGGCTCATAAGCGCCACGCTGACTTGTGTTTCTCCAGGACCGGAATCGCCCGCGTGGGAACCGTCCCCCCGAATTATTCGGGGCCTGCCCGCGGTTTTACTCCTGAAGCTCCGCCACCGAGCGCGGCCAAATCGCACGCTCGTGCCCCTCAACCCGATAGCAATGTCGCCGTCATCCCCTGCAGGTACGCCGCATTCATCGCCGCTCAACTGCATGGGGATAAAGACTCCATCCGCCCGGCAGACTTCCAGGACGGCGATGACAAGCGGCTCTTCTGGGTCCCACTCCACAAGCTCTTCGATGGCGATGAATGTCTTCAGGACGTAAAGGGCTTGCGCGTCGATTTCACCTGCTGTCACGTGAATCAGAAAATCAAAAAGATCCATGAGGCGCTCGCTAAAGAAGGCCACGACACCGGCATTCCCCACGACTTGCTCGCTCGCCCGCCTTACACCATAACCGATCGCATTGCCGGGCTCCAAACCGGCACGCACGGCAACGCTCTCCTGACTCCCGAGCACGACAAACCGCTTATCCATCCGTCTCACAATGCAGACGGATCCGTCGCAACCTTCCCGGTTCCCGCCGGACACAAGGCATTCCAGGCAACTCTCTGGTTCCCCAACGATAACGACGCACGTCATTGGCCCGAGTTCGTCAACATCCGATATCGCGTCGAAACGCAGGACGGCGAGCCGGCGATCGTGAAAGCGCCTGCCTCTTCTAACGCGGCCGCAGACGTCGTCCCCCCAGGCAACTTCGATGCTGTCCACTTAACCGACTACACAGCGGACGGCTGGATCAAGGCAACCGTCGGCGCGCTCGCGCCGCACATCTCCAAATCCCTCGCGGCGTATTCCATCGTCGCTCAGCCCGATTTCTTCCCCTTCATCCGCCAGCGCGATCTCGCGGATTGGTGGGCCAACGCCGCTCCTTCCGATATCAAGAACTGCATCTTTCCCGATGGCGTCGATGCCGGCTCACTGGCCAGTCTGCGCCTGCCCGCCAATATCCATCTTGAGCACTCCGGCTTCCGCCTGGATGACGACACCATCACCACTATCCTCACTGCCTTTCGGCCCGCGCTCGGAACCCAAACACCGCTTCTTCCCTTCGTAGTAAGGCGCGAATCCACCCTCCCCTTCCATTCCACCGACGTATTCCAGCCCGGTTGGGACGTGGGGCGCGACCGCCTGGACGGAAAAATGCATCTTGCCGCTTACGGCCTCGGTTCGCCTTTTGCAGAAGATTCCATGATTTGCGCCGCCGGCGGATCTTACTGGCCCGCGGCATCCCCGGACACAGCCAGAATGTTTGCTCCCGGTGGAAACATCATCGTCACCCCCATGCTCGACGAAGAGATCGGCAATCCGGGTTATGAATGGGACACCTCGCCCAGGCCGCGCGTGCTCGAGCCCGGCCTCCTCCGCTACCACCTTGTCGGTCTCGCCGACTGGGTGGACGCCATTCAGGAAGGTAAACTGCGCTTTTCGGTCCTTCTCAATGTCACTCTCGACGAGTACATCGCCAGAACCCTGGTAATGGCGCGCATTTTTCAGTATCTTAAGGTCCGCGATTCTTCGATGCGAACAGGTTGGGGTGTCCTGACCTTTACCAAACAACTCGGCAACCTGCCCGACGGCGTCTCTCTGCCACCGGACCTGGGATACAAAGTGCAAATCTTTCTTCGCACAGCCTGGACCTATCGGGACAACACTACCCAGGCCGATATCGCGTATGAAAACCTCCGGACTTTTTACGCCACCCCGGCGGTAGTCTATGAAGGCAACCGGCTCGTGTGGAAGTTGTAGTCTTAGGCGCCGGTCCCGCCGGCTGTTCAACCTCCATCGAGTGCGCCAAACACGGTATCTCCACGCTCCTCATAGACCCGCTGCGGCTTCCGGAAAGACTGCCCGGCGAAACCCTGCATCCCGCCGCGTCCGTGATCTTCCAGGAACTGGGCGTTCTCGATGACATAGAACGGGCGGGCTTCCTCCGCCATGAAGGACATTGGAGCGGTGCCCCTGAATCGGTCGTCTGGCAACCCTATGGTTCCGATCTTCGCGGACAATGGCTAAGCTACCAGGCTCTGCGTCCCGCGCTTGACCTGATCCTGCGCCGCGGCGCACAGCGGGCGGGAGTTGTCTTCGATCAAGAGAGCCGCCCGGCCGGCGTCATTGAAGACAACGGAACCGTCGTCGGCATTCGAACCGGCCAGGGGGACAATCCCATCTATTGCCGCTTTGTCGTCGATGCAACCGGACGGTCACGCTGGCTCGCGCGCAAACTCAAACTTCGCACAATCCACGCAAGCCCCCGCCTCGTCGCACGCTTTGGCTGGAATCCCCGTTCTTCCGGGCACGAACTTCCGCGTTTTCTACCGGAGCCCAATGGCTATCTGTGGACCGCCCCCGTCACGCAGGAAGAGACCGCCTGGACGCAGCTCAAATTCCTCTCCGATTCCGCCCGGGCGAAAGGCAAATGTCGTGACGTCACATGGACCCTCGTTATCCCGTCCGCCGGCCCCGGCTATTTCCTCACCGGCGACGCCGCCTCCACGCTCGACCCCGCCCTGTCGCGCGGCGTCCTCAATGCCATGATGTCCGGCATGGTGGCCGGCCGCGCCATCGCCGATGTCATTTGTGGACGCGGCGACACACGTTCCCGGCTCACCGGCTACAGCGCCTGGATCCGCGACACCTTCTGTCAGGATGCCGAAGCCCTGCTCGCCATGTATTCGCAGTTTTCCATTCCGCCATCGTGGGTCGAGTCGTCCCGCGAGACGCTGTCTGAAATCCGCAGAATGCCCTGCTCCAGATAGACCTCAATCGTGCCCTTACACGCCGTCTCGGCATCGAAACCGCGCCAGTTCCCGTAGCGCGATCGAAACATCTCGCATAACTCGTCCACTGTACGGGACCCATCGCACCATCCGATCAGATCGCAGATCGCCTGCGGCGCCTTGGTGAAGTTGAACCGGCCCCTGGTATCCGGCGTTGTGAAATAGAAATTTTTGGTCCGCCAGTTCTCCTCAGGCCCTTCGCCCTTCAGAAATCGCAGCACCGCCGGAATATCCCATTCGAGCTCGAACGCCCGCACACCCACGCCCCGAGCCGGACGGTCCCCGGGCGCCAATGGTCCCCGGTGTACTTCAACCGCGTCCGGGCAGTCCGCCGACGATCCCCGCCAGGACTTCGCCAGGTCCTCGCAATCGCAAAGGGCCTCGATCGCCTGGTCTCCCCACTCCCGATTCCGCTCCCGTACAAAATCGCCAAACTCCCAACGGAACTCCGGCGTCCGATAGTAGCCGCGAAGGTCCCGCATGCGAAACTCAGGATGATTCAGGCGCCGCCTCTCCATCCACGACTGCATAGCGACGCGCAATCCGCCTGGAGCCACGCGGTGCACCGCCGCCAGCAGCCACCGGAGTCTCTGCGGTGCGAATTCGAATGCAGCTTCCAGTTCCAGGAGAGTTGACGTATCGAGCGAGTTGCTGGGCAGCAGATAGAAATTCGGGAAAATCTCCGGATGCGCCAGGATCATCAGCCGCTCCACCGGGTCGTCCAGCAGACTCTGATTTGACGTGCCGGAACCGAGTTCGTGCAGTTCCATGCGATCGAAATACTGCTGGCTGATCGGTGTTCCGGCCAAAGGAGCAAGCAAATTCAGTTGCTGCTCGGCCCCGTCCACGCGAAGCGTCGTCGCAAAAAAATCGATGCTGAGATCCAGGTCTTCCAGCTTCTCCTCGGGATACCCCATGATCAGAGACGAAGTTGTCGATACCTTATGGCGTCCGGCTGCGAAAACCATTCGCTTCGCATGCTCCACATCCAGATGCTTGTCGACAATTTTCTGCATGCGGGGCGAACCGGTCTCAACGCCATAAAACAAACCCCCGCATCCGGCCCTTGCCATCAGTTCGATCATATCCTCGTCAATGCAATCCGTCCGTGCGCTGCAAGACCAGCGAAAACCTTCGCCCGATGCGATCATTGCCTCGCAAAATTCCCGCACTCGCCGTCGGTCCACAGTGAAAAGATCGTGCGTCAGCACGAACGAGGTCTTCCCATAAAGCGAAGCTGCGGTCCGCATATGCTCGATCATTTTTCCCGGAGACTTGAGCCGGAACTTCCGCCGGAAAAAGTCGTTGGTGGAGCAAAATGTACACGCAAACGGGCAGCCCCGGCCTATTTCCAAAGGAGCGCCGTTTAATCCCGCCAGATTTCCGTCTAAATGAAAAGCCGGGAACGGCAAAGCATCCAGGTCCGCCACCGGTGGCGAATCGGCCGTTCGCAAAACCTTTCTGCCCTCGCGATAAGTCAGGCCGCGGACATTCTTCAAACCCCGTTTGCCGTTCGAAAGAGCGTCCAGCAGCACCGGCAGCGATTCGTCGGCTTCCCCGCGAACGACATAGTCAATGAAAGGATACGCCTGGAGGGTTGGAATATCGACAACGGACGCTTGCGGACCGCCCAGAATAATAACGGCATCCGATCGCAACCGCTTCAGTTCGCCGGCAAGGCGAATCGTCAGTGGATAACTATTGCACATCGTCCCGAATCCGAAGATTCGGGAATCCTGCGTTGCAATCCGCTCGACCAGGGTTCGCGCAAAACCCTCGGCGGTACCCGTCCGGCCGAGATACTGGATGTAAGATCGGTTGGAATTGATAACCACTGGCTCAACTCTACGTAACTCAAGCTCGGCCGCCAGGGTGAGAATGCCCAGCGGCGCCGCGTCAAAATAGTCCGATGCATCGGGATCGGCAACCATGTCTGGCTCCGAGTAGTCCGTCGATGCCGGGGCCGTAACGAAGCAAAACTTCATGAGGAGTTATTTTTTCGGAAGTCCGGGGCCCAACTTTGCCTTTTCAATGTTGATGAAGGCACGAGAATCCCCTCCCGAAAGTACGCCGTGCGCCAGTTCGGTCACCTTCGATAACGCTTCTTTAAAAAGCTCGGGATCTTTCAACGTGTCTTCATCCACTCGTACCAGGAAACCCTTGTGCTCGACCGATTCTACTGTCACTTTATCGTTCTCGTCTGCCATTGAACTCTTCCTTTGCAGTTAATGACTGTACGGGAAAAAATCCCGAAACGCAACGAAAAAACGGGGAAAAGGAAGCTAATGCGGTCCGCTGCCTGCGTTAAAACGAAACCAACTGCTCAATTCGGAGCCAATCTCGCCCACCAGCACCGATGCGCTGAGTTCCCCGGCATTCAGGTAAAGTCCCGTCCCATCCACCGCCAGGCTTACCGAACTCGGATACACGAACTTTGGCGATCTTCTCGAAGACTCGTGGTAAGGCAAAGCCTCCCGCGGCTGGCCAGCCATCCGTCCTCCCTCCAGGCGCTGCGACCATACACACAGCCGCGCGTCTCTTGAGGAAAGGTAGAACACGCGGTCGCCTTCTGCCGACCATTGCGGAGCGTCTGCCAGGGAGCCTTCCTCCGTGACGGCGGTCCATCGCGAATCCGCTTGCTCCGGGCTTTGCATCCTCGCGATGAACACCCGCTTAGCGCCCTCTCTTGTCGATCCGGTAAAGAGCAGAAAAGTCCCCCGCGGGTTCGCCGTCGCCCTGTCGAGCAGTGTCGTCCCGCCATCCAGCAGAATGGACTTTTTCCCCGTCGATATATCGAATACCCCGATCTTTCCGGTGTTTGTCGTGAAAATCACTTTGCGAGCGCCTGGCATCCACCCGGTTGGGATCCCGCAATCGGAGCATGTGGTTTCCGCTCCGCCGGTCCGCCGGAGCACCCTCAGAATTGCACCCCTGGCGCTTCTGTCCTCAAATGCGATCCATTCGCCCTCGCGATCGATCACCGGCCCGGCCAGACGCCGATGATCGCCCCCACCGGAAAACGACGCAATGATGTCCTGCCGGCCAGTGGTCATGTCTTTCAATATGATCTTGTCGACATACCGCGAGAAAACCAGCCAGCGGCCGTCGGCCGACACTGACGGATTACAGTCCTCCTCGCTGTCTGTCGTAATTCGGACCTCCGCGGGGTTGGGTTGCCCATTCAGGGCGAAGTGCGAGATATGCACCGATGTCGCAAACCGGCTGAAAGCCACCCGGCCCGTGCTGCTCCGCGAAAAGTATGCCACCTGCATGTCGGAAGAAGTCAGCTTCGCGAGCGCCCCGCCCGCCTGGTAGCCGGCACTCATCGGCACCGAAACCATCCGGTATTCCGATCCGCGATATGTCGAAAGGTAAACCTTATCCGCCGTCCATTGATAGATCGCGCCAACCGGTCGCAAATCCGCAGTCCGCAAACGGTCCAGAATATGCGTCTGAACGGCGCGCTGCGAGCCTGACTCCTGCGCCCACCAGTCGCAGTTGTACGTCAGACTTCCGGGTTCTTTGCATGCCCGCGCCAACAAGGCCTTTCCGTCATCTCTCCAGGTGGGAACCCTGGCATCCGCGAACCCCGCAAAAACTCTCTCCGCAACTCCGCCGGCCGCGGGAATCACGAACACCCCGGCCGATGCCGTCAGATCGGTGCCCCCCACCCAGTACGCGATCCTCTTTCCGTCCGGAGAAAACCGGGCCCATCGGCCGTACGGCGCCAGCAGCCGTTCGCCCGTTCCGTCGCTTCGCACCACATAGATTCCCCCGCCGTTCCTCTCCGAGCGGAACGCCACCATGGAGCCGTCCGGCGAAATGCTCGCGTCCGTATCCCTGGCCGGATCCGTCGTCAGCCGCCGCTGCGTGCCATTGCGCAGATCCTGAAACCAGATGTCCGTATTGTTCGAATCTCCGCGATTCGATTCATAGACAATCTTGCTCCCGTCCTCCGATAACGACGGTCCATCCGATACGTCGCCCGAGGGGTCCAGCGGGACCACGTTGGTCAGAACTTCGGTCGAACTCGCGCGCCACGCTAAGCCGGCCAGCCCTGCCGCCAGAACGCATGCTGCAATCTTCAGCAGCTTCTCGGCTTTTCCTGCACGGCGCGGGCTCAGTGCCGCAACCGCCGCTCCCACACTCGGAAACCGCTGCTCGGGCGCTTCCGCAAGACATCGCAGAATCACCTTCTCCCAGCGATCCGGTACATCCGGAGAAAACCTTCGTGGCGATGGCGGCGCTCCCCGCTTGCGGCCATGGGCGATCTGCGTGAAAGTCGCGCCTTCAAACGGCAACCGGCCCGTCATCATCTCGAACAGCACCACGCCCAGCGAATACTGATCTGCCGCCAACCCGACGCCACTCCCGGCCAGTTGCTCCGGAGCCATATAGGCCGGCGTGCCTTCCACTTCTTCCTGATGCATATCGGCCGCCATGCAGGCCAGACCGAAATCCATAATCACCGCACGCAACGTTCCCCCCTCGGGCGCCAGCATGATGTTCCGGCTCTTCAAATCGCGATGGACGATTCCCGCGTCGTGCGCCGCACTCAAACCGTCCGCGACCTGTTTCACCAGCGGCAGCGCCGCCTGCGGGCTGAATCTTCCCGCCCGCGCGATCCGGTCCGCCAGAGTCTCACCATCCAGAAACTCCATCGCCAGGAACGCCAGCGTTCCTTCGCCCTCGCGCACCACGAACAGGTTCTGAACCCGGCACACGTTCCTGTGCGAAACCTGCAGTGACTGCGCCACCTCTTCCTTAAACTGCCCTAAAATGCGCGGGCTCGCCACCACGTCCGGACGAATCGTCTTGAGCGCCACCCGGCTGCCCTGCACCGAATCCCACGCTTCGTATACTTCGCCCATCCCGCCCTTTGCGATGAACCTCACGATGCGGAATCGCCCGTCCAGCAAATCCCCCGCTGCGAAACGGGGAAGCGCGGAGCGGGCCGATTCAAAGTTAAAATCCAGCCGTGCCAGGGGCGCGAGAAAGCTGTCGTTAGCCTTCTCGTATTCCTCTATGAGCCGAAGCACGTTGTTGAGCACCTCTTCGTTCGGCGCGGAATCCTCCAGAAACCGCAATCTTTCCCCTGGCGGGAGTTCCATCGCATCCGCTGTCAGCTCGGTTATTTGACGCCAGACTTCGGAGCCCATAGGCTAGGCGGGCGACAATTCGCCGTGGAGCCAGGCTCGCGCCACCTTCCAGTGGCGTTTCACAGTTCTGGAATTCACGCCCAGAACTTCGCCGATTTCTTCCTCGGTGAGGCCCGCAAAGAATTTCAGTTCGACAATCCGGCACTGCCGCGGATCGAGTTCCGCCAGTCGCATGAGCGCATTGTCCAGGTCGATCAGTTCAGCGGGATTCGACTGCCGCACCACCGCAGTGTCGTCTATGTTGATCCTGATAACATCGCCACCGCGTTTGAGGGACCCGCGCGCCCGCGCATGATCCACAAGAATTCGCCGCATTGCCGAAGCCGCTACCGCAAAAAAATGCTGACGATTCTTCCACTCGTAATCGCGATCCGCAACCAGTTTGATGTAGGCTTCGTTCGCCAGCGCCGTCGCCTGCAGCGTGTGGTCCGGACGCTCGCGGGACATGTGGCGTCTCGCGATATGTTTGAGTTCCTGATAAACAATCGCCAGCAAAGTCTCGGCCGCGGCTTCACTCCCCTGCCGCATCTCGATGAGCAGCCTGGTCACATCTCCGCTGACTTGCCGATCCACTTGCTGGTCTGCCGTTGCCATATAAGCCGCGCTTATTGTAGTATCTTACGCCAAAAGGAACAGAAATGTTGCCGCGACGCCGAGTCCGCCCTCTGCCCTTAATCTCGTCAACACGTGAGAATTTCCCTTCTCTCACCGCACTACGTAGTTGCTGGCAGTCTCCGGGGTCGTTAGCTTTGACTCGGGGGCAG
>Ga0302140_10009884_pt1 | contig 11810 bp, 12 predicted proteins | sample I_Bog_E1_1_FD_202095 | JGI IMG/M metagenome (GOLD analysis project Ga0302140, IMG submission 202095) | Peat permafrost microbial communities from Stordalen Mire near Abisko, Sweden - I_Bog_E1_1 | ecosystem: Environmental > Terrestrial > Soil > Wetlands > Peat | place: Sweden: Abisko, Stordalen...
GAAACTTTGACGAAGCCTGGCAGCAGCGCGCCAAAGCCTCCCTCGACGAGGTCGATACATACGTAATTTCCGCCAACCTCCCGGTCCAAAACAAGCTTCAATCAGGCAGATTACGCGACCTGGCCGACGCAGAAGCCATTCGCGAGGCTAACCCAGAGTTGGGCATATGAGAGCCGTGTCCGCCCGCCAAAACTGCGGAAACGTCGAGCCCTTAACGGGAACTAATCAATCCGGCCAGAGCATACCAAATAGGCTTGGCCGCTCCCGACGGATTCGGGCTATGACCTCTTCGCGCTTCGACAAAGTCAGCTCTCTTTTTCAAGCACGCTCCAAACGAAGGCGACTCTGACTTTGCTGTCGAAGGCACGCTTTTTCCCTTGCCATCCGCTCCGCAGAAGGCCTAATCATTAAAGGGACACTAATCCCGCCGTAGGCTATTTCCCACAATGCCGGTTTTTTTCAGTCCTCTTGCACCAACCCGCCCGTCACTCACCGCGAAATGGCCGTGGAGACTCGCCCTCGCAGTCACGTTGAGCATACCTTGCGTCGGCCAGCAGGCAGCCACCCCTGCCAGCCCGCCCGCTGCTCAGTTCCCTGGACACAACGACGCTAATACCAGCCCTCTGCCTCGGCCTCGTTCCATTGAAGAAGGACGCACTGCATTGCGCGCGGCGGAAGAAGCGCACCCAGGCAATACCCCCGAAGTTGCCGCCGCGCTTCTCGAACTTGTGTACGTCGAAATATTGTCATCATCCGTTAACGACGACACCCTCGCCTCTGTGGAACGAGCGGTCAAAGTCGCAGAAGCTGCGCAGGGAAACCAATCTCGTATCTATGCCCTCGCGTTGGCAGCCAAGGCACGCATTCTCCAGATCATGGATCGTCCCGAACTGGCGCGCCCCATGGCGGAAGAGGCATTGGCTATTGAGCAGAAGGTCGGATGGGACCACCGCGGTTTATCCGATGCCGCAGCTACCCTAAGCATCGTCTGCGAACGGGAAGGGGACAAAATCTGCGCTCTGCGGAATGCGGAAATACAAGTAAAAGCTCTGCGGGAGTTAAAGGGGAGTGCGCCGGTCGACATGGCGTCCGCGCTCCTCAGTCTCATGCATGCCCGCCGCCTCAATGAAGACATGCCCGGCGGAAAGGCTGCGGCCGATGAAGCCATGGACATCGCAGCGCAATCCGAAATAGTAAGGCAGGATTGGGCCATCTTGGAGAACAATGCCGGCGCGTTTTACATGGTCTTCGGTGATTTCCAGCGTTCCTATGAACACCTGAAAAAGAGCCTGGATATGGACACGCAATTGAACGGCCCCGATAGCATGGCGCTCACCGGTGTGATGGCAAACCTTGGCTATGTCGAAATGTGTTTGGGCAACACCAGCGAGGCCATGACGTATTACACGCGCGCCCGCACTCAATTCGCCAAGGTTTATGGCCCACGCCACTCGCAGACTGCCCTCGTTGATGCGGGCTACGGCTATGCGCTCTCCTTCATGGGTCGCTATCAGGAAGCAACGGAACTCGAGGTTTCCGCGCACACGCTGCAACGGGAGCGCATCCGCCTGGCCATTCAGCTCATGCCCGAACAGCAAGCGCTGGCCATGGCAAACACAGGCGCAAAGTCGTTCAATTTCGCTGTCACACTCGCCGTTCACCATCCCGCTATCGCTGGGCCCTCGGTCTATCAGGAAGTGGTGCGCTCCCGCGCCATGGTAGCCGAGGAGATGGCGAAGCGCCAGGCCATCCTGCACCAAAAGCTCGACCCAGAATCGGAAGCTCTCAAGCAGGAATTGGAAAAGGAGGGCAGGGCAGTGATGGCGTTGCAGGGCGCTCCACCGTCTGACCACGCGGCGACGGCCCTTGCCGATGCCAATCTGAAAATGGAGCAGACCGAACGCAAGCTAGCCGAGCACAGCGCCGCCATCCGTGCCGACGAACGGGCAGAAAGCAGCGAACTCGCCGATCTCCGCAAGAATATGCCGCCAGATTCGGTCCTCGTTTCCTACGTGGCCTACACAAAACACTTAGAGGGTAAAACCGAGGATTTCAACAAGCCGCCAGTTCCGTCCTACATGGCATTCGTGCTCCATCGTGATTCCGATCAGATCGGGATTTACGAGCTGGGCGACGCAGTCCCCACCAGAGATCTCATCTTGAAGATGCGTGCCTCCGCCGACGCTGAAGCGCACGGAGGCGGCCTCGGTTCTGCCCGCAACGAGCGCGAATACCGCGAGGCTGGCCTTGAGGTTCGCAAGCGCATCTGGGACCCGCTCAAAAGCGACCTCGAAAACGCCAAGCTGGTTCTGGTAGTCCCGGACGGATCACTCAACCTCATCCCCTTCAGCGCTCTCCCCTCCGGAAATGGCTACATGGTCGATCAGGGTCCAGTGGTCCACATCCTTAGCAGTGAACGCGATCTGCTCCCTTCAATGCGCGGCGACAAGAAAACCGGACTGCTCGCCGTCGGCAGTCCCTCTTTCGAGTTGGCGCAAGCAGATGCAGCCTCCAACACACAGACCATTACCCTGCGCGGCGGTCCCATCCAATGTGAAGCCTTCACGCAGATGGAGTTCCATCCGCTCCCCGGCTCCCTCAACGAGGTCAAGGACATCTCCTCAACATTCAAGCGCTGGAATGCGGCAGAGGCGGAGCAGTTGCTCACCGGAGAAGATGCCACACGCGCGCGCTTCCTCGATGCCGCGCCCCAGTCCAGAATTCTGCATATCGCTACACATGCCTTTCTTTTGGATAAGAGTTGCGGCAACGGCAACCCCCTGCTTCATTCCGGTCTTGTCTTCGCCGGAGCCAACAAAAGCCGTGATAGTTCTATCCTCACCGCGCAGCAAATTGCCTCCATCGACCTCAAAGGTGTTGACTGGGCTGTTCTTTCCGCATGCGAAACCGGAGGCGGTGAGTTAAAGGACGGCGAAGGCGTTCTCGGCCTGGAAAGAGCTTTCCGCGTCGCCGGAGCCAACAGCGTAATCATGGCGCTATGGCCTGTCGACGACCAGGTTACCCGCGAATTCATGCGCGATCTCTACGCCGAGCGCTTCGCCCACCGTGCCACCACCGCGGACGCAGTATGGGATGCCGCAAGAAAGATGCTGAAAGAGCGCCAGGCCGCCGGAAAAAGCACCCACCCCTGGTACTGGGCAGGATTCGTAGGCTCCGGCAGTTGGGAATAAATAGACCCGTTACCAGACCCCAATCCTGAAATCCAGATGTTCGCGGATCAATTCAAAGTCGATACGGTTGGAAGGGATCAAGCGCATGCACCCCCTCATCCACCAGTTTCGTATCCAGCCGAATCGATTTAAGTCTTGCGGGCATAATCTTTCCTCCTGTATATACAGGCATGGAACTCAATATATCCGCGGGTTAAGTCCTTCGGAAATCCTTGCACGGAAGCACTGCGCCGCTGCCCCAAAATCCGTCCCCGGATACCCCGCTGATCCCTTCCACCACCCAACCAACCTACTCTTCACCGTAACCTTGCATCCAAGAATTCTGAAGCAACAATATGACAAACATCCTCACACCACGCCTCCGATGCTGCGCATTACTTCCCCTACTGCTCTGCGCCTGCCAGCCCAGCGCTCCAGCTGAAACCGCACCGGTCCGGCACGTCCAGGGAACCATCCACGGATACCTCGAACTGCGCGACGCTGACGGCCACCTACTCGCTTCCGGAGACAGTACCGAAGTCGTCCATGGGGATCAGGTCACCGCTCGGACGGTCTTCAGCTTCAAAGACGGCTCCATCGATGACGAGACCACAGTTTTCTCGCAGCGACGCAGATTCCAGCTCATCTCCAATCACCATATTCAAAAAGGTCCCTCATTTCCTCATCCCATGGACCTCATGATCGACGCCCATAGCGGTCAGGTCACCGTCCACACTACTGGGAAAGATGGCAAAGACGACGTTCAGAACAGCCACATGAACCTCCCGCCCGATCTGGCCAACGGAATGGTTCCCATCGTCGTCGAGAACGTCCCACCCGACACGCCGGAGACAACCGTGCCCATGCTTGTGCTCTCGCCAAAGCCGCGCGTAGTCAAGCTGGTCATCTCTCCCCGCGGTGAGGAGCCATTTTCAGTAGCCGGCGCCACACACAAAGCCACCCATTATGAAATCAAAATAGAAATTGGCGGAGTAATCGGCATGGTAGCCCCGCTGGTTGGCAAGGCACCGCCGAACATCCAGATTTGGATCGTTGGCGGACAAGCCCCAGTCTTTGTCAAAGAACAAGGCCCAACCTACGCCGACGGTCCCGTAATGACCATTCAGCTAGCCAGCCCTACATGGCCCGACTCCCCAAAGCAAGGCGGCTAAATTCAGCACTCGGGAACTACCCAAAGCTCTGTCGGAACGCGTCCATTGGGAGCGACTTGACTTGTGTCTGATTCGAAGACAGGAGCATGCCCCCAAAACTGCCCAAAGGGCAATCCTAAAGGGGCCCTCACCCAAACAAGATCAAGGGCACGGTGAATCCCTTATCCCTTGATGAACTGCACTTCCAGCGTAACGGTGACTTCCTCACCAACCAACAGCCCCCCGCTCTCCAAAGCGGAATTCCAAGTCAGCCCAAAGTCCTTCCGATTGATCTTCGTTGAACCAGAAAGCCCGATGCGCTGATTGCCCCACGGGTCCTTGGAGGGTTCGCTCACATCCTCCACGGCAAAGGTCACGGATTTGGTGACGCCATGCAGGGTGAACTCGCCCGTAACCGCGTAATTCGCACCACCGGTGGAGTCGATGTTGGTGGACTTGAAAGTGATTGCAGGGAACTTCTCCGCGTCGAAGAAGTCCCCGCTCTTGAGGTGTCCGTCGCGCTGTTCATCGCCGGTGTTCAAACTGGAGACGGGGATAGAAGCCTCGACTGCGGAGTGGGTGTAGTCAGTTTCATCAAGTTTGAGCACGCCGGACAAGCTGCTAAAGCTGCCCTTTACGTTGGAAATCATCATGTGCTTGACCTTGAACTCGGCGACTGAGTGTGCCGGGTCGAGGTTCCATGTGGATACGGTGCCGGGGGCGGATGGGGTGGTGGCCATGGTTTTTGTTCCTTTCACAACCTTGGATGCGGGAATCGAATATTCGTTGCAACAAGTATTTTTTCTTTGCAACCGGCATCTCCAGAGGTTCAGTTCTCGATATCCACCCGTTCCACAGAACCTTGGCCACCCTCCGGCCTTATCCTCAAATCAGCCCATCCGATGTCCGACTTCGCACAAACCGTCAAGCAGCAGGCCGACATCGTCAAGATCGTCGAGGGCTACATCCGCCTGCGAAAGGCGGGGGCGTCGAACTACTCCGGCCTTTGCCCGTTCCATAAGGAGAAGTCGCCGTCCTTTTCGGTCCATGCGGTACGGCAGTTCTATCACTGCTTTGGCTGCCAGGCTTCCGGGGATGTCTTCAGCTTCGTCGGCAAAATCGAAAACATCTCTTTCCCCGAAGCGGTGCGCATCGTCGCTCAAAAATGCGGCATTCCCTTGCCGAAGCGCGAATTCTCCTCGCCCGAACAGGCCGCCGAGTCCCGCCAGCGCGTCAAGCTCCTCGAATTGCACGAGGCGGCAACAGCCTTCTTTGAAGACCAATTGCGCGGCCCCGGGGGTGCCGTAGCCCGTCAATATCTTGCCGGCCGTGGCCTCACCCCTGAAGGCATAAAGGCCTTCCGCATCGGCTGGGCACCGGACAGCTTCAACGCCCTCCGCGACCGGCTGAGCGGCATGGCGGACGATGAGACGCTGCGTGCCTCCGGCCTCTTCAGCTCCAAAGAACAAGGCGACGGCACGCTCGGCCATATCTACGACAAGTTCCGCAAGCGTGTAATGTTTCCCATTGCCAACGAGAGCGGGCGCGTAATTGCATTCACCGGCCGCACCCTCGAAACCGGAGAGAAAGCCGGCCCCAAATACTTCAATTCGCCGGAGACCCCGCTCTATTCCAAGAGTCTCGTCTTGTTCAACCTGGACAAGGCCAAGACCGCCATTCGCCAAGCCGAGTTCGCGCTGCTAGTCGAAGGCCAGATGGACTGCATCTCCGTGTTCCTGCGCGGGATTCAGAACGTGATTGCTACCAGCGGGACGGCCTTCACTGAGCAGCAGGTAGCCTTGCTCCGACGCCACACCACCAATATCGTGGTCAACTTCGACCCGGACACTGCCGGAGCCAATGCGGCGGAAAAGTCCATTGCGCTGCTAACCGAGGAGGGGTTCACCATCAAGATTGTGACCCTCGACGGCGGCCTCGATCCGGACCGCTTTATCCGGGAGCGTGGCGTCGAGGCTTACACGCAAGCAGTGCGAGGAGCTCGTCGCCAGTCCGACTACCTGATCGAACGCGCGCGGCAAGAGTTTCCCGGCGCCAGCGCGGAGCAGAAATTAAAGGCCATGAATTACCTGCTGCCGCATATTCGCCGCATGCCGGAACGGTTGGCACGCGACCAATTTGCAGGGGATGCTGCGCAAAAGCTCGGCATTGACTCGGCTGTCCTCCGCGAGGAGCTACGCCAGGCCGCCCTGAAGCGACGTGACCACGTCGAGGTGAGAGCGGCGACCCTCACTGAAGTCGAGCGGGTGCTGCTGCGGGCGCTGGCAATCACCGATCCAGAAAACGGGAAGGCACGGGGGCTCGCGGCTCATGCAATCTCCACACAGACGCCCTGGTTTGAGCATCTTGGCGCCTTTTCAGCCTTGCAGGCACTGGCTGCGAGGCAGGCAAGAGACCCTATGGAGGTGGTAGATGACCCGGGGCAAAGGGCCTTGCTGGCAGAAGTATTGCTGGCCGAAACCAAACCTCCCGAGGAGGGCGAGGTTCTGGGCGCCATTCAGGAGCTACAGGAACGAGCCATCGTGAACCGGCTGCGGGATCTGCGTGCCTTGATTGCGGAGGCTGAGCGGCGGGGGGATTTCGCGGAAGTGGTCCTGCTGACCCAGCAGAAGCTGGATTTGGATCGAGCGCTGCGGCAGCTGCACAACCAGAATCCGTCGGGCTCCAGGTAAAATTATGCTCTCCTCCGAACTTGGAGAACCCGGCTAGCGGATTGCGGAGGTGAACACGAGAGTATCGGGAGTACCGGGCTGCTTCGCTTCCCCTTCGTAAATCGCGACGAGTTTGCCATCGGCTGCGCAGGCTACCTCACCTGGAACGGGCCCGATCAAATCCAGGCGTCTTATCAGTTCGCCGGTCCTCGGATTCACTTCATACAAAAACTCCTGAGGGTTCTCGATCAGATGCGATCCGGCCATCTTATTGGCTGACTCCCCGGACTGGGTCCGGATTATCCAGTTGTCCTTTGCACTTGATCCGAGGATTCCTTCCAACCGCTGCTCGCCGGGAAGTTTGACATCGACCTTCACTACCTGACCGGTAGCGCGGAGATGATAGATCGATGAATATACGAGACCGGGTGCCGTCAGTACGACATCTGAACCCCAGGGAGCAAATTCAGCCGCACCAATCGAGTACTGGTCGACCCGGTGCTTCGCTTCCTGCTTAACTGGGTCCGAGGGAATGCCGACGCCGGAGTCCGCTGGCCCGGAGAAAACATCCATGTATCGCATCAAGCGCCCACCGCGGCCGAGCAAAGCGACTACCGGTTCAAAAGTCATCCGGTCAATTCCAAGGACCACGAACTCGTCGGAGTCGAAGACAGCAACCTTGATCGGGTCGAAAGGAAGATTCAGGTGGACGAGGTTTGGGTGCCCCCGTCTGGGTCCGACTCTGAAAGATAGAGGTCCGTTCCAGGATGGGGCCCCCCGTCTCTGTTCGTCGGAAGGGATGCCCGAATCAGCGACACAAGGAGATGTGCGCCTGCATAAAATCCCGGACTATCTATTTGTTGGTGATCGGGCGGGACAGGTTTCGGAATGTTCTTCACTTCCGCGTGGACCGAAATCCTGTACAAGTCTGGAATCTTGGATATGGGACGACCCTCCTGATCGAAAACGAGTTCGGCCGTGTAAATATCGCCGTCGCTGGAGCACGTGTTCGGGTAGGCGAACGCTCCGGTAGCGGGCAAGCCAATCAAGGGCACAGAATGAGTCAGGTCGATCTCATGCTTTTCGATCACCGTTTGCGGTGCCCCGGGGACTTGCGCAAGGGCGCAGAAAGCGAACCCAACTTGCAGCAAAACAATGAGTCGCGAAAAATCGAGATGCATACTAGAACCCCTCAAGCCCCAATGATTTTCGTGGGTGGAATAGTTCTGTGTCGCTTCCTTGCGGGGTGATCGTCGGACGGTAAAGGGCAAAGTGGCGATCGCATCCGAGGACTGCGACTTGGATCCCGTCTTTGCTCATCGTGTCGAGCGTTTTTCGCGCAATCGGATTTCTCAACACCGAAGCGCCGCAACCATCCCCCGTGTACACAGTTTTGAGGTGCCCGCAACATTGAAGCACTGTGGCGGCGCAGCTGTTGGCGCTGCCTCAATCGCAGTTCGGCGGCATCGAGAAATAACCAACGCAGTGGCCGCTTCCTATACATTGGCCCTGCGTCGGCGACTGGTTGGTGCATTGAGCCTTGGCTCGCTCGGCCACTGCAGAGAAAAGCAGGACGCCCGCAATAATCGCCATCAATTTCATGATTGACCTCTAAGTGTAAATTGCGGGAACGCGATGCGATTGGATGTGCCCCGCAAACTCTTCCTCGGCATTCCAGCACCGGATGAACTGGATGGGAAAGATTACGAAAGTCGGTATTCCGATCGTCTTACTACTACCAAACATTGGGTAGTTCATCCCGTAAAATCCCGCGCTGAATCGCATCGATTTTTCGCCTACTCGAACAAGGGCAAGAGAGGGCGGATTACCCAAACCGGTTTGCTGTTTCATATTGAACTATGCATCAAAAAGCGCTCAAACTGCGTCTAAATAGTAAGAAAAGGAAAGGGGTGGAGGGCAAGAACTCCCTCGACCCGACGGTAAGACAGCCTGCAAATGCCATGATCGAGGTGTATTTGGCATTGGCTTTCGTGGGGTTGGCTGTGGTAATCTATTGATCTCTGTGAGGATGCGCGCCCCTCTGCCCCAAATATGAGCTCCGGCTCGCGGGCTACCAGGAGAAACCTGAAGCGCTTGTCATCCTGTTCCGAGCAACTACCTGAAACCGCTTCTTTTTGCGGGTGACTGCAGGTCCATCTCTGCACGCGTCCGGATTTCCCACAAAGGAAAATCTTTTTTGTGCGTTCAGGGTCAGACTACGCACCGGTGCGCAATACGGTGCTGAATCTCCATTGCGAAAGAGAGTAGGAACATTTTGGCGATTGACGACAAATTCGAACACGATATTGACAGCCTGATCGAGGTTGGCAAAGAGAAGGGCTATCTCACCTACGGCGATGTGAATGACATTCTGCCGGATGAGCTGGGCTCGGCCGACGATCTGGATGACTTGATTACAACCATCGGCACCCAGGGCATTGACCTGTTGGACAGCCCCAAGTTCGGCGCCGACAAGGACTTTGAACTGGAAGAAGGCGAGGATGTCGAACTCGACCTGACGCCTGGAACGCTGGAAAAGACAAACGACCCGGTCCGCATGTATCTGCGCGAGATGGGCACGGTTCCGCTGCTCACGCGCGAAGGCGAAGTGGAGATTGCCAAGCGCATTGAGCGCGGCCAGTTGCGCGTGCTCAAAGCCATTTCGCGCTCACCAATCGTAATCCGCGAGATTGTAGCCCTCGGTGAGGACCTCAAGCGCGGCGTTCGCAATGTAAAAGAAGTGGTCATCTTCGACGAGGAAGAACTCACCGAAGAAGTAGTGCAGACCCGTGTGAAGGCCACCGTAACCCGCATTGATGCGCTGGTGAAGCACCAGAAGAAGATTGCCGCGCTCGACGAGAAGCAGGCAGCACCAAGCGCCGTCAAGGTGAAGGCCTCCGCGGCCCGGCACACGCGCTGGCTCATTGCGCGCGAGAAGGTTTTCATCTCGCGCATTGTGCGTGAGCTGAAGTACACCGCCATGGAACGCAAGCGCCTGCTCGACAAGGTCAACAAGACCGTCGACACCATGCGCACGTTGGAGCGGCAGATTCGCTCTCTTGACCAGAAGTTCGACGCATCGAAAAGCGAGGAACTGAAGAAGGAATATCGCCGGCAGCAAAAAAACTGCAAGGTCGATCTGGAAAAGATTGAGTCCGACGCCGGCGTATCGATCGCCGAACTCAAGCGGACCCAGCGCGAGATGATTCAGGGCGACATGGACGCCGAGCAGGCAAAGCGCGAACTCATCGAAGCCAACTTGCGCCTGGTCGTTTCAATCGCCAAGAAGTACACCAATCGCGGATTGCAGTTCCTCGACCTGATTCAGGAAGGCAACATCGGCCTGATGAAGGCGGTGGACAAGTTCGAATATCGCCGCGGCTACAAGTTCTCGACCTATGCAACCTGGTGGATTCGTCAGGCCATTACCCGCGCGATCGCGGATCAGGCTCGCACGATTCGTATCCCGGTGCACATGATCGAGACCATCAACAAGCTCATCCGCACCTCGCGTCAACTGGTGCAGGAGCTTGGCCGTGAGCCATCGAGCGAAGAGATTGCGCGCCGCATGGATATTCCTGTCGCGAAGGTTCGCAAAGTCCTCAAAATCGCGCAGGAACCGATCTCGCTCGAAACGCCGATCGGCGAAGAGGAAGATTCGCACCTTGGCGACTTCATCGAAGATCGCCAGGCGGTATCGCCTTCGGAAGCCGTCATCAGCGTGAACTTGAAGGAGTACACATCGCAGGTTCTGCGTACGCTGACGCCGCGCGAAGAGCGGGTCATCAAGATGCGCTTTGGTCTTGAAGACGGCTCAGAGCACACGCTGGAAGAAGTAGGCCAGAGCTTCCAGGTAACCCGCGAGCGCATCCGCCAGATTGAAGCCAAGGCGTTGCGCAAGCTGCGTCATCCTTCACGTAGCCGCAAGTTGAAGGCGTTCGTTGAAGGCGTGAAGGACATGTAATTCGGGGAAATCCGATTCGGCTGGACCAAATGGACCTAGCCGCCAAGAGCCGCAGCTTTGGAAGGAGCTGCGGCTCTTTTTGCGTCTGCATGATTACCTGCATGCAACTGTTTATATATGCGAATATATGCATCGTATTGACATAATGCATATATAGATATATATTGAGAATGGTTGTCGCTCTCACCGGATAAGAGGAATCTGATGCCTGTCACTATTGCTCCCAAGCCCCCCGTTGTCCGCGCGCGCAAGGAGCGCGTTCTAGTTGAGTTCCCTGGGGACCTTTTGAGGAGAGCAGATCAGGCAGCCCGCGAGATGGACAAGAATCGCAGCGAATTGATTCGAACCGCCGTCGAGCAGCTTCTGGAGGAAATGGAAGCGAAGCGCTTTGCACAGGACCTGGCAGCAGGCTACAAAGCGAATGCTCAGTTGAGTGCGGAGATTGCAGAGGAATTCCTTCCTGTGGATCGAGAGGGCTTCTAATGGCAGGCAAGCCTTTTCGAGGCATGGTGGTTGAAGTCTCGCTCGACCCGGTGGTCGGCCACGAACAAGGCAAATCTCGGCCGTGCGTGGTTGTGCAGAACGATGTGGGCAATCGCTTCGGATCTACTACGATCATTGTGCCGCTGACCGATGCGGCACGCATCCAAACGCCGCATCCGATCTACGTTCTGGTAAAACGAGGAGACGGGGGAACGACGAAAGATAGCTGTGTTCTTTGTGATCAGGTACGCACGGTTGATCAAAGTAGATTTCGAAACGTATTTGGCGCACTTTCGGCTGAAACCATGGCGCGTATCGACGCAGCGCTGTTGGTCAGTCTGGGCTTGCCTGGAGCGTCTTTCAAGCGGCCTTC
>Ga0302140_10009887_pt1 | contig 11807 bp, 14 predicted proteins | sample I_Bog_E1_1_FD_202095 | JGI IMG/M metagenome (GOLD analysis project Ga0302140, IMG submission 202095) | Peat permafrost microbial communities from Stordalen Mire near Abisko, Sweden - I_Bog_E1_1 | ecosystem: Environmental > Terrestrial > Soil > Wetlands > Peat | place: Sweden: Abisko, Stordalen...
GCGTCAGCTACGTCCATGATCCGCAACACATCGTCCGTCGTAATCTGGTTGCCAACCTCAGCAAATGCATAGAGATGGATGTCTTGGTCCCACAGTTCCTTGAGTCCTCGGATGAGGGGACTCATTTTGGATGCTGGTACCAGCGCGCCGTTCCTTGACCGAATCAGCATGACGCTCTCTCCGGAATTGCGATCCTCAGAATAAGGTCGAAATCTGAATAGAGTAAAAAGGACGCCCTTCTCCATCAGACGTCGCCGAACCTCTTGGAGCATCACGGTCCCAGTGTCGGCAGACGTCATCTCCTTGATTCTCGCCCGAAGAGTCTGAAACTGCTCGGGGCTCAGATCGCCTTTTCTCTTCCAAAGGCTTCTCAATTTTGGACCGCGGTCCAGCACTGCATCCAAGCACGCGGAGAGCAGGCCTTTAGTCGTCTTTTTCTTCTGAAGGCTCCGCAGTCCCTGAAAACACCAGGTATCGTCCAAGACTGCGTACTCGGACAGCGACCTCGACCGCTCTTCGTTGGAACTAAGTGCCTTGAGTCCATCCAAGAAATCGAGAAGCGGACGAGCCTGAGTCGAGTACATGAATTGGGAACACGCGTATCGCAGGGCGGTTCCAATCTGACACACTTTGTGATGTCTCACAAAGACCTGGTGGCTACGGGACCTAGTCAAGCAGTAGCTCTCAAGAGCAGCCAGGCCGGGTTCATTTACAGCAGTCGTGTAGCCCTGATCATTCGTTCGAATCAGAACGAGGTTAGAGACCAACCGATCCAAGTCATATTGGGCGAAATCCAAGCCAAGGGCCTGGCCGTCTCGCAAAAGATAATCCGCTCGATCTACATCGATCTCGCCGTCAACTAACGAATGAAGCCACTGCAAAGCCGAGGCAGGCTGATGTTTGAACATCCCATAGTTTGGCTCGGGAGTATCGAGAATCTTCTTGGCTAGAGAGTAGACATGGCGCACTGCGGGTTTCGGTTCCGGAAGGAGCCGGAACACCACATCAGCGAGTGCATGTCCGATTTCCTCATGAGGTGCCTTCGCGTTCGCGATCGAGCGGGCTGACGGCGACAGCGGTTTCTTCGCAACCTCCATGGCGGAAGCAAAATCCTGCAAGGCGAATTCTGTGTCGTGGCTGAAAGGGAGATGACCGAGATCGTGGAACAGAGCCGCGAGCCGTAACGCTCCTTCTATCAGCGCGAGCAAGCGCCGGTTCTCTAACGTTTGAGTTGAAGTCGGGTTAACAAAGCCCGCAAACCTGATGGCGGAGAGAGCATCGAGAGCCCCGGAATGCTTCAAAAGATCGTCGAGGTCTTCGGAACGAAGGGTGTTCCAGTCGATTTCTCTGCTGACATCACCGAGGAAGGTTTGGACAACGCTAGGCTCCGCATTCTCTAACGCTGCGATGACGAAACGTGATGCAAGGTGCATGGCACCAAGACTGTGCACGAACCGCGAGGTTTTCGCCTCCGGGAAAACATGCTCGGCCAAGCCGGTTTGACCAACGCGCCTCAGTCTCTGCGTGATAGGAGCGTCCACGACGAGCCTCTCGTGCGGTGCTACCGAAAGATAGCCATGCACGGGATCACGGACGACAAACGGTCTTTCAGGTGGCGCGGAAGTCATTCGCAACTCAAATCAAGAGATGGACTCAGTATTCCACATCAAAGTGGGCCGAGGTCAGCCTACGCTCAACCCCAAACCAACCCCAAATAAGAAATCGACGTACGTACATTCAACAACTTATGGCTCTGTAAAGCTCCCGATCAGGCCTCGTAACTCATTGAAACTACGTTTCTATCGCCGCTCATAACCCAAAGGTCGCTGGTTCAAATCCAGCCCCCGCAACCATCTGTGGCGCAAATCCCTGGCCGAGCAAGTCCCACTCTCCCTCAACTAAATAGGTGCCATCAGGTTGGGGGTGCATGGTGATGTGGTCTATGTGCTCTGCCATCTTGGCCTTAGCGAGGAGCGGATCGGCTTTAAATAAGGCGGGGATGTCCTGAAGGGCATCTTTCACCTTGTTTGTGATTTCAGCAGGTGAAAGCTCCTTGCGACTGCTTTTAAGGGTTTTGAGGTTTTTCAGTTCCTCTTCGCGCTGGCGAATACCCTCGCGTAATGCCTGGGACCCCCCAATCTGAGCCAATTCTCCAATCAGGTTGCGGAGCTGCACGTCGAGTTCACAAATCCTTTGGGCGGATTCGGTGCCGGCGAGCAACCGCTCCTGGAACTGAATCAACGACGCAACTAACGAATCGAGAACTTGCGGTGTATTGAACTCAACGTGCAATTGTGAGAAGAGTTTTTGCTCAAGATAAGCTTCCTTTATCCTGGAACGATTGGAGCACACTGAGCGGTTGAATGCACGAGAACATCCGTAGGTGGTGTACTTGCCAGTGCCGGATATCACGATAAGCTGGCCGCCACATTCACTGCAGATTAGGAGGCCACTCAAGAGATGTGCTGAATGAGCGCCACGAGAAAGTCGCCCGCCTTTGGCATAACGATCTTTCAGCATTCGTTGGCGCTGTTGAACTCGGGCCCAGAGTTCGCCAGAAACGATTCGCAATTCGGGGCAATCCTTACAAATCCACTCTCCTTCCTCTCTAGCTCTCGCCACACGTTTGTTTGTGCCCGGACGTTTAATGTATGTGCACTGATTCCATAAGCGTCTGCCGATGTAGATCTCATTTCGCAGCATCTCACGGATACAGGTTGATCTTGCCCGCGCAAAACGTATCCCTTAGCAAGCTGCTCTAATAGCGAAAGGGAAACGAAGATGAGGCAAGGGACGCGTGGTCGTTATACGTTGGAGTTCAAGCAGGAGGCGGTTCGACTTGTGGAGTCGGGCCAGACGATGGCGGCGGCAGCTCGCAGCCTGGGAGTGGTCGAACAGACCTTGGGCAACTGGATCAAGCTTCACCGGGCCGGAAAGTTGAAGGGCGCCTCAGGCAAGCACCAGGTGACGGCCGAACAGATGGAGATCAGCCGTTTGCGAGCTGAGTTGGCGCGAGTGACGATGGAGCGCGACATTCTGGGAAAAGCGACGGCATACTTTGCAAAGGGCCAGAAGTGAAGTATGCCTTCATCGAGCGTCATCGGCGTCTCTGGCCGATCTGTGTGCAGTGCCGGGTGCTGCTTGTCAGCGTCTCCGGTTTTCATCAACACCTGGCGCGGCGCGTGGATATTGCCAAGCGCCGGCACCTCAGTGACGAGGCGCTGTTAGTTCACATCAGCGCCGTCTATGCGGAGAATCGCGGCGCGTATGGGTGGCCGCGCATCTGGCGTCAGCTGCGGGCGCAGGGCATTCGCGTGGGCAAGCTGCGGGTTCAGCGGTTGATGCAGAAGCACGGCATTCAAGCCCGCGGCAAGCGTAAGTTCCGCGTCACGACTACCGACAGCAAGCACGGTCTTGCGATTGCGCCCAACCTGCTTGATCGCAAGTTCACGGTGGCCGCGCCCAACCAGGCGTGGGTCGGTGATCTGACGTATATCGCGACCGATGAGGGCTGGTTGTTTCTTGCCGTAGTGATCGACCTGTTCAGCCGCAAGGTGGTGGGCTGGTCGATGCGGCCCGATATGCAGCGTAGTCTGGTCATCGATGCACTGGAGATGGCTTGGTTCAAGCGCAATCCAGGCAAGAAGGCTGGGTTGATCTTTCATAGCGATCGCGGTAGCCAATACGCCAGCGACGACTTCAGTGAGGTTCTCAAAGAGCATGGCATTACACCATCGATGAGCCGCAAGGGCAACTGCTGGGACAACGCCTGCTCGGAGACGCTGTTTGCTTCGCTGAAGGTAGAACGGCTGCATGGCCAGCGTTTTCGAACCATTCGTGAGGCCAAGGATGAAACCATCTCTTGGCTGCTCTGGTATAACCGAACACGAATGCACTCGACGCTGAACTACGTCAGCCCAATGCAATTCGAGAAAGACTGGACGGATCGAACGATGAAGATCGCCGCTTGAGAGTTCGCGGTGATCGAAGCAGGCCGTGGAAATGACGGTATGTGGAAAGCCCGGAAAACGATGGTGCTGTTTTCCGCCCTTCCCACAAACCTTGGAAATCGATGAAGCCGATTCCCACATTCCCACCGCCGCGACGACGACGAGGATGAATTTAATCCTCAAAACCCGGCCGGTTAAGAGATACGCATTCTGAGGGCAAGGTCAGGTCGGCGCCCAACTATTGATAGTGTTATTCTTCCGCCCACGGGGCGGAGGGACACCTCGCGCATTAAGGACGGCCGCAATCCTCTTGAGGCTGTACCCACTCGCACTCATCGTGAAGATTTCGATGACGATTTTTCCGTCTTCGGGGTTGACTGTCCAGATCTTGCCAGCGTTGTAGCCATAGCATCGCCCACCTGTACTCGTACCTCGATCTACACAACCTACAAGGCCGCGATGTGTCTTCAAGCCGATCTCTTGCCAATAGAGTTCATCGACAAGGCCATGCACCGTAAAGAGCAACTTGCTCTGCCTGCTCGTTGAATCAATCCCTTGGGAAATCGCAATCAAGCGAATGCCGTGAAATTGAAGCAATTTATGCAGACGAAGCGTTTCTTCGAGATCACGGCCAGCCCTGCTCGTATCGTCCACGAGAACCACCGTAAAACGGCAGTTTGGGCTTGAGACTTCACGAGCCAATTCTTGGTAGTCTTTGCGATCTGCGCCGGCCCCAGAGATCGCCTTGTCGGAATACACCCCAACCTCAGTCCAGCCGCGAGCCTTAGCAAATATCCTGCCGACACTAATTTGGTCTTCAATTGAGAGCGGATTCTGTCCCGCCTTACTGTAGCGAGCATAGATTACGTAGCGTTCAACCAAGGGATTTATAAACAATTGGTCAGACATTGAAAATCACCTTCTTTAAAATTGGTAGGACAACTCTGTTGAGCCAATCCTGTACTTCGGGAGATATTTCATTTCTTTCGGATACTTCTACGATTTGCTGATCGCGATTTTCAGATCGGTTCATATGGGGGTTGGACTCATCCGCGACCTTCGGCTGCCTGCGAGTTGCGGCAGCATTGCGCGGCCGATCTTCCCGGTGCGGTTCCAAATCGATTTGAGCTTTGTTCCTCACACACACTCGTATCTTCCGCGCGATCGTGCACAGCGACATAACGCAGCGATGCAACAATGAAGCAGAGTCCCTCGCCAGCTTTCGTCTGATCGCTGGCCTAACACTTAACCTTCTTGCGACGATGTTTAGCAATACGTGCCGCACTCACCGAACTTCTCTTCTCCCGGGGCACATAGAATGGAATCGGGATGCTTATGGGAATGTTGAGTGCAGTCCAATCGTCCTATCTCGTTTCCACGAGTGTTCTCTCAGACGTCGTGCCGCGGATTGCAACGGCACGACTTCATTTGCGAGCTAATCGAGTACGACGCCTCCTTTCGAGTACTGCTCGAACGGAGCACACACCAGTTCGGCAGTGTGTTCGCCGATCGTAATGGCCTGCCCCCTAGTCGGCAGCATCGCGCAAACGCAGCCGACAGTTACTCCGGACTACCCCTCGTTTGCCTGGGAAGTCCCGGACTCGACAATTTCCTTCGTGACTTCGATCCCCGGGGAGTGTGCGATATTCCTCAGCAGGTCCAGTTGCTTCTGGGTCGAATGTCCGTCCTGTTTCTGCTCTTCAGCCGAGAAACGAGCATAGAGGACAGTCTGGCAGTTGTTTTCCGGATCTGATGATTCGATCTTTTCCACCTTCTTCTTGGTCATGGGTTTTCCTCGTTGATTCCGGTTGATGTTTCGTTCTTGATTAGCGCCGACTCGTTTACAGTGGGACACTTTGGAGCGACAGGCTCGAACCGGCCAGCGCCGTAGTTACCTGCGGCGCTGCGGTTACTACTTGGGACTCGATTTGCGTAAGCTGAGAATTGTTTGCACGCGCTCCCATAGATCACGAGAGACGATGGGCTCATAGGCACCCCGGTAACGCTTGCCAGCCCACGTGAAGACGCCTGCATAGAATTCATTGCGGAGCATGGAGCAGATCATCGCCCTACTGATAGGACGTGCCCTCCTACGAGGCACGAGTCCTACGATGTGAGCCCAAGCGGCCAACTGCTTCATGGAGTAGTCAAGCGTTGCGTACATCTCGAACAACTGGCGCACAAGTTTGGCGCTATGCGGATCCGGAACAATGCCTCCCCTCCCAGACGCAAGTGGTACGTTCAAGTAGCCAATCGGCGCGAGAGACGGACTATGACCATCCAGAGCCTTAGCCGTCATCCCCCTCAGAATCCTCGCTCTACGGACGTTGATGTAGCACGTGGTTACGAACTGGTGTACCGGATGAACAGAATCAACAGGTGAATGCACAGGATGCATGATCCCTTCAACGGCGAGATACAGTCTGATGTCACGGCCATTCAGCGAATCCACAAAGGCGCTGTAGTCCGCAGGGTTCCTGATCAAGCGGTCGACCGAGTAGGTGATGATCGCCCGGACCTCGCAATGATGCTGAAGATATGCGATTACTTTCTCGAGCAAGTCGTGCGCCGAGATGCCCGCCTCGACGAAGCGATCACGAATCCTCAAATTCAGTTGTCCGGCGTATTCTTCGATCACACGGATTTGTGCTTCAAGTGTCTGCTGCTCGGATTCTGCCGAGCCATCTCTCTTTTGCCTGGTAAACAGCACTACCTCTTCCATATGCCTCCTTTTTACATTGGGTTGGGGGAGCACAGGATAGGTGCTCCATGGTTGAAGATTGAGAGTAGGCCAGGTCATAAGACAGAGTTAGTTCGGCCCAGACAAACAGCCGCCGTTAGCAGCGGAGCTCTCGTTAGTCAGCTACCTTCTTGCGACCCGCCGCGTTGTGAGAGCCGGGCGCATCGTATTCGCCATTTTCCGAGGCATATACAGTGGAATTCTGATGTCGATGGGAATGGTGCAGTGCTGTCCAATCTGGTTTACCTGATCGGACAGCATCGCCCCCTCTGCGGGCGAAAAGAGACCAACGCCCCCGGTAACGCGGAAGACGCGTCCTTCCTTCGTGTCGACAGGTGTTACGGTCAGGGCAGATGAAACCCTACGCTGAAGCTCAATCTTCAGCGTTTCCGCAGCTCCAAGCAGAATCTCCTCTAGCGAATCTGCATGCTCATCAATGAATTTCCGGATTTCAATTAACCGACTATTCTTACTTTGTGTGGACGGGGTGAGTTCTGAGAGTTTCCGCGCGAGAAGCTTGATCTCCGACTCGCTACTAGCGACTGCGTCAACAAGAGAACGAATATCGCCGCCTATTCCAACAGCGTGTACAAGGTTGTCGCGACGCTTTTCCTCGGCTTTCAGCGCTGACTCCAGTTGAGTCTTGCGAGAGCCAGGGTTGACGCCTTTCTGTTTACAACTCGCTCTCTCTGATTTGAGGTAGGTGAAAACCGACTCGGCGAGTGCGTTGCGTAGCACCGAGTTGCGAAGTTTGTTGCACAGTACAGATATCAGTGACCGTTCAATGTCTTCGCGCCGGAAGGTTGCGGTGTTAGAGCATCCGTTGCGCCACATATGATTTGCGCAACAGTAACGCCCATGACTGCGGAGGTTATAGTTGGCGCCGCAGATGCCACAAACAAGAAGGCTGCTGAGAAAATAAGTCCTACTCTTGTCTGTCCGGTTGAGCCCGCCACTGCGCGTGAGCCCGACACAACTCTTCCTCGCCCTCTCCGCAATGACCTTTTCCCACAGCTCATCATCAATAATGCGAAGTTCCGGATGATACGCACGCTGCCACTCGGTCTCCGGGTGCTTGCGCTGCTTCATTTTGCCTGTTGCAGGATTACGGACCTGCGTAGTACGGCCGTAGACGAGAAACCCTCTGTAATGTTCGTTTTTTAAGATATAGTCGACGGCGCTCCGCGCCCAGGAACGCGACTTGTTCTTTCTGCCGCTGTCACGCGGAGGCGGCACACGATCGGCATTTAGCCGCACCATGATCTGGCGCAGGCTCAGTCCCTGCGAATACCAAGCAAAGATGAGGACTACGATCTTGGCTTTCTCCGGGTCGATCTCCTCCTTCATACCGACTGTCGCCGCGCGGCCGCGGGCATCAATGTCGGCTGTATTTCTCTCTGGCAAGTTATGGTAGCCATAGCAACTCCATCCTGGATTCAGCCCTTTCCCGAATAGACCGATTCTTCCCCTGCGTACACGCTTTCCGTGGGTCTTGGAGAACTGCGCATCCTGCCGGGCCTTCGCTGAGAAGGCATCGCGGAACCAAGGTTCCTTGGAGTCAAGCCCGTCGCTGGCGTAGTAGATATTGATTCCGCAATAATCGAGCTCATCAAGGAAGCCATGCACATCGGCTTCGTTGCGTCCCGTCCGTGATGTGTCATCTATGATGATGCGACGAAATGGTGGATTTGGCTTTCTGCACGCGGCGCGAAGAGCTGCAAAGCGAGGACGGTCAAACATTGTCGTGCCAGTCTTGCCCTCGTCAAAGTAAATGTGCTCCTCGGAGATGAGCCAACCCTTCTCCTCAGCGGCCTCACGGCAGTTGCGGATCTGATCCTCAATGCTGGCTTTCCGCTGTTGGTCATCAGACATCCGAGCATAGACGGCAGCTAGTACTTGACCGCAATCAATAGGAGCCGTTTGCGAATTACTTTTTTTCTTTCTTGTGATCTTCATTGGTCTGCCTTCTGTAATTGGTTTAACGTTCGGAAAGGTAATGCATTCTGGTAGCGCAGTTGCACCTTGTCCACTATGTTGGCGAAGGAATGCAATGGTTTGCCGGCCTGCACTTTCTGTGGATACTCTCTCCATGACAGCGGTCAAATCGCTTGACAATATCCGGATAGGTTCACGAACTGCGAAGCCTCAATGCGAGAACCATATCGTGAGGGTGGATTCGAATTCCCGGACTGGGTCTGTGGAAAAGACTGTGGTTCGAGACGGTGCCGATTGCCATTAGGCACCCAGAAGGTAAACAGCATGGGCTGGAGAAGGCGGCCTTTCAAGTGCAAAATCGATGTATGTAGCTTTTGAGTTCCGTATGGAACCCTAGGAAGATCATGGGATTATGTGGCTGTAGCGCAAAGCAGGACTCTTGGGACGAGATGAAGCATCGCGACAACCCGATCAACGCAGAGCAACAGCTCTATTGGAGAGCGCGTCTCTCATCTGCGCCGGAGAATCAGCATTGCCTTGCAGGGGAATGTGGGGATTGGGATGGGACTTATAGCAGCTCCGATGACCCGAAGGTCGATCTGCGCCGAAGATGTGATCAAAGGAATTACTATGTTTGGCTTGATGCGTTTTGCTTGTATCTGGGAAGAGAAGAGGCCGATGCATTGAGTACTCTAGAGGGCGCTGGTGCCTGCGTCCCATGCATAGGGCGAATCCTCTATACGTTCCTAAGATCTGAGTTCATCTTGATGCCTCAGGAAGGTACCGAAGAGCGTGTTCATTCTCCCAATTTTCCGACGACCTTCCGAAAACCACTATCGCGATTGGGGATAGCTATTAAGGGTGCTCTGCTCAATTACGTGGCATGGAAGACCATTTGCGCCATTATAAGCCACTGCGGACATCCGTATTATGCTCAGCTTGCACTGTTATTGAACCATGGCGCGTCGGTGCCCTGCCAGGTGAAGGGCGGCTCAATTCCCTTCTACAGCTTTTCTTTGATTGAGACAGAGTTTAATCAGGATCTATTGAGGAAAAGGGCAACCCGAGGTGGCGCAAACCCGATACGTGCCCTCTTACTGGTCACCAAGGACATGTCACTTGAGCAACTGCGTTCGCTTACTGTGTGGCTCCGGAGCAAGCATGACGACCGCTAGGTCCGGATCGATTTCGAACAGATGGCTGGCGATGCAACAAATACAACAGCGCACTGCTTAAGATGAGTTGCTCGGAGAGCTGAACCGCCCCGGGAGATCGTAGAATCGAGACGCGCTGAACTATAGCAATGAAGCTGCAGAGGGGCGCCGCACACCCCTCCGCAATTTGGCCTACGCCGCCACGTAGCTCCCATCATCCCACCGAGGATTCTCCACCTGAGTGCCTACCTGCCGCACTTCGAGCAACCAGTCGGGCAGATCGAGTACTCGAGCTGAGGGATTAAGGTAAGAAACTTGACACGCTTTCGTCGTCACACTAGGTGGGATCAACAGGCAATCGCCAAGATGAATGCGAACTCCCGGGAAGTCGCTTCCCAGCACACGAATCCGTTGGCCCGAATACGCGAAGCAGACAAACCTCGCGCTTGATCCAGTAAACTGAGCGGTGGTGCGCCACGACCAATCCTCTTCACAGAGATATCGAATCATTTCGCGGCCGATGTCGTAAGTGAATTCCAGAACGAGCAGTCCCGAACGTGCTCCTGTCTCTACGGCCCAGTTGCATCCAGTCTCAGAATACTCACTGGCCCAGCGACGGAGTTGAAATATGTCTTGGGTTGGGTGGCCTGCGAGCGCATTGCGCGAGAAATACTTGCTGCGTGTCAAGACGGGCGCTACCTGCCATCCGCGCGCAAGGGCCGACGTTAGCGTTGAATCCAACACGATCTCCGCCGAGTTGGTTGACGACAGTTGATGCTGTACGGACGGGGATATTTGCGCGTCTTTAAATTTCTTTAGGAACTCTTCTGCAGATATCATGATTTCTCCAAAAATAGTAAGAGCCGCCCCCCCTTTACGGGAGATGCGGCTCAGGTTGTGTTGAGGATTGATGGGTTGAGAGATGTGCCTCGGGACAATCAGGAGCGAGAGACGGACGTTGCTCGGAATCGGGTCAATGATTTTCGTGCAGGCGCCGAATTCGGAGGCGTATGGATTGGTTAAGAGTCCGATGCGAGATCATCTATTGGAAACCTTCAGGCCGATGCTCAATCGTCGAGTCTGTATTGAAGTTAGTGGTGCTGCACCTGCCGCAGGACATTGGCGTATCCGCTTGGCAGGTATGGCTGCAGATCCTTCTTGATGTAATGTTTAACTCCGAGCGACTGGCAAAGATCGATCATGCGATGCGTGTATGCTCGCCAATCGGTCAGCTTGGTAATCGGGAGATAGTTCGCGCGGCCGATCTTGTAAAGATCCACGAAACCATGAGTTTCCCTGACAATCTTCAGGCTGGATTCGCAATCGATCGTAGGTCCCAGGCTCACCCAGGTGTAGATGCCGGCTTCACTGAATCTCCGAAGCGCTGCGAGGCGATCACCCGGTAGTGCAGCTCCTTTTTCCCACTTTTTTGAAAACGAATCGTCAAGGCTTGTGAGTGTTGAGGCGAAGGCATCCCGCGTTGGCCGGAACAAGTCCAGATCGTTCAGCGCCCTCGTTCCGCCTTTGGTCAGAACGCAGACTCCGAGCCCATGCTCGATCAAAGTTTCGATCGTCGGGCGAGTGAGCGACATATCAAGAGGATTGTATACATCCGTAGTGAAACTAAGCATTACCTGTTCCTGGATGCCAGCAGCCTGGTATTTTCGCCCGTCTCTACGGAGGTGATCGAGGTAATTCCGGCGGGGCAACGCTTCCGCGTCGAACTCATTGCGCTTCATTTTGAGCACACGTGGAGCAAAACAGTAGGCACAACAATGACCGCATCCTCTGTATGGGTTTGCGGCCAGCGGAGCATATTCGCCCGCCTGTCCGGCTGGAGCGTAGACATATGAGCATCCCTTGATTGCGATGCTCGGTTGTTTTTCGATTTGAATAGAATTACTGGTCAGTGCTAAGTTCTCTCTGTCTCATGCGGCGATCTCCGCTCCGCGGTCGTTGGAGTTTGAGGCGTTGTTGGGCTCCCTGTAGCGGCGAACAATAATTCTCAGTTTGTGCGGGAGCGCCGCA
>Ga0302140_10009892_pt1 | contig 11805 bp, 8 predicted proteins | sample I_Bog_E1_1_FD_202095 | JGI IMG/M metagenome (GOLD analysis project Ga0302140, IMG submission 202095) | Peat permafrost microbial communities from Stordalen Mire near Abisko, Sweden - I_Bog_E1_1 | ecosystem: Environmental > Terrestrial > Soil > Wetlands > Peat | place: Sweden: Abisko, Stordalen...
TGCATGGCATCATGCACGGTTCACTTTTCAATGCGGCGGCTGTCATGAGTTTATGAAAGCGGACTGGCGGATTTCCGCAAGAATTATCGCCGGAAGAATAGACGTTTGGCAGCGCGGTAAAACGAGCAGCGGGGCGGCTGTCGAGCCTCCAGCTCGCGCCCCGCTGCGGTCGCATGGCTGCGACTCCCTTCCTGCCGGCAAAGCCCGTCCAGAGCGGCAGCTTTGGCGGCATCCAATGGCAGGCTTTTTTCCTGATTCCAGATTTACCCTGATTGGTTTTTTCCATTTGGGCATGTCGTCACTTCTTGCACCGATGGAGTCAGACTCGCTAAACAGCGCCGCAGAGGCCAGGTCTTTCTTGCCCGTCGCTGAGAACCGATACGCCCCATTCCTCGTCAAATCCCATTCGCCGTTGTCCTTGGTGGCCACATGAATGTTGCTGAGCTGACGGCGGACCTCGTCAAGCATCTTCAACGCCCATTTCCTTTCCACTGGCCACAGCTCGGTTTCGCTCCCCGGCGGTTGAAGGACAGAGTTTTGCTGTAATGAGCTTCCAGTTATCGCGATATTGCTCCAAATCCTCAATCGAGTAGCGGCAGTCGAATGACTCTGGTTTTCTTGGCCGCTTCCAACCCTTTGGCTCCATCCATGCAGAATAGCTTCTGATGGCGGCTTTCTGCAACTGCTTTTTGGTCAGAATGAAATACTGGTCTGTGCCTTCATCCGCTTTGGCGATGACCACATGGACATAAATCAAGTCAGGATTTTCAATTTTTCTTGCTCCCCGATTGACTTGAATTTTGCTGCCAAGGTCTAGTTCAATTTCCATCCAACTGCGGGCATCGCTTGGCCAGTTTTTGCCACGGGATGCTTTGACTTGGATGGGAACGGTGTTGCACTGGTGGTCTGCGGCAAGAATATCAAAGGCCGGGACATTTCCCGAAAATGGTGTGGCAATCAGGCCCCGCCTTCCCAATTCGGCACACACCAAAAATTCGCCAATCTGACAGGCCAACTTGTTGTTTCTACCTTTGCTCGTGGTTTTCATTGGTCGCGTTTCCGTTTTGGCCGCGTCTCCGTCATGCTGTCTTTTGTGTCATTGTATGGCTCACTGTGTTCAAGGTGGGCATTCCAGTTGGCCGTGTATTTTTTCGCCAATGCCATGTCATCAATCACCAGCAAGTTTTCGGCGTTATTGTCCTCTGCGGCTTTAGTGAAATTGAAACTGCCCGTCAAAATGGTATGGCCATCAATCACCATTATTTTATTGTGGGCGATGGCGTGCTTGTCGTCAATGAAGGTGGTAACGCCCTCGTGCAAAAGAAAATCGGCTCCGCTGTATTTTTCAGTTCGTTGGCTCCGATCCAAAATCACCCGAACATTGACGCCACGTTTGGCAGCATCCACCAGAGCCTTCGCTATGGGTGCCGAAGTGAACGAGTACGCCTGGACAAGGATGGTTGATTTGGCCTCGCCGACGTTTTCCACGACGGCTGCCGTGCATCCGCCCTTGGGTGAGAAAAAAACCTGAATGTTGGCGGCGAAGCTGTTTAACGCCAGCAGCAGGGAAAGCAAAATCAGTTTCACGCCGGGATTTTATGCTCTATGGGGATATGGCTCAAGAATGCATTACCGAACCTAACCGCTCACCCCATTGACTCAGTGAGGTTCCGGCAAGGCGCCTCGTTTTGCTTTGGACAACCTGGACTGGCGCAGACGAGCCATACAATGGGCGGAACAAGGCGCGCCGGAGTTGTCTATTGTGAAAATGAGTAACCACCCGTTGCGGCTGATTTCGCAGATGAGCGCATCCCCTCAAAGCAGAACTTTATTGGAACTGTACTACTGGGATTTGCACGTCTGCCGGTGACAGCCCGTAAATTCGCACGTCTTTAATCCGGTTCATTAAATTTGAAACCGCGCTCGGGTCCAGCCCGTAAAACTCCACAAAACGATGCTGGAAGACCGCGTCTCCGGTTTCGCTGAACGCATTCAACGCTGCCGGATATGGAGTCGCCGGACTATTTCGTGGGTTTGTCCCATACGCTTCCTGAAGGCCAGTAATGTAGGCGGCATACCGGATGCAATCCATCAGCAACTCGCTTTCCGTGTCCACCGCCACACCGTTCTCGGTCATTGCGGCCTTGATGGCCTTGATGCTTTCCTTCGCATCGGGAACTTCGCTGATATAGCGATAGTGTTCAGTAAGGCCATAGGGTCGCGTCGCCCACGGCAGCATGCCCTCCAGCGTGGATGTGTTCGTCGAAACCTTGGCGAAGGCCGCGACTATTGCCGATTTGGACAATGTCAGTTGGCTGTTTGTCTTTGCGGCCATGATATAATCGCTGGCGAAGAAAATGGCCTGGATTACCCGCAAGTGCGGCACGGAGTTCGACCGTTCCGGCGGCAACGAATCAATGAATTGGTTGATGAATACCGCCATCTTTCCCGCGCGCGTAAGTGCATCGTCCGTGCCATTCTGTGGGGCCGAAGGCGGGCGAGGCTCAGAGGTACCGGTCTTGGCTTTTTGAACGCTGGTTGGTTTCGGGCCAGCCCACGGCTTCAGCAGGCTAACCGTAATGGCTGCCGCGATCAGGAACAGAGCAAGAACATGGCGCGTTTTCATTTTATTTGTAAAAATCTTCGGCCAGGAAGAACGGGTAATTCAGGATGCAGTTCGGCGTCCCCACGCTCACGGTTACATAACCGCCGCCTAGGCTAACCGTGGCCGGGGCCCAGTAATAATTGTTTTGCGACGGCGGGGGGCCGCCGCAACCGGTTTTGGATCCGCCCGTTTTCAGCCACACCGTCCAAGGGCCGTTATCTGGCCAAAGTCCTGTACGTACAACCGTGTCCAGCCAGACCACTTCGGTTTCTGTTTGGACGGTGGTGCTGGTAGACAGTTCAATGGTGCCGAGGTTGTTAATGTTGGAAGAAGAGCAGGTCATGTTCAGCTTGTTAATGCTAGTTACCGGAAATGGGTTGTTGTTCTCAATTGGCTTTGGATACGGCTTGGGCATGGCCGGAGTGATGACAATCTTCGTGTAGTAGGAATAATTGCCCAATAAATCGCGCGTCACCTTTTGGGTCACGTTGTTGTTACCAAATGGCTCTGGCGTGCTCAAAACTGATCGTAGATACCAACTGTTAACCGCGTAGGCGGGTGTGAGCGTCGTTGTTCCGACGATGGCGTTCCCAATTGTCCAAGCCGTTCCCAGGACCTTACCTAGCTCTTCTTGCGCTTGGGCGGATGGTTGCATCAGCATCGTTGCGCCAAGCAACAGCAGCGCCAGCGCCATTTTTTTTGTGTTCGTGAGTTTCATGGTGATTTTGCCTTTTAAAGTTGAGGTGGATTCGCTGTGGTTATTCGGTGGGGTCGGGACGGGTGATGAAGAATTGCATTCCTTGGCTTGAATCCACGGTCGTGGTCCAGACGTGGAGCGGGTCAGTCTCCCAATCCATCGGCTCATTAAGGTTCGTGCTGATGCCAAGCTGGTAGCCCGGCAAATAGATCACGTCTATGTCCATGCCCACTGTTTCAAAAGGCGGCGGGGCAAAATACGGGGACTGCATGGGCGCTATCATGCTGCGCCACACCTGCATTTTGGGCAGCGCCACTTGCACCATGTTGGTCGTGGTGTTGTCCGAGGCGTACGCCGTCACGCCCGGTATGGCATCCCCGCAGGCTACGAAACTCAGGTGCGTCATCGTCCCGTCGCTGACAGGAACCGTCCTGATTGTGAGCACTCGATTCGTACCCCATCCATAAGTAGGCACCTGCACATTTAACAACCAAGTGCCATCGCCCAAATCCGTAAGCGTCTTGCTGAGGTCCCCAAAAACATCGCCCGCTACGTACTCCGGGTCCTCATACATGCCAAGCGCAAAGTCGTTCGTGTTGCGAAAGAAGCCGACTTCAAACTCCGTGTTCGTAAGACTTCCGGGGTCGTCCAAAACCACTATGGCGCTGATTTGAGTGATTGTGAACGGACAGTTCGTAGCAATGAGTAGGCCCAAAGCCATGCCCGTGGGAGCGGGAGATGTTCGCACGTCTCGCCAACTTGGCAACACCGTGTTCGAGGCTGAACTCAGCGTGTCGAACAGCAAGGATGCTGGACTATTGGTAATCAATCCACTGACGTTTGCCATTGGCGCTACCGATGGCGCGGCGTTCGGCTGAGTCGTTGCCAGGCGCTGCATCATCTGCGCCGGTAGAGCAGTGGTAGAGCGCGCTCTTGTCTGCTGCGCCGCCTGTGCAACCGCATTTGACATGGCCGCATTCAGTTGCTGAATTTGAGCCGCCTCCGCCGCTTGAAACGCTTGCATTTTAGCGGCGGTCAGCGGCGTTCTTGGACCTGTCCCGGCTGTCTGTGATGTTTGTGCGAATGCTGTGGTCGTGACAAGCAGCCCCAACAACGTGAGGAGCTTCCTTGTTGTGGTTGTCGTTTGCCTTTCTTGTTTCTTCATAATTTCGTTTTCTGGATGCATTTTGATCTCCGCCTTCGGTCTGTCCAACCCAGAAAAGAGGCGTGACCTACTCACGCCCCTCAACAGGCACTGGTATGCCTTCAACGGAACGCTTTCGGGCACGCCCGATGTGGGCGTGCTTCAAACCGCGTCCGTTGCATGAAATTACCAGTTTCGTTGAGGACAGCAGCCGAAGCCGCAAATCTGTTGGTGACTATGGTTGATTTACATGATTGTTCCCATGCCGCATTATTGCGATAACGCGGCGATACTACAGCAGATGGCCAGCGAGGGGGAAGAGATTTTGCTGAACCATTTGCAACAATCCATTGACAAGAAAGGGTGGAACCTCGTAGTAAGAGGCGGTTGCAGCTCTGAGTGTTTTGGCGATTAAGGATTTACAGATTTACACGAGAGTGGTCGCGCCGGTTAACCGATCTGCTGCACGTATTGCTACACCCGTGCAATCCATCGAACGACGTTGTTTGCGAACCTTCTACGACCACGGACAATCCAGGGACATTGCTAGACCATGACCGCGGACATGGACAGCCACGACGAGTGCCAAACCACGGGATGACCACAAACCGGCCAACTCCGGACAAACGCGAGACCGAAGACGGAGCCGGAATCAGCCGAAAGGAGGAAAGTAGGACAGGGCACGCCTTACCCCGAATTTAAATTCGGATTTGGGGTACGCGCAAAAGTCACGGCAATTTCCACGGAAAGTCCGCGAACGGGTCAGGCAAGCCGATCCAGGCAACCACAACACGACCAAGGAGGCGAAAGCCCTACATTCACGGCGACCAGGAAATGACGCGTATGTGAACGCTTTCCCCCACCATGTCCGAAATCAACACCCCAAGCCATAAGCGAGGCACGCCGACTTTTCTATGTCGGTCTGACTCGTGCCAAAGAGCAAATTCACATGACCTTCTCCGGTTTCACCGAGAATCAATATGGTCGTCGTTTCTTGAGAGGACCGTCTGTGTTTTTGACTGAGTTGCAGCAAAAGCTCGCCGCCGAGGAGGCTGCGATCTAACGCCATGCCGCACGCTCACGCCGAAGATCACCCTCGTATCCATCAAACCAACCCAAGCAAAGCCACCGTATCCATGATGAATGCCGCACACACCGGACTCACCACCGTCGCCCCGGTTGCCACCGAATTGCTACTGGCAATTGCCAGCGCCTGAATATCCACCCGCTCGCTGGCCTGATAAACCAGCGCGTCACTGGTAAACACCGGCCAAAGGACCTTGACCGTCTGCCCGGTGGCATACGTTCCAAATGCCGCGAAAGTACCGTTTCGCATGCATCCGATCGTCACCGAAATGGGTGGTGCGTTCTCCACGATTCGGTTGATGGACACACTGTATATCCACCAACCGTAAGCCATCCCGCCGGTGTCCGCCGGCGCGCCTCGGCTTGCGGGATAACGCTGTTGCCAGCCCGGATCGTAGTTCGAGCCGAAATAAAAGTTTAGCTTCCACTGTGAATATGCGCCCCAGACCGTCAACCCGCCGCCGCTGACCGGCGGCTTCAATCTGGCAATCGTTTCATTCAGCCAATAGAAGGGATACCGGGGCAGGTTGGGAATCCTGTGCTGGGCTGGTCGGATCGATTTCGCCGGCACATAAATGCAGTGCCAAACCAGCGTGCCCGGCCCTACCGGTCCGCCGTCGTAGGTGAATCCACCCTTGGTGGTGGCAAACGCTGGCGGTGTGGTGCCCGACGTTGCGCCATTGCCCGAAATCTGCGTGTTGCCGTTCGGATCCAGAATCGTGAAGTTCGGCGGGAAAAACGTGTTCGCCTTCCAAAGCGGCGGCTCCAATTGTTGTTCCACTGGCAGCGAATTGTTATAACTGCCGGACACTTGCGCCTGATTCGCCAGCGGCCCGCTGTTGGGCGTTGGCGCCAGATCCCCCAACAACATCGGATTCACTCTGGCATTGCCGGCCTGCCCGTACTTGGTTCTGATTTGATTCCACGGCATCATCTGCTCCGTAGCGATGTTCAGGCTCGTCACGGCATTGCACGACGCCGTCCAGAATCCCGGCGTCGAAGTGGACTCAGCCAGCTCGCTGATCACTACTTTTTCCGCCCCCATGACTGGTTGCGGATATGGCGGATACTGCCAGTTGGGAATCGGCACCGCCGCCAAAGCGACACATTGCCAGGTCATTCCCCCCTCAACCGTCGTCGATCCCACCGTCGTCCCCCACTGGGGCGCTGCCGGACCGCTGTATGCGCCGGTCCGGAAAATGACTTGCTGCGTGTTGCCATTGTAATCAATGACCTCGGCTCCAAGCTCGTAGTTGGTATTCGGCCCCCAAGTGCCGCCGTACGAAAGCGCAAATCGGCTCACGGTCCCAATTCCAGCCCCGCTGAATATCTCATCTCCCGGCAGGTTGATTTTGAGGATGTTCTTTGAATTGTGAATGCCGGGAGTCTGAACCGATGTTGCATAAGTGAACGAAGCAGTGGCACTCCCAGCCGGAGTGAAGCTGTTGTTGTAAGCCGGATTGAGAACATAAGAGGCCACGGCTGCCAGGTAAGGCTGCGTTTGCCCAACGCCCATGAATTGCAATCGGGTATGGGTCGTAACGACCGCATCAAAAGTCTGATCGGCAGGAGTGGTGGCGACCGTCGTGTCCGTAGCGGGCACCGCCACATCCACAATCGCCGTGTACCGTCCCGGTGCCAGCGATTCGTTTACCGAAAAGGTAATCGTCACATAAGTGTTTGTGTCGGGACTTCCGCCAACCAGCACCGCCAATGTGCCTGGCATGTTGCCGTTGATGGTCAGCATGGATGCGGGAGTCGTGCCGTCCGGCGTAGTCGTGTTGACCGTCTCCACGCCGTTCACCACCGTGATGTGAACCGTCTGGCCCGTATAAACGATCCCCGTGATGTAAAACACGCCGTTCACCGCAATTGGAGCATTCCCGCCAATTACAAAGCTCAACTCGAAATGATTGGCATACAGGCCGATAAACGTTGGATCAAGTGGATCTCCTTCATCTGTCGAATACGTCATGTACGCCGTCGCCGTGCCGAACGGTCCCGTTGAAGAAGGCCAGAATGTCGAAGTTAGCGTGACTTTCTCCTGCTTGCCCGTATCCGCGTAGTAAAACCAGGTGTCTTTGAAATTCGCGGTAATGCCCCCGACCGGCCACGGCCCGGACACACACAATGCCGCCGGACTGGTTCCATCAATGAATCCTTGCGCGCCCCCGAATCCGGGTATGTTCCAGATGTTGTTTCGCAACCGGTTCAACTCGGCAAGCCATTGGGGCCTCTGTAACATAATGAACAGACCGCCCAAGGTTGCCCCCGAACCGGAGCCCCCGGTCACCGCCATCGGCTGCGCCGGCACTTGGAATTGCCATACCTTGTAGCTGGCGTCCGGCAATGCAAAGCCGGTGATGGCGCCGTTGCCATCCACGGCGGTAACCGTCACCGGCAACGCCCCGGAAGTCACCACCGCAGCCGGCACGGTGAGATTGTCCCCAACGCTATAACCGCTCCCGCCCGCCACGATAAAAAACCCAGTGAAGTAGCCTTTCCCCGGCAGATAATCCGGCATGGAATACGGCTGTGAAGGACCGACTTGTACGACCACAAAAGTCACCGTTGCGCCGGTGCCCTTCGAAGTCACGTTGGTGAGCGCACCCGGCGTCGGATCATTCAATGCCGGCCACGCCGGGGTTGTCGTCGTGTCCCCGCTGGGAGCGAACGGCGAGTTGCTTTGAATTAACAAACCAATGATTGCGCCGTTCGCATCCACCGCAGCCACTTCAAATTGTGTGGTATATCCGGGCGAAGCCAGCACGTCGCCAACCGCATAACCCGTCCCGCGTGCCGTAACACTAAACGACCCACAAAGCCGGTAGCCGTAAGGATTGTTATTCAAATCCAGATTCATGGGCGACACATCATAGAATCCGCTCAGATCGTAGTTCGACGAACTGAGGCTGTTTGCCTGGGCCAGCAGTGGCGCGAGATCGTTGTACTCGAATTTGTTTCCCGGTGTTATAGCCATGTTGCGAAGGATGAAATTTGTGTCCACCCCGTGCCGGAGTCAGGCAGGTTGGAATTGTTGTCGATCGTCGAGATGTAAATGCCGGCAGACGTTCCCGCCCCCAGCAAAACCACCTCTTCCGTCATGTAGATCGTCGCCGGATTATAGAGGCCGCGATAGTTAAACCCTGCTGTCGTGGTGCTTCCGCCGCTCCCCAACCGCACCTTGATCAATTGCACCCCCGTCCCGCTGATGGCCTCCATCGCCAGCCCGGCTGGCGGCGTGCCGCCCTTGACCAGATAAGCGCCATTCGTCCCAAAATCCGTGCCCCCGGCCGATGACAGCCCGATGGCATCGTTCACCGCCACCGGCCCCATGACCTGTGCGTAGGCGTCCCCGATGGTTCGCACACAAAATGTCCGGTCTGTTGGTTCATTATGCCGCACCGTCACCCCGGCAAATTTGTTTGTGGTCGACGCCGCCACACTCGCCGGGGCCACCGCCGTGGCATTCCCGGAACTGCCCGCCGGTTGCGGATTGATCACCAGTGGCGTCCCGACTGGTAGCGTGGCCGGCAGCGACCCGCCGGGAATGAACCGCAGATATTGCAACCCGTCGCTCACTTCGCCCCGCAACAGCTTCTGGAACAGGCTCAATAAATTGCCCATCTGCCGCAGCCCGGCATTCAACCGCTGCTGATCCATCGCCTCCTGGCGCAACGCCTGCTGCCCCGGAAAAAGCGAGTTCTGCAACGTCCGCCGGTCAAGCTCGCGCTCCGGCTCAAACCGGTCCCGCGAACGTTCCATTGTGAAATCCACCACCTCCGCCACCCCCGCGTCACTCGCCTGAATCTCCACGCGATCAATCTGCGAACTATTTCCCGGTGCCAGCGGCGTGCCAAACTGGCTGATGTCCAGCTTCGGATTCCATTTCAGATTGTAGCCGCCCACCAGATAATTCGATTGCAGCAACAAAAGCGACGTCGCCACCTGGCTGGCCTTGGTATCGGCGGATAACCCGTCCGCATACGGTATCTCGGTAAATTCAATCCCGCTGTTCGCATCCACCAGAAACTCCTGTTGCAACCCGTTGACCGGTTCCACCCGGTTGCGCCCCGGCAACGGCTGCGTCGGATCCAACTCACCCAACGTGCTCACCAACCCCGTCCCCTTCCAATAGACGAATCGCTCCGCCTCAAACACCAGCGCCGCCGCTGCCTGTGGCGTCTCCAGCGTGAACCCCGCGTTCAACACATTGTACCCGTTCACCGACGCCAACAAATTGTCCGACACAAAGACCGGCGCTTCCGCGATGATAAATCGCGTCCCTTCGCCGCTGTCGTCTATCTGAAAATTCACCGACGACCAGCCCCGCGAACTGGCGCTAAAGAAGTTGGTGTTCACCCGGTCCGGTTGCGCAAACCGGAATAGGTCCTCGCCCACCTGATACCCCAGCACCGCCAGCAACCCGTTGCCATCCACCGGCTGCGTCGGGTCCGCTGTCATGTTCCCCGTGGCATAATCCAGATACACCCGGCACAGCAGCTCATCCGCAATCGGCGCGCTGTCCAACGGCACCGCGTTCCCCCGCACATTCAGGATGGCCGGGATGATCTGCCCATAGGTCGCCGACAGGGAGTCCGCATCCAAATAACCCAGGTTTGGCTTGAACGCGCGAAACACCAGATTCTGAAGGTACAACGCCGCCGGCATGTCCATCCGCCAGCGCCCCGCGTATTTCCGATTGTCCGCAAAAGTCGCCGCATCCCCATTGCCCGCCCGCGCACCCCGCAGCGTGATATACTGCGACACCGTGATTTCCAACGCGCGTGCCCTGGCCGCCCCATACCCAAACCATTGGTCCGGATCGTTGGCAAAGGCGTTGTAGGGTTGGCCGCTGATCGGGTCCGTTTCGTTGTCGAAGATGTCCTTCACGAAAAGTTCCACGTCCAAAAATTGTTCCCACGCCGCCGCCCAGTCTTTCACCATCGGCACATTGAGATACTGGTATTTGTTGCGCTCGCCCAGAACGCAAATGTTCCACGGATTTTCCGTCAGGCTGATGCCCTGCCTCCGATCATTCGAGTTCGATGGAAACGGCAGCGGCAACAACCCGTAACCCTTTCGCGTAAACACGAGCCGGCAATCTGCCAAGCCGAGGTTCGGCCCTACTACCGTCCCCGCCACCGGCCTCGGATCATGCGTGAACACCAGCCCCGTCTTGTCGCCAATCAGGTTCAATAACGCGTCCAACCGCAAGCCGTTCCCCGCGTCAATTTCATAAATCGCCCCATTCAGCAGGCCATCGGGAAACAACCCGTTTCCGGTCAGATCCCATTCCCACTCCGTCCACACCGTCGGCGCCTGAAACGCCATCTCCAAAATCTGCCAAGCCAGCAACGGCGACGTGGTGTACGTCTTCCTTTGGTACGACCAGTCCGCCGGAAAGATATGCCAATAGCGCTTCACCCGCACGCCGTTCACCAGCCGAACGTCCGGCATGTTCCACGCCCCAAATACCCAGTCCCATGACAGAAAATACCGCATGTCCTTGAATTGGAGCGTCCGCAGCGTGCCATTGCTGGATTGCACCAATGTGTCGCTCTCGCAGATCCCGGCAAAATAATGAGCGCCAATCGTGAAATCCATCCGCGCGCCCGCCGTCACCGGCACTGTGGTTCCCGGATACACCAGCGTGGCCTGCCCGGGCGCGCTGCCCCACGCAAAACTGCCGTGCATCGACTGCGCCTGAATCTGGCGCGCCGCCTGACTGCCGCCGCCCCTGGGCGGCGCCGCCACATTAATTTGTATCGGAGCGCCAATCATCGTTTGCGCTTTATTCGTCCGCTGGCTCGGGGACGGTTTGCTGATCGCTTGCCTCGGTCAAACCCAATTCCCGCAGCAATTTCTGATGACATTGCGCTATCCACGACCTCGCCTCATCGGCTTCCCGCTTCATCCCCACCGCCATCGCCAGATCATGCACCTGCCAGTAATCGACCAATTGGAGTTGCAACTCCAACATCCGGTCTTCCTCCCGTGCCACCACCGCCGCACAAATGTGCGCCCGTAGGTTTGTCACCATCGGCCCTCCTGACTGCTTGAAAATGCGGTAAGCTTCCGCCAATTCCCAGGAGCTTCTGAGCTTGTCCAGCGCGTTGCGCTCCATTTCTTCGACCTGCCCCGGCGTTAGCCCGGTTCGCTCCGCCACCACCGACCTTGGGGTGAAATCCCCCGGCAGCCCGTGAAAGTCCATGGCCCGCTTTGGCCGCGTCCTCTTTTTAATCCAACGCTGGCGACCCTCATGGCACGCGT
>Ga0302140_10009898_pt1 | contig 11803 bp, 10 predicted proteins | sample I_Bog_E1_1_FD_202095 | JGI IMG/M metagenome (GOLD analysis project Ga0302140, IMG submission 202095) | Peat permafrost microbial communities from Stordalen Mire near Abisko, Sweden - I_Bog_E1_1 | ecosystem: Environmental > Terrestrial > Soil > Wetlands > Peat | place: Sweden: Abisko, Stordalen...
CCAGGATTTGAAGTGCAGCCTACCATCAACCGATACGGCACTCAAACCCACCTGTGCAAGTTGGCAGGGAGGCCCACGATTACTGAGTCAATCAAGAAGGCAATAACGCCTGAGACAATTAATACACTTAGTTCAGTCAGCGTTGGTAGCGCTTATTACACATCTCGACAAGCCAATGCGCAGAACGAGGCCAAACCTGCATGGGAGAGGGAGGAAGCAGATAAGCGAGAACGCCTCAGTGAGAGAGAAGCCGCGAATGAACGACAGGAGCAAGGGTTGCGGGAATGGGAAACCGCTTTGGTGGCACGGGAAAGGACCTTACAGGTGGACTTGCGAGAACTCGACCACCGGGCCCAGAGAAGAGAAGAAGCCATCACGAAAAAGGAAGTTGAATTGGAAAAAAGAAGTAAAGAGTACGGCGATTGGGGCCAGGAGCTCCATAAAGTCGAGGCTAAAATATTGAGGACCGAAAATGAGCTGAAGGAGAGAGGTGAAGAGTTGAGAAGGGATGCTGTGAAATTGAGAGAAAGAGAAGATGAACTAAACGGAAAAGAGAAGGAGCAAGTCGAACGGGAGAAGAAGCTCAAGAAGATCGATGCCGGCATAACGCGGATGGAAATTGGGGTTACGCAGAGAAGTGAAGAGTTGAGAGCAAGAGAGGAGGAATTGAAGCGGCAAAATCAGCAGTGCAATTGTCGCCACCAAGATACCGAATCTGCTTCTACTATCAACTCCCGACCAAGTTCAACAATTGGGGATGAACCTGCCATGTCGACCTCGTCAGTAACTCCGGCCGAGACATCTAGTTGGACGAGACTACCACGCATGGAGCAAGAATGTAACCATAGAGACTCTTCTCCTTCGCTCGCAGATGAAAATTCTGCTCCAAACCCACAAAGTACATCTGTCCCTACCAGCATGGTGAACCAGTCATCATCTGGGGCAACCAAGACAAGCTCGCAAATAATTACAACGTATACTGAAGATACGGAATCCCCTATATCAAGTGCGACTCTAGCACCGTCAAAGCCCGCTCTGTCCGAAATCAAAGCGCAATTGTCGATAGACAAGAAATTAGATTTACCAGATCGAAGCATCAGCAAGAACGTCAAAACATAAGCTATCTGGGGTCAGCGTCACCTAATTATGAGGTGAGGTGGAAGTTGGTCGTGGAGGATCCGGATAGGCCAGAGAAGAAATGATTCCTTTTTGTTCACGAATCGTGGTATGATGACGAATCGTGAGTTCAGGTCATGCAACTTTGACTCAGCAATGATCTAACAGCCGAGGTACGCTCTTCACAGATTAATGAACACGAACAGACACTAGCTCGGAATCTCAAAGCATGCCACAAACGAGTAGAATCTGGGAGAGACAGAAAAGTGCTGAATTTTGCTATGGGTGGCTAGGCTCTGTTTTGGTAGTTTCTCGTAGGCGTTGCCGATTTATACGAGAATGCTCACTTATTTCACTCAATTGACTTTTAAGCGTGCTATTTAGTTGCATTGCTTACATCTGCACTAGAATATAGACAAACGAAGTATATTTCGTCGAATTACTCTGTAGTAGCTCTAGTCGTTGTCGATGTATCTTCCCTTGGGGAGTGGTGATACGGCTAAACCTGCTGAAACATTTACTTCCGGCGGTATAAAGTTCAGAGTAGAGTACTTTATTGTGAGAAGCGACTCGAGGGCCTCAGTTCCTTGGTTTTGGCCCATGTCAGTTGTAGACGGACGATGTGGTCGCAACTCGCAATACAACATACGGAATCGAGAGTACTTTTGGGTGTATAGTGAGGAAGCCGGAGTTATGTGCAGATTTTTGCCTGTATAGATCTTCGCAAATGCGTTTTTATTTATAGTTAGTAGCCTTAGACTCAACTCAGTTTCTCGCCGTTTGTGGATCGCTTACCCATCCCGCTCAGCCACGCAGGCCTCACCGCTACATCAGCCACATTTTAGCTCAAGGCAGCAGCATCTCAAGTCTATCTTCTGGCATTTCAATGATTCTCTGGACTTTCTAACATTTAGCCTCACTCCTGAAGCTCCCAATGTTAACGAAACCCAAATACTTGGGGGGTTGGCAACGGCTGTACGAGAATAAGTGAGATTAACCCGGGAACGGTTCTCTGATCAAGATGCGGCTCCTTAATGTGCATACAATGAAGTTGGAGGAATACTTCGGCTCTCAAATACCAGAATATGCCATCCTCTCACATTGTGTAAGATCACTCTATTTTTATATGTCTGCCTCCATCGTGCCCTTTTGAAGAGAGGGGGCTGACAATACCTCCAAGTGGGGCGCAGAAGAGGTTACATTTCAGCACATCAACGGCTCAGAAGGGATTTGGTGTGCCATGCGCGGCGCAAAGAAGATCAAATATGCTAGCTCTCATTGCCAAGCGGAAGGTTTTCGGTATATCTGGATCGATACTTGCTGCATCGACAAAAGTAGCAGTGCCGAGCTCTCTGAAGCTATCAATTCTATGTATGAATGGTATGCATGCTCAATTGTCTGCTATGCTTACCTTGAGGATGTCGAGAGTGCACTAAGTGCGCATGAACTGGACGACTTTGACAATGAAGGAAATGCAATTCGAAGAAGTAGGTGGTTCACTAGAGGCTGGACTCTCCAGGAGTTGATCGCGCCGAAACGGGTCAAATTCTTCAATAGTCAATGGGAATCTCTGAGCAGCAAGGAGGACCTCTCTCCACTTCTTTCCAGCATTACCACCATACCAGAGAGTGTCTTATCAGAACCCGAAAACCGACGAAACTGTAGTGTCGCAAGGAAAATGACTTGGGCAGCGAAGAGGCAAACAACCCGAATTGAAGACATTGCATATTCCCTGCTAGGCATATTTGACGTCAATATGCCACTACTTTATGGTGAAGGCCCAAAAGCATTTCTTCGGTTGCAGGAAGAGATATTGAAGGAAACCGATGACCAATCCTTACTTGCCTGGGATCTGAGGAAGAAGGACAATTGGGTTGACTACATGACATGCACTGGAGTCTTGGCCAGCAGCCCAGAAGTTTTCCTAGGATCCGAAGACGTGGTACCATTTCCAAGCAAGCCAGGAAGGCAGCCTCAAGCAATGACGAACCGAGGCCTCCGCCTTGAGGTACCTATTTGGCACAACCCAAATAGCACCATTCTCGGCAGGCATCCATTTGCTGTACTTAACTGCCAATATGAGAATGATTTTTCTGGTGCTATAGGAATACCTTTAATGACAACGCGCGACGACTGCATCTTTTTGAGAAAATCAGCTGCAGAAGCTGTAAAATGCCCCGAAGGGATGTTCAAGAGCTCTAAAATTCGGACAATATACATCTCGAAGAATATCTTCGCAGCAACCAATTATAGAGAAACAGAAACTTGCCTGATCCAGGCGACATCGGCTGAGGACAACGGATATGATATCTTCCCAATCAACTCATCTATGAAGCTCTGGAATGCAGGAACAAAAGTCCTACAGATGGAGTTCTTGTACAGGTATGGTGGAGAATGGTCCCGAAAACTCGCCTCATCGGCTATCGCTTTTTACAACCCAGGGATGAAAAGTTGTTTTATTGTCATGTTCTCCGTTATGAGAGACTTAAAGGATTTACAGACGGAAATACGAACTCCAATCAAGGTTTTTGCAGGCCCAGTTGGAGCCGATCGTCTAAGTCTGGAGAAGTGGGATGGGGAAGGTCAAGAGAGTGCCGACTGGAAGGATAACGATACGATTGTATTGCCGAATGCGTACCACCCTTCGGGGCAGATTACCGTTAGAGCAAGGATAAAGAGAGAGGAGATCTTGAATCAGAAAGTTCTGGTTTTGAGTGTTAGTTTAGATTGAAAGTTGACGAGAATGATATAAGATAATAAAACGCTCCCCATACTGAGCATGGTAGGTAAGAAGAGTATGCTAAGCCCACGTACATTAGGATTGAGCCAAGTCGGACCGTCAATCTGTTCACCACAATGTAAATTTCAACATTGACGAAGGGATCCCACGAGATTAAGAAGTAGTTATAGATTCAGTCATAATCTTCACAACGGTCCAAATTTCGACCAGTCAGATTTCAGAAGTAGTCTCCATTCGTCCATTTCTCATATATCGCCTTTGCGAGCTCAAAATGCGCAACAGACTTTGGATGCAAAGTCTTCGTGATCCACCAAGGATAAGCAACATTCGAGAAATTCCCGTCTGGCTCTCTTCCTTCCTTCAAATTCCGCGCCCAGGTACAGAGCATTTGCGCCGCCAAATCGCCTGGGACTTCTACATCACAACTTGAGGTCAAAGAAGTAAGATTGACTGGCAGCTCTCCTTCAGGAGGGTTTTTCCAAGAAGGTATGAGGGTTTTGTTCGGCAACATATCTTCGCCATTGATGGTGAAGAACCATGCGTCTACCCACCCCAGAGGAGGTTCTTCGCAAAACCTATGGCCCGAGAATAAGGAGTTCCAGTCTTCGAAGTAAATCCCTTTTCGCGAGCTCCCGAATACCAGTTGAAGCTCCACGATGGATACTGCGATTTGGATGATCAGGTTCAGGTCGGCCACCATTTTATTGACGCGAGCGCGAAATTCTCGGGTAAGGTACCTTCCGTAGAAAATATACCGATTGTCGCATATTGCTGTCTCGGCGTTGAAGAACTGTGCGTAGTTGGTGACTATCAATCTGAAGTCATGGTGACGAGCAGTTCCTAAGATCTTGAGATAAGTTGTAGTAAATTCTCCGATGAGTCGTGGATCTGCGATAAGATTCTCGGTGAAATTCATGTCGGCATCGCAAGATGGTCTGTCGAACATGATGCAGTTTGCAACGATATTGGCGAAACCGACGTCGTTTCCGCCGATAGACAGCGTGCCCCATCCTGCTTGCCCAGCTCTGGATTTCATTAGTTCGAGCTGAGCTGTGCGGTTGTTCCATCCAGTATTGATAACATCGTTCATCGAGGCGCCAGTACACCCCAAATGAAAGACTTCCATATTCTCCGAGTTGATCGAGCTAGTATTAGCCACTTCAATGATCTGATATGGATAGCCGCCATCGCATTTCAAACAAGCCCCCCTTTCATCGAATTCGTCCTTGATCCATCCACAGTTTGCTCCGATCCCAGCAGAGAAAGAATCCCCGAATGCGAAGAAACTTGGGAGTGATGGCAGCTGATGCCTCGTCGAGTAATCAGCACTCATTCCTGCCGCTGCCTGGGCAGCGCTCTCAGCCAACAGAGCCTGAACACTCATATCGCAGGTCCCTTCTCAACGACGCGCGAAGATGCAAGTAATGCCAGCAGCGATTACTTGATACTGTGTATGCTTTCATGCCACAACGATATGCTAGATGTGCATAGTTGTGATATGTGCAGATGCAAGTTCGTGTTCAAGATAGGCATGCGGTTGCCTTCGGGACCCTTCACGTTCTCCGCTGCCACAATCTGATTGGCCTCTTTGGAACATATCAACCACATGATCTAAGCCTCACATGAGACAAGTTTGGGCATGAAAGCTTCAAAAAAGTCATCTCCTAAATTTCCTTCACTGCTATTAGTGGAAACTGGTATTTGAAACCAGGTTGATAGTGATCCTAGTATTACACGGAATTTCTCCCGTATATTCACTTGAGCACCACGACTCCCCTGAGAATAGTACTTAAGGAAGGTACACTTGGTTGATATCTCCTGGTCCTTGAGACAGTATTTGACAGCGTACATTGAAGACAAAATATGAGATACCGCCGCTGATAGTTGTAATAAAGGTGAGCCCTGGCAGTATAATGAAACTTTTTAGCAAGTAAGAAGAAAACACTGCTTTCTAAATCAATTCCACAAGGACTTCCTCAAGCATCGACTCAACTCTCATCCAGTTCCCCACTGACGGAAAGTAAAACATGTTCTTATAATCGTTATAATTGTACGGTTTTTCCTTTGTGCGGTTTCGTCTTGCTTGTACCATAGCCATGTTGACCCGCTCTGCCTTCCCCGGCTTCCCTTCTATATTATTGCCATCGATCCAAGCTATGCATATTATAAAGACCTTCTAAGAGCCGTTCGGCCATCCAAAAGCCCATCAAAAGCCTTAAAAGTGGGACCGCAAGCCCACTGATTTGCGTTCGGCCAAAACACCAAAAATCAGACCGAAAGCCCCATTAATGCCCTTTCGATGCCCCATCAAAAGTACGCTAATTTTTGTATGGGAGAGGACCGATGCCCTTCGAGGGGACCAAGATTAGAAAATGTCCAACTTTAATGGGCATCGATAAGACATTAATGGGGCTTTTAGTCTATTTTCACGTGTAATTAGCCCATGAGCTTAATAATGTCGTGCTAAAAATAAAGCTATTTTACTAAACGCGTCGCACGCGTCTTATACTAAGCTTTATTTCTCTTACTTCTTATTACTAGTAAAATGACCTTATTATCACTACTCGACTTCTTTAACGAGCTTAACGAGCTGGAAGACGATCTAGATAATGAAGCCGAAGAGGATCTCATCTAGTCCGCGACACTAATAAAGCTAATTATATAAGAATCACCACCAAAAGCCTTAGTCAAGTGCGAAGTGGCCAAACGAACTTTAGTTCGACCGAAAGGGACTAAAAGGGCATTAAAAGGGCTTTTAATCGCGAACCGCAGGCCCTATCGATGCCCTTTCGATGCCCCTTCGATTTTCAAAAGGGTCATCGAACGGCCGAACAGGCTCTAATCAGCCGGTGCTGGAGACATTGAAGGATCTTGCCCTTGAGAGCTGTGCCAGTATGGCTCAAATTGTTCTGATGATGGCGCCTAATCCAAGCGTTTGAAACCGAGGCTAAAATAAGGCAGTTATTGCAGTGGCTGTCTTGTGGAGTGGGCGGTCGCAGATACTTGGAGATCTTCTAGGTCACAACGTCGGCTTAGTCTGAGCTATTTATTATGGACCCTCGCCGGAAATTGTAGCTTCGTCAGCAAGGCGCGGGTCAGCGCGGGAAGACTTTTACCCGTAGCGCAATAGCACCACCACACTTCAACTACTTCCGCCGTTCAACGAACAAACGAACAACTTGCAATGGGATACAAAACGTTACAGGCACGTGTCTTATCTTTTGTGCTCCTTCTGCTACTGGCAAAACGCATCGATGCGAGCTATAGAACGATAAAGCATCCGCACAACTCAAACTATGCAATTCGAGTGAAAGAGCATGCAGATGGCGTTTTATGCAACGGAGGCGGAAAACACTTCACAGGATGGGCTGACGTAGGAGGCAGACATCTATTCTACTGTCCTTACTTCAAGCCCTTAGCCGTTCGCATATCTAGCTGACGAGTAGATAGGGTACCACCCAGCGCGTCATGTGCCAGCCAAAGTCGCTCCATTGCTTGTCTGGCTTGATGGTGGACCTGGTGCATCCTCCATGATAGGAATGCTGATGATAAACGGCCCGTGCCTTCTAAACTTGAAGACAAATACAACCGCCTTCAATCCCTATGCATGGACCGAATCTTTTAATGTTATATACTTGGACCAGCCAGCGGGAACGGGCTTCTCTTACGTTGATGACTCGAAAAGCCCAGACGCATATCCCAAGCGCAGTGAAGAATCAGCCACCGATTTCATCGTGGCTTTAGAGCTCTTTCGCGTGGCTTTTGAGGATCTTGAACATGCCCCACTCTACGTTACTGGCGAGTCTTACGCCGGTCAGTACGTGCCGGTGTACGGGGCTGCAATCCTGGATCACAACACTCGTGTTTCACCAAAACATCGGATACCTCTTGTTTCCGTCATCATTGGAAATGGGTGGGTTTCTCCAGCGGCACAGTTCTCATCTTTATACGACATCAGTTGTTTTGAACACGACTCCATCGCACCAATATTGAACCAGACTGAGTGTGTCAGAATGGCTCCTATCGCGGCTCGATGCGAATATTTAGCAGACGCATGTGCCGCTTTCCCGGACGAGATTGTATGTGGTGCTGTTGGCGATTACTGCGAACCCACTCTTAAAGCTGCGATTACGGGCCTCAAAGTCGGTCACCCTTGGGACCGTACCTTCGCCTGCACAGCGCCTAGACCAGATGCTTGCTATCCTGAGCTGAAAGGAATTACGGAACTATTTGCCATGAGCCAGGTTCTAGATCAATTAGAAGCTGGAACTCAAACTCAGGGGAAAGCAGTCCCATTCCAAATAATATCGAGCATTATTGAGGAGAGATATTCGAAGTCAGGTGGCAATGCTTTGACTTCAGTTCCATCACTAACCAGATTGATCAATGATGCAAATGTCAATGTTTTGATTTTTGTCGGAATGAACGATTGGATTGTCAATCCGGTTGGCGTGAGGAGATACCTGGACGAGATGCGGTTTGAAGGTCATCTTGAATTCAGGAATCAAGTCAGATTGCCGCTGCCGTGGAAGACAAAAGATGGCAAATCTGCAGGCACGGTGAAGAAATTTGATGCACTATGGCATGTTGAACTTGCCGAAGCTGGACATATGGTAAGAATACGTTCTTCAGTCTTGTCATCTGATAATTAACAGACATTAGGCACCGTATAATCAACCAGAATCCGCACTCGAGCTAGTTAAAGCTTGGCGTTTAGAGGTTGAATCGGGCAGTCTCAGGCTTCAAGACGTCGTGCCAAGATTAGGAAGTTCCCCCGTGCCATGCGATATCGACGACGATATGCGGGTACAGAAACCTCTCATTAATACTGACTTATAAACGGACTTTACGGAGCGTAGACGCAAGCTCCAAGAACGAGGAACTATGTTAGAATCTGACGTTCTCTACTACAGTCGAAAGTCTTTAGTAGAAACATAAATTTATGTATACTAGCAAGGAATTCACCCTACAAATGCCTCTTTCCTTCCTCGTTAATATCGCCTCATAAAATTTGGAAGTAGATGCACCTGCACTCGCAAGGGAATAATAAGAACACAAGCCAGTTGCAACTGAAGCTGTGGATGAAGAAAGGCGTATTTGCTGTTTCCACGAAAGAATCTCGTTGTCCAAAATGAGTGAGATGTGAAATTGTTAAAGTATAGACTTCCTCTTCGTTGGTAGAATACGTCACTGATGGATGATAGAGAATCTGCTTCTGTAAGATTGGGCTATGTTCGCAACAAGCTGGGGAGCCTGGGGTGCAGGATATCCAGCAACGGTCCGTGGGGTTTGAATGCGAGGCATTGCTGGGATTTCGCCGCGGGGAGATCCGGCAACCTTTTCGAATGTAGGCGTGGTTGGTGGAAATAAACCTTGTCATCTTGCGTGGAGAAGCGTGCTGAAAAGTTGTCAAGAGTGGGATGAGTTCCTTTGGTGACTTGCTGCTACAAGCGGATATATTCCCACGACCCCGCACCGATACTTAAAAAGATTCCTACACGACTAGCAAGTAGCGTGCCATGGCTAATGCCATCTTGGGATATCCTCAATCGTAGCTGAACTCCTGAACTTGTTTGTAGAAAGTGGCGTTGCAATTGGTACCCTTCAAGCCCCCTTAAACGCACACAACGAGCATCCCATCACGCCCAACTCGTTCGAGGTTCAACACCGCTCTCAAATTCTGGAATCCTTGGAGACACTTAAGACGGGACCAAAGTGTTTCTCGTAGCATTGAACATGGATATCTCGTAAGCACAAAATGCCATCTATTGACCTTCAGGGTCTTATGTTTCAACAGATATGTCCTCGTGACCGGCGCAACAGGGTTCATCGGTGCACATGTCGTCGATATCCTCCTCGATCGAGGCCTAAAAGTGCGAGGCGCAACGCGTTCGAAAAGCAAAGCACAAACCATGCTCGACGCCCGGCCGAAGTATACCGCAAGGCTTGATTTCGTACAAATTCAAGATTTCGAGCAAACGGGCGTGTTTGATGATGCTATCAAAGACGTAGATGCCGTGATTCACGTTGCTAGCGTTTGTTGGCTTGAAAACATTCGAAGAATAAGGCTAATAAGTCGCTAGCCACTTACATACGACACAAAAGACAACGAAAAAGAGCTCATCATACCCGCAATAAACGGTGTCCGCTCTATTCTCTCAGCAGCTGCAAATCCCGTAAGTAGAGTAAAACGGGTAGTGGTAACCTCCTCCTTCGCCGCGGTCTTTGATATCCACCGCAAAGCCCCGCCATTCTTCACATACACATCGGCAGACTGGAACCCCCTCACCTACGAGGAAGCTATTTCCCCTACCTCAAACTCGGTCGTCGCCTACCGTGGCTCCAAGAAGTTCGCTGAGCTCGAGGTTTGGAATTATCTCAAAATCCAGAAACCTAAGTTTGATGTGGTAACACTGTGTCCGCCAATGACGTTTGGCCCCATTGTACATCCTCTCGATAAAATAGGGGGTTTGAACGAGTCCAACACTCCGCTATGGAAGATAGCAACAGGAGAAACGCCATTACCTGTCACGAATGTGCCATTTTGGATCGATGTGAGAGACCTGGGTTTGGCGCACGTTGAAGCACTGCTGCGGCCTGAGGCGGGCAATAAGCGGTATACACCAGCATCACCCGAACATTTTTCATATGCTCTTGCTGCGAAGATCATGCTTGAGCAATTTTCTTGGGCGACTGGAAAGGTTTCAAAGGAGGAACAACCAATTGATCAATCATACGGACTGGATGGGGAGATGGCTACGAGAGGCTTGGGCGTAAAGTATCGAAGTTTTAAGGAAACGGTCGTTGATCTCGTTTCGCAACTATGGGAGATGGAAAACAAACAGTGATGTTTGACTCGTGGAGGGTGAGATGAGACGTGTCTTTATGTGCTGGTACAGGAGATTTTCCGGATTAACATGATTGCTCAGCTCATATGGAGACGTATGTCGGCATGAAGATTTTTATATTTACGGAATCTTTGTCTTCGGACTGTTCTCAACAAATATCAAAGCAGCCCGAGCTCCTCCTCTAGGGTGCTCGTCTTCAGGAACTCGCCATCCACATTCCCCACCCACTCCCCTACCGATTCCTAGCGTTGTAAGACCCTTCAAAACACAATCGACTGCTGGACTGTACGGAAGAAAATCTCCACTAATGCTTCAATCAGAGCATGTTCCAATCCTGCTATGATGTACATGCATCGTTCGTGGCCAGGAAGTCACGAGACTCATAAGCGAGACCTCGCCTAAAAGGGGGGGGGAATGGTCATCAAACAAAACTAAGTCAGCCAGGTATCAGAAACGACTCATCCAATTAGTAGTGGGAATACTTAGAGCTAATTAGACCGTTTCTCATACCCTCGGCCTTCGATCCCAACAATACTTAGTGATCCTTGCCCGTCAGCACCGCACATTGCACAGCCACGTTCACAGCCACACATATGGAATCAGCTCGTCTGGGATCAAAGCAAGCATTCCTCGGTGTCTTCAATCGTACCCAGACTTGCCGTCATATATCTTTGTGAACTGTCCTTCTCACAATCTCACAACTCTATGCGTCCAGTTCACTCAAATAGCACCTTTCAGTATTCGCCCTCAACAAACGTCACGATCAATGGCAGGAGAACCCGTTACTCGTATTAAGCACCAAAGCTGGGATCCTCCTCCTCAAGGCTTCGTCCATTGCTATCAAGATGCCGATGAGGGGGTAAAAGAGACACTCAAGGCAGCAGGCACGTACTGTCCATCATGCTACACCATCACCAAAGACCTCAGTGTCTTCGCCGAGCCAACAGACTCCATTGGAACCAAAGCCGCGGTGGTATTCTGGTCATTCCAGCTCAAGAACCTCGTTGATACGGCGGAGGGAGGATGCCACTTCTGTGGCTTCATAGCGTCTCGCCTCCTCGATGATCGTATGCTCACCTTCTTCTACTCAAATAACTCA
>Ga0302140_10009899_pt1 | contig 11801 bp, 5 predicted proteins | sample I_Bog_E1_1_FD_202095 | JGI IMG/M metagenome (GOLD analysis project Ga0302140, IMG submission 202095) | Peat permafrost microbial communities from Stordalen Mire near Abisko, Sweden - I_Bog_E1_1 | ecosystem: Environmental > Terrestrial > Soil > Wetlands > Peat | place: Sweden: Abisko, Stordalen...
CGCAGTCGGTTCTTTGATCATTCTTTTCGATGTCGTAATTCCGGCGCGAATCGGACTGTCGATGGAGTTTTCCGTGGGACTCATGCTGATTGTGCTGGGCGCGATGAATATTGTGAGTTTTCTTCGGTCCACGCGCACGATCGCTGCTGTTCGGGAGGACGCAGAGCGGGTAATTCATAGCCATGCCCACGCTCACGGAGAAGTTGTTCACAACCATGCTCACGAGCATGCTACCGAGATCCACGTACACAGCCATGGAGATTCGCTGACCTGGCTGGACCGAATGTTCGGCAAGATCGGCTTCTACCGCCAAGTCCGCCCCCTGGTAATCGGGATCGTGCATGGCCTCGCCGGCTCGGCGGCGGTGGCCCTACTGATTCTCACGACCATCCGGAACCCGCGCTGGGCCATGGTTTACCTGCTGGTGTTCGGCGCTGGAACGGTGGGAGGGATGATGCTGATTACCATGAGTATTGCTTCCGCCTTCCGGTTTTTCGAAAAAAAGAATGAGCAATTCTCTCACTGGCTCGGACTTGCTTCGGGTCTGGTGAGTTTGGGCTTCGGGCTCTTTCTGGCATACCAGATTGGCTTCGGGAATGGTTTGTTTTCCGGGCACCCGCAGTGGACGCCCAGATAAGCAGAACTCCATTCTCATCTCAGAAGCCTCGGCTTAGAGATGGCATGCCATTGAACCTTCGAAAACAGGGCGGAGGAGCCGCTGGTTTTCTAAGAACTCCGGTATGATTGCCAGGTGCGGCGGGGCCTAAAGAAAGATCGGCGCGGCATCCACCTGATTGCGGAACTGGCGGAGGTCTCGATTGGGACGGTCGATCGCGCCTTGCATGGCCGCCCCGGAATCAACGAAGCTACTCGTCAGCGCATTCTGAAAATCGCGGAGCAGATTGCTTATACGCCAAACCTGGCGGCGCGCGCCCTGGCGGCGTCCAAGCCCAGCGCTCACATTGGCGTGTGCATTCCGCGAGAAATCCATTTTTTTTACGATCAAGTTTGGAGCGGTGTGCTGGAGGAAGCCAGCCGGGTTGCTTCACTCGGAATCCAGTTCTTATACCGCCCGGTTCGCGCGCTCGGGGAAGATGACACGGAAGCTTTCCAGGAGCTGCTGGAAAATCGGGTCAATGGAATTATTCTCACGCCAGGAAGCCTGACATCACTCAGTCCGTTGATCGACGCAGCGGAAGAAAAAGGCATACCGGTGGTTTGCGTTTCCACCGATGCTCCGGAGAGCCGGCGCTCCAGCATTATTTGTGTGGAACCATCGCTGAACGGCCGCCTGGCGGGAGAATTAATGGGCAAATTTTTGCCACCCGCGTCTAAAGTGGCGGTGGTTGCGGGGATGTTGAGCATCGAGGATCATCGCCAGAAAACGGCAGGTTTTTCCGAAGCCTTTCCCCGGCACTGCCCTGGAGGCGAAATTGTCAGTGTGGTCGAAGGACACGAAGACGAGAACGAAAGCTTTCAAAAAACTTTCGATCTTCTGGGTCGTGTCCCCGATCTTGCTGGGCTGTACGTGAATACTGTGAACTGCCTTCCGGTATGTCGCGCCCTCGGTGCTCGCGAGCTAGCGGGAAAAATAAAACTCATCACCACGGACCTCTTCCCGGAGATGTCAACCTCTTTTGAGAAGGGAACGATCACGGCATCCATCTATCAGCAGCCGCACCGTCAGGGTCAGATGGCGGTTCGCCTTATGGTCGACCACCTGACCAGCAAAGTACCGCTCCCGCCGAATGTCCATCTGAGCCCCGGAGTGGTGATGTCATCCAATTTGCATCTCTTCCGGGAAATCGAACTGGCTGGGGTCAAGTTTGACGACTCTGCGATTCGCTCCTCGGAAGCGCTGAAAGCGGCCATCCGGCGCGAAGCCTGAAGGGGAGTCGCAAGACGGTGAGAGTCGTTCGAGATTCTACTGCTCGATGGCGGTGTCGGTTCCGGCCGGCTTCTGCGTCACTTGAGAGGGGCCAGGCAGCTGCGAACGATCCCATCCTCCGCCCAGAGCTTGCACCAGCGCGACTGCGTCGGTCATCTCTTCCACCTGAAGACTGTTCAGCGTCTGCATATCCGCTAAGACGGTGGTCTGGGCAATCAGCACGTCGATGTAGGGGTCGATACCTGTTTGGTAGCGAGCCTCTTCCAGTTTGAGGTTGGTCTGGGCGAAATTCACTGCCTGTTGTTCCTGCTGAACTTCTTTCGAGAGAATTCGCACTTCGGCCAGAGCGTCCTCCACTTGCTGAAATGCGGTGAGCACGGTCTGACGATATGCAGCGAGGTCGGCGTTATAGGTGGCGACGTATTGCTGAACGGTGGCGCGGCGCAGTCCGGCATCGAAAATGGTTTCTGAGATCGACGAGCCTACAGACCAGAAGCGGCTCGGCCAGGAGAGCAGACTACCGATGGCCGAGCTTTCGAAGCCCGCTTCGCCGGTCAGACTAAGATCTGGATAATAGGCAGCGTAGGCGATGCCGATCTCGGCGTTGGCGGCGGCCATGGTGCGCTCGGCGGCGGCGACATCGGGACGCCGCTGCAGCAATTGTGAAGGCACACCTACGGGAATTGGCGGAGGAGCAACGATCATCGGCTTTACCGGGATGGAGAAACCTGTGGCGGCCTTGCCCACAAGCATGGCGATCGCGTGCTCATATTGGGCCCGCGCAATGGCTACGTTGGTTGCCCCAGCCTGCGCGCTTTGCAGCGCAGTTTCGGCTTGGACCACGGAGATCTCGTTGGTGATGCCGGTCTCGTACTGCGCGCGGGTAAGTTCTAGTTCTTTCTCATCGGCTGCGACAGTTTCGTTGTAGAGCCTCTGCAGTTCATCCTGGCCGCGGAGTTCGAAAAAATATTCGGCCAGGCTGGCCTGTTCGGTGAGACGCTCGTTCTCCAAATCGGCCGCGCTGACCTGGGCGGAATATTGCGCCTGTCGCACAGTGTTGCGGACCTTGCCCCAGAGGTCTGGCGCCCACGATGCTTCGAGCGGGAGGGAGTAGAGAGTGCTCTGCAGTTGCGTAGTGGTGGCTGGAGTGGTTGTGCCAGTGCCCGTAGTATTCACCGTGGTCTCTCCCCGCAGGTTTGCCGAGGTACGCGAGTGAGTAGCCGAGGGAACGGCCGATAACGTTGGGAAATATTGCGAACGAGCTTCGCGCACGACGGCGCGCGCCTCCATGAAATTCTCGAAATATTCTTTGATGTTCTGGTTGTTGATGTTCAGCTGTTCTTCAAGAGCGTTCAGTTCGGCATCGTTGAAGATCTCCCACCATTTTCCGCGGAGCATGGCGTCGGACGGCTGAGCTACGGTCCAAGGGCCGTTATCCGTGAACTGTGTGGTCGATTCTTTGTAAGCCGGTGCGGGCGCTTGCGGTGACGGAGCGTGGTATTTGGGGCCGACTACGCAGCCTAGGGACGAACACAAAAAAGCGGATGCGCATAGTGCGATTGAACAGTTCGCGAGTTTTTGCGAGAAGATCTTCATAAGTTTTCTTTTCGACGGATTCCAATAGTTTCAGCTTGCCTCCGGGGCGGGCGCTGCCAACGTGTCGTGAGATTTGTGCTGAACCCGCAACCGCCAACGATCTAGGAATAAGTAGACCACCGGGGTGGTATAGAGCGTCAGCATCTGGCTGACGATCAACCCGCCGACGATGGTGATTCCCAGCGGTTGTCGCAGCTCCGATCCGGTGCCGGTTCCAAATGCCAAGGGCAGGGCTCCGAAAAGAGCGGCCATGGTGGTCATAAGGATTGGCCGGAAACGGAGCATGCTGGCTTCAAAGATTGCGTCCCGGGTGCTCTTGCCTTCCTCGCGTTCGGCGACCAGGGCGAAGTCGATCATCATGATGGCGTTCTTCTTGACGATGCCGATCAATAGTACGATTCCAATGATCGAAATCACGTTGAGGTCGATCTTGAAGAGCATCAGGGCGAGAATGGCTCCGACGCTGGCTGAAGGCAGCGTAGAAATGATGGTCAAGGGATGCACCAGGCTTTCATAAAGAACGCCCAGCACAATGTAAACGGCCAGGAGCGCGGTCCCGATCAGCATCGGCTCCGTGCTGAGAGATTGCTGATAGGCCTGCGCGGTGCCGGCAAAGAAGCCGCGAACCGTGGACGGCGTTCCCATTCGTTGTTGCATTTCGGCGACCCGCTGCGTGGCATCGCTGAGAGATACGCCGGGCGCTAGATTGAAAGAAACTGTCACCGACGGAAACAGTCCAGTGTGGTTCACCGAAAGAGGGGTGGTAGTTGCTTGAGTTCTTGTTACCGTAGTCAGGGGGACGTTGGTGCTGCCGGGTACATTTCCGCGGGTCGAACTGCTCGTGCTTGTCGAGGTGCTAGCGGAGGTCGATCCTGAGCTTTTCAAATAAATCTGCTTGAGACCCTCCGGGGTCTGCCAATACTGCGGAGCAACTTCGAGGACCACATAATATTGGTTGAGCTGCGTGTAGATGATCGAGACCTCCGACTGGCCGAAAGCGCTGTAGAGCGAACTATCAAGGGATTGTGCGGTGATGCCGAGGCGCGCGGCGGTGGCGCGGTCGTAGGTTAACAACTCTTCTAATCCACCGTTCTGCTGGTCGGTGTTGACATCCTGAAAGCCGGGAAGCTTCTTCATTTCAGCCAGAAGAATGGGGCCCCACTTCGAGAGGTCCTGTACGTTATCGGATTGAATGGTGTACTGGTAGAGCGCGTTGCTCGATCGGCCTCCGATTCGTAGATCTTGAGCCGCCTGCAAAAACGCGGAGGCCACGGGCAGACGATTCAGCTTGGGACGAAGACGATTGATAATTTGGGGGGCGCCAATCTTGCGCTCATTCAGCGGCTTTAGGGCAATGTAAATGAATCCGGTATTGGTGGAACCGTTGCCGCCGGTGTAGGCGTTCACATTCGCAACCGCAGGATCGCTTTTGATCACCCCCACCAACTGGCGGATCGAATTGTCCATCGCGGGGAACGATGAATCCTGAGGACCCTGCACTCCGCCGACAATTGCGCCGGTATCCTGCTGGGGAAAAAATCCCTTGGGAATTCTGTAGATTAAAACCACATTCAGCACGATGGTAAGAATCAGCACCGCCAGCGTTAGCGCTGAATGATCGAGCACCCAGACCAGGCTGCTGCGATAGGTGTCCAGCATCCAGGTAAAAAATTTCTCGCTCCACTGATACAGCCTGCCATGGCCTTCTTTTTTCTCCGCCTTGAGCAGATACGCGCACATCATCGGCGTTGTGGTCAATGAAATCACCATCGACACTACGATCGCGGTGGAAAGGGTGACGGCGAACTCACGAAAAAGGCGGCCTACAATCCCGCCCATCATCAGGATGGGAATGAAGACTGCGATCAGCGAGACACTGATCGAGAACACGGTGAAGCCGATTTCCTGCGCACCCTGCAGGGCGGCGGCGAACGGCGCCATGCCCTCTTCAAGGTGGCGAGCAATATTTTCCATTACGACGATCGCGTCATCGACAACGAAGCCGGTGGAAATGGTCAGCGCCATGAGCGAAAGGTTGTCGATGCTGTACCCGAGCAGGTACATCACGGCGAAAGTGCCAATCAGAGAAACCGGAACTGCGACGCTCGGAATGAGCGTGGCTCGTCCATTGCGCAGAAAAATGAAGACGACGAAAATGACGAGGCACACCGAGATCACCAGAGTGCGCTCCACGTCGTTCACGGAAGCGCGAATCGTGGTGGTGCGGTCGAGCACGATCGTAGTTTCAATTCCCTGCGGAATGGAAGCCTGCAGGAATGGCAACTGGCCGCGGATGTTGTTGACGGTCTGAATAATATTCGCGCCGGGTTGACGGAAGATGATCACGGTGACCGAAGGAATGCCGTTGAGGTAGCCAGCGGAGCGCACGTTCTGCACAGAGTCGGTAACCGCGGCGACATCGGAAAGCCGGACGGCGGTGCCGTTGTGATAGCCGATGATGATCGGCTTATAGTCTTCGGCTTGCGAGATTTGATCGTTGGCAACAATGTCGGCGGTGGTCGAGCCGTCTGATATCTGACCTTTGGCCAGGTCAGAATTCTGCGTGCTCAAGATGGCCTGAATGCTGCTGAGCGTCAGACCGTAGCTGTTGAGTTGCGTTGGGTTGACGTCGACTCGCACCGAGGGCAGGGAACTGCCGCCGACCGCAACCTGGCCCACGCCTTGAATCTGAGATAGCTTCTGCTCCATCACGGTGGAGGCTTCGTCATACAGCTTGCCGGTGTCGTACTTGGTGGAGGTTAATCCCAGAATCATGATGGGAGCGTCGGCAGGATTTACTTTGCGGTAAGTGGGATTGCCGGGCAGGTTCGCGGGAAGATAGCTGCGAGCCGCACTGATGGCGGCTTCCACGTCACGCGCGGCGCCGTCGATGTTGCGGCTGAGATCGAATTGAATGGTGATCGAGGTGCTGCCGAGCGAACTCGCGGAGGTCATTTCTGAAACTCCAGCGATGTGGCCGAATTGCCGTTCGAGCGGGGTGGCTACGGAAGACGCCATGATCTGGGCGCTCGCTCCGGGCAGCGAGGCCGAGACGGAGATGGTGGGAAAGTCAACTTGAGGCAGCGGCGAAACTGGCAGCACGGTGAAAGCAACGGCTCCGGCGATGGCAATCGCAATGGTCAGCAACGTAGTTGCCACGGGACGCCGGATAAATAGTGCGGAGGGATTCATGCGGGTTCTGGCGGGGTCACGTTCCCGGTATTGGCTTCACCTGAGTCCGATTTACGGGAACGCAAATGGGAGAATCTTTGTCCGAGATTGTCGAAGAAGATGTAGATTACCGGTGTGGTGTAGAGGGTGAGCGCCTGGCTCAATAAGAGTCCGCCCACCATGGCAATTCCTAAGGGGCGGCGAATTTCTGAGCCGATGCCCGTGCCCAGAGCCAGCGGCAGACCGCCGAGCAGCGCCGCCATGGTGGTCATCATGATCGGACGGAAACGCAGCAGGCTGGCCTCGTAGATGGCATCGGTCGCATTTTTGCCGTGCTCGCGTTCCCCCTCCAACGCAAAATCAACCATCATGATTCCGTTCTTCTTCACAATTCCAATCAGCAGGATGATGCCGATGATGGCCACTACGCTCAGGTCCTGGCCAAACAGCATGAGCGCGAGCAAGGCGCCTACTCCGGCGGAAGGAAGCGTGGAAAGTATGGTGACGGGATGAATAAAACTTTCGTAGAGCACGCCCAGCACGATATAAACCGTAACCAGGGCAGCGAGAATCAGAAGAGCTTCGTTCGAGAGTGAGTTTCGGAAGGACGCCGCTGTGCCCTGGAAATCAGCCTGCAAGCTGGCCGGCATGTGCATGTCTTCCTGCACCTTTGTAATGGCGGTGATGGCGCTGCCCAGCGCTGCATTGGGCGCGAGGTTGAACGACACGGTGACGGAAGGGAACTGTCCCTGATGGTTGATGGAAAGGGCTTCGCTGGTGCGCTGCACATGGGTAAAGGCACTCAGCGGAATCGCATTACTCATGGAAGTAGTGGCTGTTGTGTTGGCAGATGAGCCTATGCCTGACAGTGAAGCATTCGAACTCGCCGCCAAGGCATTCGAGGGCGGAGTGAGTACCGAAGAAGATGGCGTGTACAACACGGAGGTGGTCGTGGCATTGGACCCCGCGGCGGAGGAGCCGGAGGACGAGAAAGAGGAAGACGCTCCCGGCCCCGAAGTTCCGGAGGATGCGTTGGCCTGAATGTACAAATCTTTCAGAGTGTTGGGATTCTGCTGGAACTGGGGTTGCGTTTCGAGAATCACGTGATACTGATTGAGCTGGGTATACATGGTGTTAATCTGACGCTGGCCGAAGGCGTCATACAACGTGTTGTCGATGGTTGAAGGGGCGATACCAAGGCGCGACGCAGTGACGCGATCGATGACCAGCGAGACCGCCAGCCCGCCGGTCTGCTGGTCGGTGGCAACATCCTCAAGTTCGGGCAAACTTTGCAGCTTCGCGACGAAGCGATTGCTCCAGTCGTTCAATTCGTTGGCGTCCGGATCTTCGAGCGTGTATTGATACTGAGTCCGGCTGACGCGGTCGTCCACCGTGATGTTTTGCACGGGCTGCATGTAGAGAGAAATGCCTTGGACTTTCTGAAGGCTGGACTGAAGCCTGCGCACCAGGTTCGCGGCGCTGATGCTGCGTTCGGAAAGCGGCTTCAAGTTGATCGACATGCGGCCGCTGTTGAGCGTGGTGTTGGTTCCGTCGGCCCCGATAAAAGATGACAGGCTCTCCACCGCCGGATCGGCAAGAATTATTTTGGCGAGTTCCTGCTGCTTCTCTGCCATCGCCGGGAACGAGATAGTCTCGGGAGCCTGCGAGATTCCCTGGATCACGCCAGTGTCTTGCACAGGGAAAAATCCTTTGGGGATGATGATGTAAAGAAATATGGTGAGCACCAGGGTGCCGAGAGCCACGAATAGCGTGATGGTCTGATATTGCAGAACGAACTTGAGCGTGCGGCCGTAGAACGCAATCATCCGTTCGAACATCCGCTCGGATGCCTTGTAGAAGCGCCCCTGTTGCTCTTTGGGCTCATGCCGCAGTATGCGCGCCGACATCATGGGAGTGAGGGTAAGCGATACGACCGCAGAGATGATGATGGTGACCGCGAGCGTTACGGCAAACTCGCGGAAAAGCCGGCCTACCACATCGCCCATGAATAGCAGCGGAATAAGGACGGCAATCAGCGATACGGTCAGCGACACGATGGTGAAGCCAATCTGTTCCGCGCCTTTCAAAGCCGCTGCCATCGGAGGTTCGCCTTCCTCGATGTAGCGCGAGATGTTTTCGATCATCACGATCGCGTCATCTACGACAAATCCGGTGGAGATGGTGAGCGCCATCAGGCTGAGATTATCGAGGCTATAGCCGAGCGCATACATCGCCGCGAATGTTCCCACCAGAGACAATGGGACCGCGACGCTGGGAATGATGGTGGCGTAGAGGCTGCGCAGGAATAAAAAGATAACCAACACCACCAGACCGATGGTGAGCATCAATTCAAATTCCACGTCGGACACCGAGGCTTCGATCGCCGTTGTAAGGTCGGTGAGCGTCGTAACCTGAACCGAAGCGGGCAAGTTGACTTCCAGCTGAGGCAAAAGTTTCTTGATGCTCTTTACTACGCTGATGGTGTTGGCACCGGGCTGGCGCTGAATATTAAGGATGACGGCCGGGGTCAAATTCATCCACGCGGCCTGGGTATTATTTTCGATCCCGTCCATCACTTCCGCCACATCGGTGAGCATGACGGGGGCGCCGTTGCGATACGCCACCACCACATTACGGTAGTCGGCGCTGCTGATCAGCTGATCGTTCGAATCGATCTGATAATCCTGTCTGGGTCCATCGAAGTTGCCTTTGGCTGCGTTCACGCTGGCCTGGGTGAGGGCTGTCCGGAGATCTTCGAGATTAATTCCGTAGGAAGAGAGCGCGACGGGATTGGCGCGAATGCGCACCGCCGGCTTCTGACCGCCGCTGATGCTGACCAGTCCGACTCCACTTAACTGCGAGAGCTTGGGCGCGAGCCGGGTGTCGACGAGATCTTCTACCTGCGACAGAGGAACCGAATCGGAGGTGACGGCGAGCGTAAGCACGGGCGCGTCCGCAGGATTTGTCTTGCTGTAAACCGGAGGCACCGGAAGATTCGACGGCAGGTAACTCTGGGAAGCATTGATGGCCGATTGAACTTCTTCCTCAGCGACATCGATGTTGAGGCTCAAATTGAATTGCAGCACAATGACTGACGTTGCGCCGGAGCTGGTGGAAGTCATCTGGCTCAGGCCTTGCAGTTCGCCGAACTGACGCTCCAGTGGCGCGGTCACGGTGGTCGCCATGACATAGGGGCTGGCGCCGGGATAAAACGTGAGCACCTGTATGGTCGGGTAATCGACTTCGGGCAACGCCGAGACTGGCAACTGAGTGTAGGCAACAATGCCGACGAGCAGGATCGCCGCCATCAGCAGCGCGGTCGCGACGGGCCGCATGATGAATGGGCGAGACGGACTCACGGGGCTTGACTCTCAGTAGAGGCGGCTGGCAGAGGTTGTTTAGAGACGACGATCTTTGAATTATTCTGCAGTTTGTCGAAGCTGCTGTTGGCGACGATATCTCCGGGATTGATGCCGGTCACGGCGGTGTTCCCGGCATCCGCTACGCCGGTTTTGATGTTCTGGATATGAGCGGTATCGTTTTGAATCACATAAACGAAAGCAGTTTGACCGTTGTGTTGAATCGCGGAGGTCGGTATCAGAGTCACACCTTCGAGTGTGTTCACCAGCAGTCGGGCATTGACGAACTGGTTGGGGAAAAGCGATTCGTTTTTGTTGTCGAAGAGCGCACGCATCTTCACCGTGCCGGTGGTGGTATCGATTTGATTGTCGTAAGTCAAGAGCTTGCCGGTGGCGAGTTTTTTCTGTTGCGCCCGATCAAAGGCATCGACGGACAACTGCTTGCCATGACGGGTTTGTGCTTGCACCTGAGCGAGGCTGTCCTCGGCCACCGTAAATATCACAGTGATTGGTTGCAACTGAGTGATGACGGCAAGGATTGTGCTGCCGCTGGATTGAACAACATTGCCGGGATCTACGAGGCGTAGGCCTACGCGTCCATTGATCGGCGAAGTGATATGGCAGAAGCCGACTTCCACCTGATCATACTGAACCGTGCCCTGATCGTTCTTAACTGTTCCCTCATCCTGTAGGACAATTTTTTCCTGATCGTCCAGGGTTTGTTTGGGAATGCTGTTCTTGGCCCAGGCGTCGCGATAGCGTTGCAGGTCCATCTGGGCTTCGGCCAGCAAATTCGTATCGCGCTCAAGAGCGCCCTGCGCCTGCAGGAGCTGCGCCTCGTAAGGCCGGGGATCGATCTCGATCAGGGGTTCGCCTTTGCGGACCAACTGGCCTTCTTTGAAACGTACCGCAGTGACCATACCCATTACTTCGCTGGTTATCGAGGCGGTGTAAACCGGAGTAACCGTGCCGATCGCCTCCACGTAGACTCCAATGTTTCCCTTTTGTGCTGTAGCCGTAGTAGTGGTAACCGGGCCGGTTACGCCGCGGCCTGATTTGGGTGGGGCGCTCTTGGACTCGTCATGATGGCGGAAGATGAGCACCAGAATCACGATCAGAGCCAGTATCACTAGAGTCCACACGATGAACCGCCGCCATTTGGATTTAGGAGGAGAACTGGCAGGCGGCAGTTGGTGCTGCGGATCAATGATTGGAGCGGGAGGCTTATTTTCCATCCGAGCTTTCTTGCATCAAGCGATTCGAAACTCAACAGGTCCCGAAAAAATCAATAACAGAACATTATAAAACCAGACTAACGGCGGCAGTTCGTTCCCGAAATTAGTCGATAGGAACGCTTCCGTTGTTCTGACTTATCAACCTGGCGACGTAAATCTGAAGTTGGTTGCGATGGATCGCTCGTCCGTTGGTTCTCATTTTGCATTTTAGACTGTCGGAATGGGGCTCATGAGTCCTGAGACTGGTGTCGTACCCGGTGACCATCATGCATCAATAGATCACGCTCAAGCCCTGCGAGAGCGTAAATAGAAGGTAATGAAGGGTAAATGTTCGTAACCGACATGGAACCGCCGGCCTCCCTTACGGTGCGCACAAAAGATTAGCGGCCACAAACTTGGAATTCGTGGCCGCGCCAGGAGCAACAGTCAGAGTGCCCTGATTTACCTGGGTTACTGCTGGGATGGCGGAGCCTGCTGATCAGCGCCCGCGCCGTTAGCGGGCCCGGAGCCTCGATTTTGCATGCGTTGTTCACGCCGGGCTTGCATCTCGTC
>Ga0302140_10009903_pt1 | contig 11798 bp, 12 predicted proteins | sample I_Bog_E1_1_FD_202095 | JGI IMG/M metagenome (GOLD analysis project Ga0302140, IMG submission 202095) | Peat permafrost microbial communities from Stordalen Mire near Abisko, Sweden - I_Bog_E1_1 | ecosystem: Environmental > Terrestrial > Soil > Wetlands > Peat | place: Sweden: Abisko, Stordalen...
ACATCCGGGATAGACGTAATCTCATGGAGTAGCCCAACCAAATAGGCATCTTCAGGAGAAACATCGTGCAATGACATGGCAACCAATTTGGAGTAGTGTGCGATTGATTGGCTATGATTCCACAAGGATACGGTCGCGGGACTCGCTGCATGCGCACGAACGCTTTGGGATGAAATTGTCTTGAACCAGAAGTCTACATCCAGACTGGCTAGACAATCACGCATTCTCTTGGGCCGGTCCCCATCCAAGACGTAATCGTTCCCTACTAGTCTCAGGATCTGCATTGTAGCGCCAACATCGTTCAAAATCAGAGCGGCAACCGTATCGAGATCAATGCTGGGCTCCTGTAGTAGCAATTCCAGTCCCACGATAGTCGACAACATTACGGGAACATCTAAAGCCGTAACCGTTGAACATCTGCCGAAGGTCACATGTTGCTCTGAAGCAAGACAATCCCACGTAAACGCCGGTAGCCAGTTATGGTGATTCATCGACATACCGCCTAATGCTGCCAAGGTTGATATACATCGTCCATATCGGCACGCGGCGTCGACGCGTACAATCGTGTGTCAAGGACTACGTGTACAACCCGAATGCTGCGCGCGTTTTCCTCTCATCAAGCGAGCCGGAACACCAGGTCCACCGCCCTTGATCCGTTCTTCAAACGAGCCCAAAGGTGCTCCCTGCATATATCGATGGCTGCAATATCCGCTCGAAATAACAAGCCATACTCGCAAAGGATACGAGCTAACTCAGAAGGTGTGTTTATGCCCTTGAACACCAATTCGCTCAGAGTAGGATTGTCATCAGAGATTCTTGCTTGTTGTTCCATCTGGAGACAGAAGTCTTCGCGGGTGACAAAACACGCACACGTTTTGCAACCAGTTATCTGCTCAATTATGTAAAGCGATTCGTAATCCACATTCTTAACAAATCCAATTAGCAATGAATTCGTGGCAGCTGCGTAGTGTAGGGGAACCATCGAATGGCACTCCAGGATTGCACGCGGAATCTTCACAGAGTTAAGGATCGCCCCCTTAGGCGCTGCAAACAACGGGCAGTCCCATTGAGCCGCTCGCGCTCCAGCTAGCTGCTTGGCAGTCAAGACTTCTTGTTTGACCAAAATCTCGCCGACATCCATGCCAGTGTTCTGTTGATCCCGACCAGCTCGCTGCAGTTGCTCCTTACTCACAAGGCCTCGGCTCACGAGCAACAGGCCAATTGGCATTCTTGGCGCATGCGTTGACGGCGAATTAGCTCCGGACAACAACTGCGCAAACCTCTCCTCTGAAACTTCACGCAAACAATCAACACCGCAATACCAGAGCTGATCCATATGAACACCAATCTTGCGCTCAGTAATTCGCTTCACAGTCAGCCAACGCCCGCATCGTCGCGCTGCGCATCCTCGCGTCTTGAAGCCGGAGAGCTCGACGAACATTCGCACTAGATCGACGGTAACCATTGATGAATACCCTTTCGTCCTAAAGTATGCCCGTGCCAAGATTGTTAGGAACTTCAGTCACACGAAGCCCATAGTTGCCATCTATCACCACAGCTTCCCCCTTGGCGATTACCTTGCCATCGAGCAATAATTCCACGGGTTCTTCTACCTGTCGATCCAGTTCAATGACCGAACCACTCGTCAAGTCGAGCACTTCGCGCAGGGTCAGCTGCCGTCGACCAAATCGCAAGGTGACATTCAACTCGACATCAAGCACAAGCTCTAGATTTACCTGACCGTCTAGAGTCTCCACCTCAGCTGGTGCCCTTTCGATGGCTTCGCGCGCGATCGAGCTGAGTACCTCGACGAAGTCCTTGGATAGGCACACCCGTACCGCAATCTCTGCGGACCCTTCGTGTGCAAGATCACCTTCCACTACCGTAGTCGATGCTGCGTCGATTTGGTCGAGTAGGTCTGCAGAAAGAGAGATTGTAGCTGTGAATACACCATATGTAGCGCTCAGACTTACGCTAAGTTCCGAGACGACATTCTTGAGAAACTCCGAGAGAGCATCGGATTCACGTTTGCCCATTTCCCCAGGGCTCTCACCTATGACCGCTCCGGCGAGAACGCGAGCACCTTCATTTTCGATTTCAACTTTGATCACTCCTCGAATAGCGCCCGCAAACAAGATTTGAACTATAAAATTGTCGGAGCTCCGGAGGGCTCCATCTCCCGCCAATCCACGATAATGCCAGGCCGTTCCAGTATCCTTAGTCAGTTTCGCAACGAGAATTGTCCAAAACTCATTCGAGAACTGCTCTTCGACAGCAGGTACAATTTCATTAGCTTTCACATTACTCCTTCGTACTTACCGGCTCTTGAGAACGAGCCACCAGCTGCGCAGCTTTCATCGACCCACTTCGAACCGGAGACGCATCGAATATCGCTACATCTTCGACCGTCATGTGGCCTTGGTTCTTAATAGGTGCTTTCATGCGCAGCACGGTTCCGGGTCGTAAATCAATCAGATCCCTCACCGAAACCTGCATCTTGACTATGTCAATCGCCACTTCTATGTCACATTCCAACATCCGCTGGCGAAGACTCGGCTTGGGAAGATGGTGTAAGCTTGAAATCTTCTTAGATTGACCTGCTTTTAGATGCCTAAGTAAGAATCCTACGAATGACGTCGGCAGCACCAGCTTGAATGCACCATTCGTCCCCCCCACCGACATCTCAAACATAAGCAATACTAGCTTTTCATTTACAGGAAAAATCTGCGCGATCATTGGAGCTTTGATGCAATGTCCAGCACTCAACTGGAGGTTCAGTGTACGCCACGAACGATCCACCTCGCTTATGATAAGTGCCGTAATGCTCTGCATTATTTCTTCGTCGATTTCGGTCAATTCACGCAGCTGATTGGGTGCGCTACCTGAACCACCGAGCAATAGATCTATGATCGGAAAGACCAGTGGGAGGTCCATCTCCAACAAGAAGTTGTTCTCCATTACATTAAGCGCACAGGGAACGACGTAGCCATTGAGCGGAACACTACCGATGTAATCGTGGATCGACATCTGTTCGAGCGAAATGAGTTTTAGCTGCAACGAGGTACCGAGGTAGACCTCGAGCGAGTTGGTTACATTGACAGCAAATTTTTCATGAAGTGTAGTTAGAGCTCTCGAGTTCTCGTTTGACAACCTTCCGGCATACCGAAAATTGCAAGGTTTGATGATTCGTGCGCGCACTTTGGCACCCAAATCGGCAGCTGCGTCAAGCTCTACATCTATACCCGGATCGTCGCTCATGCTTCACTGCCAACCGTCGAAAGACGTTGTGTGCGCTTTTGCACGCCATCAACCTCTGATCTAGCTCGCGCGTGCTTATTTTCGCGGATTTCACTGAGTAGGCCTCTCATTTTTATCAGGGCGGCCGCATGAATTTGAGAAATACGCGAGACCGCAAGTCCAAAAGCCTCCGCAATTTCACGCATCGTCAACTCATCCCGGTAGTACATTGATAAGATCAGCTGCTCTCGTTCAGAAAGTTGTGATATTGCCTGAGCGAGATGCTCTCTCTCTTCTGTTTTAAGGCACAAATCAAACGGATTGTCTCCTCCACCGCTATGGGCTGATTCGATTAGGTCCTGTGATTCATCGCTGCCGAGGCGCGGGTCGCACTGTTGGCTTACCAGGTGGAGGCCATCCAGTTGAGTTAGCAAACTCTGATATTTATCAAGGCTTATTTTTAGATCTGCGGCTATTTCTTCTTGCAAAGGCTGTCTACCCAGCGTAGACGACAATTTCCCGTTGGATGCTGTGATGGCTCGCCCCTGCTTTCGAAGTTCGCGCGAACCCCAGTCCAACTTGCGCAGGCTGTCGAGTATGGCTCCCCTGATCCTAAATTTAGCGAACGTGCTGAGCTGTGCATTCTTTGAACTGTCGTAGTTCTGGCAAGCCTCTATAAGTCCGATAATCCCCGCATGCACTAGATCTTCCATTTCTACATGTTCAGGTAGGCGCTCGTGAATTCTCGCCGCAATGTAATACACCTGCGGCAGTTCGCGCATGACCAGTTCATTTCGATCATCCACATCTGTGATGCTCTCGCGATAGACCAACTCTGCTGTTTTCACTTCGCCTTCTCCTTGTCAGTCAATTCTGCAGTTGCTTCCTATGTTCTCTATCTGGCCAAAAACTTGCTCACGCGTGCTCTTTTGATTAGTGAAGTACGCCAACAGACTGAACCGGCGTCATCGAAGGGATTTCCCCCGGCGAAATTACGACTATCTTTGGAATGAAGGGTTCCATAAGACGACGCAAATAATAGCGGCCTGGAGAAGAACACAACAAAACGGGCGGTGCGGCATTTATCTCTTTCCCGAAAGTACTTCGAAGGCCATCTAGAATCCTTCTCGCTAACGCGATCTGTTGCGATGTAGACACAGATTGATTTGGTGCAAGATTAGACCCGCGCATGCACTCCTCCTCGATACTCAGATCTAGCGTCACGACCTTCAGCTCTCCCTGTTCGTTGAGTAACGGTCGAATAAGTGCTCTTCCCAAAGTCAGGCGAACTGCTTCAACCAGAGAAATGGAATTTTTATTCACAGATGCCGCGTCTACAAGCGTCTCGAGAATGGATCCGAGATCACGGATCGAAACCTGTTCTCTGAGCAGCTGTTGTAGAACCTTTTGAACTTCTCCAAGGCTCATGAGCTTAGGAATAAGTTCTTCCACCAACTTTGGATGTGAATCATTCAAACGGTCGATGAGCCGCTTCGTTTCGTGTCGCGACAGCAACTCATAGGAGTTCCTTTTGATTACCTCTGCTAGGTGTGCTGCGAGTACCGATGTGGCATCAACAACCGCGTATCCTGCTGCAATAGCTTGTCCTTGCGTTTGCAGTGAGATCCACTTCGCAGGGACGTCGAAGGCCGGGTCCCGAGTATCCTGGCCCGGCAGATCGGCGGCCGTTGGATTTGAACTGATCGCAAGCAAGGAGTCGCGGCGCAATTCCCACCGCGCAATTTCCACACCACGCAGGTAGATGACGTACTCCCTGTCTTTTAGCGACAAGTTATCCGTAATATGAATGGAGGGGACAAGGAACCCCAACTGCTGCGCAAGGTTTTTGCGCATCGATTTCACTCTGCTCAACAACTGGCCCCCCTGTTGGATGTCGACCAGGGGAACGAGGCCCATACCGACTTCGAGCATCAACTCGTCGAGCTTCAACACTGCATCAATTGAATCTGATGGCGTTACTAGTCCGCCCGGCGCCGGCGTTTTGGACATTTGATCCAAGCTGTCCAGTTCATCCACGTCTACTGACGGCTTCATCTTCCACGCTGCGATCATGAGGACCGCGGCTAAGCTAAAGAACGCAACCTTGGGAAGCCCCGGGATCAGTCCTAGTGCTACAAGAACTCCGCCAGCGATCCAAAGCAATCGGGGACTATTGAAAAGTTGCTTGCTAATGTTGATGCCTAGAGATTCCTTCGACGCCGCTCGAGTGACTACGATGCCCCCAGCCACCGAAACCAGCAACGAAGGAAGTATTGTAACTAGTCCGTCTCCCACCGTGAGGATCGTATAGGTCTTGAGTGCTTCGGCAAATGGGACACCTTGTTGAAACACACCAATTAGGAAACCCGCGATAATATTAATCGCCATAATAAGTATCGTTGCCAAAGAGTCCCGCTGGCTAAAACGTGCGGCACCGTCCATGGCGCCGCAAAATTCAGCTTCGCGCGCGACTCGTTCTCGACGAGCTTTAGCTTGATGTTCATTGATCAACCCGGCATTCAAGTCTGCATCAATTGCCATCTGCTTGCCCGGCATTGCATCTAAGGTGAACCGCGCCGTGACTTCAGCAGTCCGCACTGCGCCATGACTAATCACGAGAAACTGGATCGCGATTAGAGCAAGAAACAATACGAAGCCGACAATATAATTGCCGCCGACCACAAATTGACCGAATGCTTCGATTACTTTGCCCGCGGCCGACGTTCCCTCATTGCCGTGTAGCAGGATACGGCGCGTACTTGCGAGATCAAGTGAAAGCCGGAGCAGCGTGAGTAGTAAGAGCAAACTCGGGAAGACAGAGAATTGCACGGGACGCAAAATTTGGATTGCAGTCAAGAGAACCAGGATGGATGCCGTGATGCTGATCGTCAGCAGCATGTCCAACATAAAGCTCGGTAGGGGCACCAACATCACAAATACCATGGAGACAGCCGCCATCGGCGCGATCCATTCACCCGATTTCCGTAGCAGTCCCACGATCTTCGACAATATGGGTTCACTCACACTTGGTCCACTCACGAATTGGCCCCCTCATTAATCGGTTGGCCCGATGCATTTTTCGCGGCTCGAGCGCTATCACTTTTCCGCACCTCTGCCTGCGCCCGAAAAACAATGACAAGGATCTCTGCGACTGCCTGATAAAGACGCGCCGGTATGGAATCCCCAACCTCGACGCTTTTGTAGAGCGCTTGAGCAAGTGCTCGATTCTCTATCAACATGATGCCGCACTCTTTGGCGAGCGCTTTGATCCTCTCAGCTAACAGGTCACGGCCTTTTGCAACCACCACAGGAGCCACCATATCCACCTCATAGCGAAGCGCAATAGCGTAATGCGTGGGATTAGTGATAATAACTGTGGCGGTCGCCGCGGCTTTTAACGATTGCCTCTTGCGCATGTTACGTTGCAGTTGGCGAATTCGCTGCTTTATAACGGGATTTCCATCTATCTCTTTGGACTCCTGCCGAACCTCTTGCTTTGACATCTTCATGTCGCTGTCCAGTTTCCTCAGGGTGAGGACGTAGTCGACCGCTGACCAGGTGAGTAAAACAAGTCCTGCCTTCCAAGCCAGCTCGAAGATGACGGATCCAGTAAATGATGCGAATGTCCGCAGCCCGAGGCTGGAAGCATGAATGATCGTCTGCCAGTGATTTTGGATAGAGCCGATGCATAGCCATAAGATAACGGCGAATGGTAGAAGTGATTTGAGTAAGTTGCTCAAACCAATGGCGGAGAATATCTGACCCACTTTCGTGGAGGGGTTAAATCGTTCAAACTTGAGTGCCAACGCGCCAGGGGCAATATTAACTCCTCCCTGCGCTAAACCGGCCCCTACTGAGACAACGAGCGCTCCGAGCAGAATTGGCGCGATCCACCGCAACACTTCAACCGCGCTCCAGAAAATGAGAGGTCCATTGCTGTCGATATCCCCAGAGCTTGCTACATAAAGAGAGTCTCTGAACAGGATGCTCCAATGAGTGATCGCCGAAGGCGCCATCAAAGCCAGTATGCCGGCAGCTGCGGCGAGCGCGAACACACCTGGCAGTTCTCTGGACCTCGCGATCTGCCCCTGTTCTCTAGCTTTATCTCGTCGCTTCGGTGTAGCTTGTTCTGTTTTGCTGCTATCAGCCATATGATTCCTAACGAGCCAGGTGAAGAAGTCTATCTGTTAGCGCCATAGAGCTAAGGAACAGGTGTTCGAAGATGTCCGGCCAGTATTTGAGCGCCGAAATCAGAATTAGAAGGCCGAGGATGCTTTTTACCGCCGGACCTAACAGCATCAATGGCAGCTGGGGGGAGGCCTTGCCGAGCAATCCAAGGGCTACATCTGCAAGCAACGTCGCCGAAAGCACGGGCGCAGCTATTTGGACCCCTATCGCGAATACACCAGCTCCCGCCTGCATCACTGAGGATGCAAACGCTGCGTCGAAGTGACCTGAGGCTGGGGGAAGATAATCAAAGCTGCGCTCTAGGGCGGCCAACATCCAGACATGGACATTTAGTCGCAGAAAAATTAGCATCACGATCATTTGATGAAATGTCGCTACGACAGTCGATTCAACTTGCGTCTGTGGATCGAGAATATTTACCAAGGAATAGCCCATTTGGACGCTCAAAATTTGCCCAGCCATTTGAACACCGTCAAAGACAATGTTTGTAGCGATTCCAAGTGCAATCCCGATCAGTAATTCTCCGAAAACCATCATTGGCCATTCGCTAATACTCATCGTCGGGATCTTGGTTGATGTAGCCGGGTAGAGAAGCGCAGTTAGTGCCAGGACAAGCACTGCTTTTACACGCGAAGAGATCGCAACGCTTCCGAAGAACGGTGCGAACAGCATCAGGCCGGTGAGACGCACACCAATGGTCAACAACGCTCCGAATACCTGAATGAGTGAGATATTCACTACTGCAAGACCCCATGAAAGTCAGAGAGAAGCCCGATTGTGTAGTGAGCCAGGTGCCGCCACATCCAGGGCATCATAAGAAAGAGAGCAGTACCTGTGGCCATCAACCTCGGAACGGAAGAGAGGGTCTGGTCTTGTAAAGACGTAAGGACCTGCAAGATATTGACCAACAGACTAACTACAATCGCTACCGCAAGAATCGGTGCGATCAGAATTACAACTTCTTGCAACATCAAGCGCCCTAGCAATACCACCTCATCAACACCCATTAGTTGAAGCTCCTCATCAAGGCACCTATTAGCAGGTGCCAGCCGTCAACCATAAGAAAGAGCAATAGCTTTAGTGGTGTAGAAATTACCACTGGAGGCAGTTGCATCATTCCCACCGAAGTCGTTATGGAAGCCACAACCATGTCAACTACAAGGAAGGGCAGGAAAAGCACGGCTCCAATTTGAAATCCTGCTTTTAATTCTGAAAGAATGTACGCCGGTAATAACACTCGGAACGAGACGTCGTTTATATTCGCTGGTCTTGGTTCTTTAGCCATCTCAAGAAACAAAGCGATGTCTTTTTCGCGTATGTAATGTGACATGAATTTTCGCATCGGAGTACTACCACGCGTCAGCGCTTCCATAGCCGTAATTTTTCCAGCTTGTAAGGGTAGGATCGAGTCGCGGTAGATGGTGTTTCCAACCGGCTGCATCAGAAAGAAGGTCATAATCAGAGACAACCCGATTAACGTTTGATTCGAAGGTGTGGTCTGTAATCCCAACGCTTGGCGAAGAAAATGAAACACGATCAGCAACCGTGCAAAAGGTGTCATACAAATGAGAATGGAAGGGATCAGTGTCAGAAATGTCATCAGGACTACGATGGTCAGTTGACCGGATCCACCACCCAAGCCACTAATCTTTAGCTCATTCGGATTCGACGGTGGGTTCGGATCCATCGGGCCAATTGGGTTTGAAATAGACGGGTTTGGAGTAAACGGCCGAGAGATAGAAGCCGGTCCATCTGGCAATGAGATGGCCTCGGCTGAAGGAGTCATCGTGCAAAACGCGAAGGTAAGGATGGCGATGCTCATCTGTAGATTCCTCACGCGCATGATCCAACTTGCGATAAAACTGACGCAGCCTTTCTAGATCGCTTCGATATTGGAGCAGCAGATTTGATTACTTCTTCAAAAGGAGGATGGAACTCTTGCGACCCGGTAAGTTGCGCCAATAGGGATACATTGTTCGAGCTTCCGCCCACCAGAAATTGCAGACCATCGACATGTACCACTGCGACGAACCGCTTTTCGCCCAGTGATACCGTCTCCGCAACTCTCAACCTTTTCGCACTCGATCTGGAAGAATTTTGGACCTCTATCCAACCGCACAAAGTGAGAAACACTTTACGGATGGCACTCGCATTCTGCGTACGCTCTGCGGAGGCCGGACTGGGTGACCAAGGACCTGTGACCTCAACTGCGGTCTTACTGCGCCGAGCCGTCATGACAAGTCCGTCAGCCGCACTGCGAGCCGTTCGCCGACAACCTCGAACTCAGTCCATCCGACCAGTTGCCCGTTCACGCGCAATGGCAGGTCGCTACTCTGGTGGTACGCGGTCTCCACAATCGATCCGCGCGTCAGACGCAGAAGGTCGCCAACTGTGAATTTGATTACCGGTATGTCGAGTGCCAAAGAGCATGGCAACCAATGAAGCGCATCGCCAAATTCTCGATCGGTGGTCTTGTCTTCATTTGTTTTGTCTGCATCAACGACAATTGATGGTTCCATTGTCGATACTGCCAGGTTGGTCGTCGTCTTCATCTGGTCTCCTATAGACCTTTAACCTTCGGTCTATTCGCCCGAATTGGCTTGGCTGATAGGAGATATAGCAATCTAGAGACCATCTTGGAACTCAATCTTCAACGAAGCATTTCTAGCGACTGCGATTGATTAATTCCGAGTTATCGTGGGTCTACATTCATCCATCGTGCAAGTGCAAGTGAATCCGGCAGGAATACGCCCGCTCCTCGCTCCAATTTGCTCAGTAGATCATTAGAATCGTTCGCCGATATGGGGCTAGGCGAACGCTCAGCAATGCTGAGCCGCCTAGCCCTAATCGAAAACTAAGAACTCACATCCGGATCCTTCACTGAATCATCGCAAGAGTCGCCTGCGAGACCTGATTGAAGGTGGTGATCGACTTCGCATTGGCCGAATAGGCCTGCTGCGCGACGATTAACTTTGCGAATTCAGCCGCAATGTCCACATTCGATTGCTCTACCGAGCCTCCTACTATGGTGCCGCGACCGCCAGTGCCCGCCGCTCCTACCACCGCCGAGCCGGACGCAGCCGTAGGCTGATAGTTGTTGTTCCCGATACTGGTCAGACCCTCGACATTTCCGAAGGTTGCCACAGCAACCTGGCCAAGGGCGAGCGAGGTGCCACTCGAGAAGGTACCCACAATCGTGCCATTGGGTTGCACGGCATAACTCGATAGCGATCCGCTTGCAAAGCCGTCCTGGCTGGTAGCGCTCGTCGTTCCAGCCGTCGCGGTTTGAGTCATCGTGCTATTACCAGACCCGTCGAGCAGGTTCCAGTTCACTGACATTGGTGCAGCTCCATCAGTAAACGTTGTGGCGGGGGTAGTGGTTGGTGGAATTGTCAGGGTAATGCCTGCACTTGGAGCGGCCGTTGCTGTTCCTCCCGTAGGTTCCGTTGAGATCAATACGCCGGAGCTATTGAAGTTCAGCGTACCCGACGCAATGGTGGTCACACCCGCGCCACCGGTGCTCAAGTCGGCATTTGGGACCGTTGCGGCGTAGCTCCACGTGTTGGGTGCTGTCATAGTGTAGGAAAGCGCCAACGTATGTGATCCGCCAAGGGAGTCAAAGACTGCGAGCGAACTCGTTGTCGTGGCACCAGATGTCCCGAGCGTTGCTCCAGCATCAAGGTTAGCTGTGATCTGCAGATTTTTTGTTGTCACGGCCGGACTCGTCACACTGCCGACCTGCATTGGCCCTAGAGCTGCCGATGCGTTGACGACTCCATTGACCGCCGGATATCCCAGCAACAATTGACCGTCTGGTGTAGTCAACTGTCCAGCGTTATTGGTTGTAAAGTCTCCAGCCCGGGTATAGTCCGGAAGTCCATTGGCGCCTTGGGTTACGAAAAATCCGTTACCGGACAGGGCCATGTTCGACGTGGTTCCCGTCGCATCCAATGTTCCTTCGGTGAAGTTCGAAGTTGTGGACGCAACAGCGACCCCGGACCCCGTCTGAAGCGGATCTCCGCTTCCGTTCGTGCCGCCTGCCTGAGAGAAAAGATCGCTGAACGTCAAATTCTCGTCCTTGTAGCCATCCGTATTAATATTGGCCAGGTTGTTAGAGACTGACTGCAAATCATCTTGTGCAGCCGTAAGTCCGGACAGGGGAATTGCGAAGGAACCCATTATTTGCCTCCTGAGGCGTTGTTGTTGGTGCCTGTGTGTGTTGGGCTTACCAATGAGTTTATGGAAGCAGAAACAGCATTCGAATTCGTCGCGCCCGAACTTACAGGCATCATTGTGTTCGGATCAAAGGGCAGTTGACCTTGCATCGCTACCATCTGCGCTGAAGGAGACAGGGAACTTCCCGTTGCACCCGC
>Ga0302140_10009908_pt1 | contig 11796 bp, 5 predicted proteins | sample I_Bog_E1_1_FD_202095 | JGI IMG/M metagenome (GOLD analysis project Ga0302140, IMG submission 202095) | Peat permafrost microbial communities from Stordalen Mire near Abisko, Sweden - I_Bog_E1_1 | ecosystem: Environmental > Terrestrial > Soil > Wetlands > Peat | place: Sweden: Abisko, Stordalen...
GTCATTGTAGGAATGAGTATAGTTGAAATCGAAGGTCACATCCCCGGTGAAGTATTTCGAGTCGAAAGCAGGAGGGGTGGTCTTGCGGCTCGTGCCATTGAGCCAGGAAAAATCCCCAAAAGCAAATGGGTCCGATGCCTTCACTTCAACGACTGAATCTTTCTTGTCAGATGTTGCAGTATCCCGGGTCTTTTTTTTGTTCAGCAGTTGCCACACTTCCCTGCGCAACGTATTTTCTCTAACGGCACTGGTTTCGGAAGCCTGCTCAGTCCTTATTGTGTCCTTGCTGGTCACATTGGCTTTTATAGTCTCATCAGCGTTCCTTTTACCATCGTTAGGTTCAACAACAGCAAGTGTCTGCTGGCTATAACCTGTCTTCGCAAATGAAATGAATAATGCAAAAAAGCAAATCATCAATTTGTTTCTGCTCATAAGAATGTTTTAAAAGTTAGAATTGGTTAAGCAAAAGGCTCACTTGCAGACGTTTTTGGTTTTAAAATGCCTGTTGCGTTTTTCGGGCAGTCGTTATTTAATGATAGTCTTGTATATACAGAAATCCATAAACCATTGCCAATAACGTACCGAACCAGGAAAGTGTAGCAGTTTGATCACGACAAATCCTTTAGCAGCTAGGATTTGGAGTTTTTATAATAGAAAAAAGGCTTGTTGTGAATGAACTATAAACAAACCAATATGAAAATTTATTTTCGAATTAAAAATAATTAAATATATAATTATTAGTTATGATTTCATTTTTTTTAATAAACACAATATGTAAAGATTAATATGATATTATTTCTACTTTGAAAAATTGTTTTCATAATAAAGCGATCGGTATTTGCTAAAAAAATTCAGGGCATTTAAAAATAAGAGTCAATACCATAAAGGGTTTCGTGAAAAATTTTTATTTTTCTTGAGCATGGTTTAAGATTTGCTAATGAAATTTTAAAGAATATCTGATTTTGGTTATGGGTTCTTTTCTAAACAATGACCATTTTTTAACAAGGGTTTGTGCGATTTTTTTTAAAATGAAAATTCATGGCAGCCTAAATGCTGCTGTGAGGGCAAGAAAAATTCAGAAAGGAAGTTTAGTCAGCAGCGATTTACCAGATCCTGAAAATCTTCCGGTTGCTTGCAATAAGAAACGGGAAGGGAAATGCTGGGGGACAAACTGATCAGGTTTCTTTCTAACTTAGTACGTAAACAAATTTTTTATGAGAAAATCACTGGTCACAATTTTTGCACTATTGCTGGTTATTTCCTGTAAACACAAGAAGAATTTGTCTGAACAGTTGAATGAAAGCTTTGCTAACCATTTAAGAAAAATAGATTCTTCAGTTACATTAGATTCGGTTCATATTGTAAGGTTCGCTGCCGTTAATCAAAGGCTGGGCATCATAATTGATGATTCCATTTATCGAAGGGAATTCATGAGAATACAACAGCTTTTATTAAGGGCTCAGCAAAACAATGATAGAGATAGTATTGAATTTTACAATTATGAAATAAACAATCTGGAGAAAGGAATTGACTCAGTGACCAAATCAATAAACACCGGCGATACAACTCATAACAACGGTTACCTGATAGCCTGTTCTTATTATATTACCAGGAATGGAAAAAAGAAAATTGACAGCACAATCGTTTTCATTGATTCTACGTCAACGATGAGATATACTGAATTCTTGGATTCTTCAATAAAAGGAACAATCAAAAAGTTGAATGAATGAGTCTGACTGTGTGACTGGTTAAATCCGCAATGCCCCCTCACACGGGCTTAATTCAATGAAAAATTTAAGCAGTGGAAGGATCAACGCTGACGGATTTTCAGCCAAAGGCCATCATGCTCAAAATCATTCAGCCGATCGCACATATTGGCCTGGCAAAAATATTTGTGCTGCCCGCATGGCCGGGTTTCTCAAAACCCAAAAGTCCTGATAATCATCAAGTGAAATTTCCCTGGACATTGCTCTGTGAATAGCGTATCTCTTCTTTTTTAATGACAGCTCATGCCATTGCGCTTTGCCTTCCGCTGCAAAAACATCCTTCAGCAACTGTTCGGCAAAATCGTACTGCTTGCTTTTCTTCGGCGCATCATGTTGCGCTGGTACAACAGCCTCTGCGCAAAGCTCACGTAACAGTTGCAGTTGCGCTTCCTTGGCGGTCTTCCCTGCCCGCATCATCCTGCGCATCCTTCCGGTAAGCCTGCCGTATGCCCCATGCACTCTTTGCTCTGCAGGCAATGCCCAGTAAACCTCCCGGGTCGCCGCCGAGGCATTTCCGAATGCAATCGCTTCCTCCATGGTCCGCCTGAACCGGGGGTCTTTTTTCACTCTTTTACCGTCCAGGCTGCTTTTCTTGCGGGCATAGAATTGCCCGTCCATCTCATAAAATGTAATGTCACCGATTGTCCCGATGATCTTGAAAATACCAATTTGTTTTGCCATAAAATTCATTTATGGTTCCCTGAATAAATGTTTGTTCCCAAAATAACAACAGAAGGTGGTTTTGTCAATAGTAAATGTACGGGAACTGCATGCGATCTGTATGGGAACTGTATAGCCGATGTATGGTTAAAGCGTACTTGATGTATGGGAACTGTATAGTAAAAGCGTACATGCCATATGGTTGCGGTATTCGTGACACGTGGCAACCAATACCAAAACTTAAGATACCTTCCATACTAACCTGGCGGACAAAAAACCAATGCCCTTCTCAGAAGTACCCCCTGCTCTTTACCAGGCAACCCAAAACGTTCTTGACCCCGAGATTTCTGAATATTTTCCGGGGTTGCGTTGCTTTTTGGGCATTTGTCTCTTTTAACGAAAAAAGAGTGGCTTTGATTGCCACTCTTTCTGTTTTGTATTGATATGAATTGCTTTACTGTTTCACAAACTTCGCTATCATCACAGTTTTCTTTCCTATCACTGCCTGCAATGTGTAAGTGCCTCCATAAAGCAGGGAGAGATTGATGGGTGTGCTGAAATAATCTGATGGTTTGCTGTATTCCTTTGCCATTGCAACATTCCCGCGTACATCATAAATATACACCCACAAAACGCCGGTAGCCGGGCTTGTTATCTGCACATTAAGCGTGCTGGTTGTGGGGTTTGGATAAATGGAAATTGTTGAGCTCGATGACGTCCGCAGTGTATTCAGCACAGTAACAGTAACTGTATCAGTTGCTGTTGCCCCGTGGTTGTCTGTCACTGTTATCTGGAATACATATGAACCCGTTATCAATCCGCTTGCATTGGTGACAGCAGAATCCTGTGCCTCGATTACTGCAGTATTAGGTCCGCTTACCTGTACCCATTGGTAGGTAGTGATATTTCCCGAAGGTGCGGTCGAAGCGCTTGCATTCAAAATGACGCTGCTTGCTGGAAGCGAAATAGTAGTGTCTTTGCCTGCATTGGCAACTGGCGGCTGATTGACTACTGCCGCTGGGTTAACGGTCACGGTTACCTGGGCGCTTGCTGTAGCTCCTCGGTTATCAGCCACAGTCAGATTGAAAACATACTTGCCTTGCTGCAATCCTGTAACAGTAGGTTTTGCTGTGCTTGAATTGGTAATGGTAACAGCTCCAGTGCCAGAAGTTTTTGTCCAGCTATAAGAAGCAATAGTGCCATCGGGATCGTATGACGCGGAGCCATCCAGGTTCACTGTGCTTGTTGGCAAAGTGATGGTCTGGTCAGCCCCTGCATTGGCAACAGGTGGCTGGTCTGCTGCGGCCAGCACGGTGATATTTACCTGTGCATTACTGGTAGCACCGTCATTGTCTGTTACAGTCAACTGGAACACATAAGTACCCGCAATCAGGCCAGACATGGTTGGTTTAGCTGTTGCCCCTCCTGTGATGGTTGCAGTTGATGGACCGGAAACCTGGCTCCAGCTATATGAGGTTATTGTCCCATCCGGATCACTCGAGCTTGTACCGTTCAGTAATACTGAATCAACCGGAAGTGTGATAATTTGTGGCGCTCCTGCATTGGCAACCGGTGGCTGGTGCGGAGCCGCATTCACGGTTATAGTCAGCGTGTCTGAGGATGTTGACCCATTATTATCCGTAACAGTCAATTGGAATATATATACCCCTTGTACGAGATTCTTGATAGAAGTACTTACGCTGGAAGGGCTTACAATCGTTCCCTGAGCAGGGCCCGATACTTCAGCCCAATTATACGAAACAATTGTTCCGCTGGCATCCTGTGATGCGCTTCCATTTACAGTGACCGAATCAAGAGGCAATGTGATGGTTTGGTTTGCTCCTGCATTGGCGACTGGTGGCTGAACGGGTGCTGCTATCACTGTGATCTTCACGGTAGATGTATCTGAAGCTCCATAGTTATCAGTCACTGTTAATTGAAAATAATACTTTCCTGCCAGCAGACCCGAAATTGTCGGGGTTGCGGTGTTTGCATTTGTGATGATTGCCGTCGAAGGCCCTGAGGTCTCAACCCAGCTATATGAAACAATCGTTCCATCCGGATCAGAAGATTTAGTGCCATTGAGTGAAACGGAACCCAAAGGGAGCATAATGGTTGCGCTTGTCCCCGCATTCGCAACCGGTGGCACATGCACGGCTGCATTTACGGTGATAGTAATGGTTCCCGAACCGGTATTGCCATGGTTATCTGTAACGGTCAATCCGAAAACATATACGCCCTGAACAAGATCGTCTATTTGAGTGATTACACTATGAGGGCTCACAATAATTGCAGTTGAAGGCCCGGAAATCTGCGACCAGGTGAAATTCACAATTGTTCCGCTCGGTGCAATGGATCCGCCGCCATCTACACTCACAGAATCAAGCGGCAATGTGATAGTTTGGTTAGCCCCTGCATTTGCTGTAGGGTTAATTAATGCTGCTGGATTCACAATTATATTTACTTGCGCACTGTTGCTTGCGCCACTGTTATCTGTTACAGTGAGTTGAAAAACATATTGCCCCTGAATCAATGCTGAAACAGTTGGGGTAGCCGTATTGCCTCCGGAAATAGTTGCTGATGACGGCCCGGATATCTGAGTCCAGCTATAAGAAACAATGGTGCCATCAGGATCGGAAGAAGATGAGCCATTTAATGAAACAGAATCAAGTGGAAGTGTGATTGTTTTGCTCGCACCTGCATTGGCAACTGGCGGTTGATGCGGTGCAGGGTTCACAATCACTGTCATGGAATCAGTGCCTTTAGCTCCCTTATTATCTGTGACTGTTAAGCTGAATACATATGTTCCCTGCACAAGATTATTTACATTGGTGGTTACGCTGGTAGCGCTTGCAATCGTCCCCTGGTTCGGTCCTGAAACTTGTGCCCATTTAAAGGATACGATTGTCCCGTCGGGATCTTCTGAGCCGCTTCCATCCAGCGTCACCGAATTAACAGGCAAAGTAATGGTTTGGTTATTCCCTGCATTGGCTATCGGAGGTTGGTGAGCTGCAGGTTTCACAATAACTTTTACCTGGGCTGTTCCGGTGAGCCCGTAATTGTCAGTAACCATTAACTGGAATACATAAGTGCCCGCAAGTAAAGAAGATACGGTAGGCGTATCAGTATTTGCCCCGCTGATAGTTGCTGCTGATGGCCCTGATACTTCAGTCCATGAATAAGATGCAATAGTGCCATCGGGGTCTGAGGATTGTGAGCCATTCAGCGAAGCTGAGCTCACAGGAAGCGTTATTGTCTGGCTTGCTCCGGCGTTGGCAACAGGCGGTTGATTTGGAGCAGGGTTCACCGTGATGGTAACAGTGCTTGTCCCTGAAAGATTATTGTTATCAGTTGCTTTCAACTGGAACACATAAGTGCCTGCAATCAATCCGCCTGCGCTTGTTGTGACAGAAGAAGCATTTGTTATTGTTGATGATCCGGGGCCTGATAATTGCGTCCACAAATAGGATGTAATAGTTCCCGTGGCATCGGTGGCAACACCACTTAATGTTACCGAATTGGTTGGTAATGTAATGGTTTGATTTGACCCTGCATTTACCACAGGTGGCTCATTAGGTGCAGGGTTCACAGTAATTGTTACAGTTCCTGTTCCTGAAAGATTATTGTTATCAGTTGCTTTCAACTGGAACACGTAGGTGCCTGCGATCAATCCCGTTACACTTGTTGTGATTGACGTTGCCGCTGTAATTGACGATGTATTGGGGCCGGAGACTTGTGTCCATAGATAAGACGTTATAGTTCCTGTCGCGTCAGTTGCAGTGCCTGTCAATATTACCGTGCTAACCGGCAAAGTAATAGTTTGTGCTATGCCGGCGCTGACTACTGGCGGCTGATTAGGAGCGGGGTTCACCGTGATGGTTACAGTTCCTGTTCCGGAAAGATTATTGTTATCTGTTGCTTTCAACTGGAACACATAAGTGCCTGCAACCAATCCGCTTACTGTTGTTGTGATCGCCGTCGCTGTTGTTATGGATGATGTATTAGGCCCTGAAACCTGTGTCCATGAATAAGATGTGATAGTTCCTGTAGCATCAGTTGCGGAACCAGTCAACGTAACACTATTTGCAGGTAATGTAACCGTTTGATTGGATCCTGCGCTGACAACCGGTGGCTGATTCGGTGCAGGATTCACAGTGATCGTGACAGTCCCTGTTCCGGAAAGATTACTGTTATTAGTTGCTTTCAACTGGAACACATAAGTGCCTGCGATCAATCCGGTAATATTTGTTTTTATTGCAGTAGCAGTGGCAATAGTTGCAGTGCCAGGCCCGGAAATTTGCGTCCATAAATAAGATGTTATTGTTCCGGAAGCATCAGTTGCTGTCCCTGTCACGGTTGCCGTGCTAACGGGTAAGGTGATAGTTTGTGAAGTGCCTGCGCTTACAACAGGTGGCTCGCTTGCAGTCGGGTTCACTGTGATGGTTACGGTGCCTGTTCCTGAAAGATTATTATTATCAGTTGCCTGCAACTGGAATACATACGTCCCGGCAATCAATCCGGTTACTGTTGTAGTAACAGATGTTGCATTCGTTATGGATGAGGTGTTGGGCCCTGAAACTTGTGTCCACAGGTAAGATGAAATTGTTCCTGACGCATCTGTAGCAGTACCGGTCAGCGTAACAGTGCTTGTAGGTAATGTAATGGTTTGATTTGAGCCTGCGCTCACAACTGGCGGCTGATTTGCCGGATTAACGGTGATAGTCACTGAAGCAACTGCCGAAAGATTTAAAACATCAACAACTTTTAATTGAAAAACATAAGTCCCTGCAATTAATCCAGTTACCGAAGTTGAAGCTGCATTTGACGCCACTATGGTTGCTGTGTTTGGCCCCGAGCTTTGTGTCCACAGATAAGAGCTGATTCCCGACAAATCTGTTGCTGTTCCCGTTAAAGTAACTGAACTGGTAGGAAGCGAAATAGTTTGATTCGTTCCTGCGCTTACAACCGGAGGCTGATTGGCAGGGTTCACTGTGATGGTAACAGTTGCAGTAGAGACATCTCCGTTTGCATCTGTTACCTTCAGGCTGAAAACATAAGTGCCGGCAATAAGGCCCGTCGCATTTGTGCTGACAGCATTTGCCGCTGATAAAGTAGCAGTATTTGGGCCTGATGTTTCAGACCATGCGTAGGATGATATGGTTGAATTGACAACAGTGGATGCTGAGCCGCTCAGGCTCACAGAATTTGTTGGCAACGTGATGGTTTGGTTGCTCCCGGCATTTGCATTCACTGAATGGCCGCCTGAATTATAAAAAATCGCCCCAATCCTGTTTGTGGTACCTGCAAACCCCCAAAGATCTGGCTTAGCAGGATAGGGCGTGCTCATTGCTACGCCATTGGTGTTTAAATATGAATTTGCCAAAGGCATAAACGTAGTCGTCGTATCCTGAAGATAAAGCAGCGCATGCGCTGCATCTGAATATACGTCATTGGCTGTATCTACTGTCCAGGTGCCATTCGCATTATTATTCGCAATAGAGTTTGCTCCATACTGATTATTGAATGCAAACATATTTCGTATCTGGCACGTAGCATTTCCACCATTTGCGCCCATAATTCCTACAATAGCCACAGGGCAAACATATCCGTTGATATCTGTCTTGTTGCCCATCGTACAATTGTATAGCCATGCATTTGCTTTCGTAAGGTATGGGTTAGTAGATCCATAGTTGGAAGAATCGCACCTTACATCAATGCCACCATATGCGTTTTGCCCGTAAATGATATTGTTGTAAAAATAAAATGCACCGGTTGCGTTCAGTCCATACAATAATTGACGACATAAATAACCACGCCCGCCTTTGTAATAACAATCGTGAATCTGTCCGTCACCTGCAGTCTGAAAAACGCCTACATCACCGGTAACAGGATTCGCCCCTGTATAGCTGATTTGCCAGTGATGAAAATTGATATGGGATATCGGTCCTGCAACCTCAGTTCCATTTGTTGCTGTTTGCACAACAGTATCATATCCCATCTCTACTGAATCACATAAACCTATATTTTGAGATGGCGTTCCATAAAAGCCCTGCCATACCTGCCCGCAATTGGTGAATTTGCAATTATCCATTGCAAATCGGGAAACTTTCAAGGTAGAAACGGTGCCGGTATAACTTGCGCAATATCCGCCCGCATCAATGATATTATTTGTAACGCCGCTGAATGTGCAGTGGTATATATACAGCCCTTGTACATTAGTGCCTGTTAGCAGGAATGCATCCGAAGCTACGCTGCTGAAGTTGAGACCGATAAATGTCAGGTTAGTATTGCCCGACCCTATCTCCACATAATTGCTCCCTGTAAAAGTCACAGTGCCACCATTGGTTGTTACGGTAATGCCATTCAAATTAGAAAAGGTGGCGCCGCCAGTGTACGTTCCGGGAGCAATTGCAAGCACATCACCTGCATTTAAACCTGTCATCGAAGTCTGGGAAACTGAGCCACTGCCAGTTCCAATCACAACTGTTTTAGCACTTACACTAAAGCATGCGGAAAAAGATAATAACAGTAAAAATAAGTGGAAAGAAGGATGTAATTTGGAGAATACTCTATTCACAAAAGGGTAAAGGATTAGTTTCATAGTTGGATTTTAAATTTTCAATCGATACGAACATTAAAAAATTATGTCTTATAGTTTACAAATAATCTTCCTGGTCTTTTTTTTGTAAACAGAGGTATAATTTTCTCATATTGACGAGCGAGTGTTACTTTCCAAAATCTTTGCCAAAAAATTACAAACCTTTGGAATGTTGATAAAATGTGAGTATTGGTAGTGCTTTTACTAAGGGCAAATACGATGACAGAATATTAATAGTCAAAATAACACTTAATCTTTTCACGATATAATTCATCAAGATCATTGATGTTTATTTGGTTATGAAAAAGCGGATGGTTTTGAGTAAGTTTGAAGCCTGGATATTTTTTTTAAAATATTTTTATTTTCTAAGCAAAAGTTTGTAGCCACATGTTGCAGTATCTGAAGAGGATTTCTCGGGTTGAGCAGCCTAATCGTATAGACTGGTTGATTTATTTTGCCGGGTTCACTATTTTGCACATACCTGCCATCCTGAATTTCAAAAACAATGATGGCAGCAATAACGCTTATTTGTTATTTGCCGATTCTATTTTAAAAGGATCGCTCGCGCTGCCTGATACAGGGTCTGCTTATATGGACATGATCAGTTATCACGGTCAGCATTTTCTTCCTTATCCTCCCTTTCCTTCATTTGTTTTAGTTCCCTTTGTTGCTATTTTCGGCGCAGCGCATGTCAACACCGTTGCTGTTGCTTTACTGATGAGTTGCCTGAATTTTTATTTATTGTACAAAATATTTCTGCGCCTGCAGCTTGAGCAAAAATATTTTAGCTGGTTATTAGCAGCATTTTTTTTTGGCACAGGATATTGGTATGCTTTATTTACAACACACCATGTGTATGCATTTGCGCACATCACTTCCTGTTCGCTTCAATTATTGTTATTGGCAGAAATTTTAGGCAGGAAAAGATGGTGGCTTATCGGGATTTATATAGGCTGTAGTTTTCTGAGCCGCCAGTTCACCATTTTTTATATGGTGTTTGCGCTTGGTTATATGCTCTACCTTCATCAGCAAAATCTCCAAAAGATAAAATTGTCTTCTGTTATTTCTTTATTTGCATCGGTCAGCATTTTCATTGGCATTTATCTGTGTTATAATTATATGCGGTTTGCAAACCCTTTTAACCCCGGCTATAATTATATTAGCTATATCGGCGTATTGAAAGAACGGGTTGATGAATATGGCGTTTTCAGCATCAGGTATCTGCCATTTAATTTATACAGCTTTTTTATCAAAGGTTTCAATATTGAGTTCAGTGGAAATGGGTTGATGAATATTAAGGATATGGATTTATGGGGCACTTCTATTATTGCTGCCAGCCCTTTTGTAATACTGAGCTTGAAAGCAAAATGGTCAAAGCTTTTACTGATCAGCGCATGGTCTACTATTATTTTAATTGTAAGCGGGTTTTTGTTTTATCACAACAACGGTTTTCATCAGGTAAACTGCATGCGCTTCTCCCTGGATTTTTTGCCTTTGTTGTTCGTGTTGATTGCAATGGGTATTAAACAAATCCCTGATTGGCTTTTGAAAAGCATGATCGTGTATGCGATCTTCCTGAATCTGTTGAGTTTCCTGATCCATCTTTTATATCAGGCACATTGATTTCAAACAGGCTAAATATAAAATAAATTATAAACATTCTCTTGCGCCAATATCAAATGCATCGCCATGTGGCCTCCGTACACCTCCGATATCTGTTTTTATAAAAGGTATATTAGTGCCTTTGTCAACAATGGGGCTTTTCTTATGTCTTATCAAACAATAAATGGTGTCTGACAACACATCTAAAATTTGAGCGCTGTTAAAAAGGAGATTGTTGCTTGAGTCTGCCTTATCAAATTCACTTCCGGAATTATTATTCATCATAAACCCTTTGATATTGAACGCAAGGTTATTCCGCACCTCTGTTTTATATCCATATTGACCTCCTAAAATAACAACAGGTGTCACATAGCGGTCATCTGTTTTGTTTCCTATCGTGTTGTTGAAAACATGCATATTGCCACCAGTGGTGAACGGCACTTTATCACCGCCGGTAAAATAAGTATTATCAATTCTGGTGTCTATAAAACCATATGCATTTGTTGCCAGATCAATTACGTTATAAATATAACTTTCTCCAACTCCATTCAGCCCGGTGTTCCATTGTCGCCAGATATAGCCGCGACCGCCATGGCGGTATATGTTATAAACCTGGCCATTGCCCGAAGTATGTATCATCCCTATATCCCCGGTTGAGCTTTGATTGATATTGTATCCGTTTACTTTCCAATCATGGATGTCCATCCTGTAAATGCCACCTGCTGCTACTTCCTGCCCGTTTGTAAGGGTGCTGTCAATTTTGATATTAAAAATTGAAATGCTGTCAATAACATCGGTCAGTTTCTCCGGTGTCCCATAAAAACCTTGCAGCAAAATGCCACATCCTGACAAACGTAAATTCGAAAGCGTTGTTTTGTAGAGTTTAATAGAAGCTGTATCACCCGTATAAACCGCTCCATTATCAGAAACATCAAAAATATTTCCCTCCACATGAATGAACTCGCAATTGTAAATCCTGAACCCATAAAAATTGCCGCTTATTGCAAAAGCATTTTTATTGATTCCGTTAAATTGAATGCCATAAAAAACATTCTTTGCGCCCGCGCCTGATATGATAGTATTACTAAGCGCATTGAGAGCAACCGTGCCCGTGAATACAACCAGCCCGTTGTTATTTGTAATGCTGATATTTTTCAAGTTCGAAAATTC
>Ga0302140_10009914_pt1 | contig 11794 bp, 12 predicted proteins | sample I_Bog_E1_1_FD_202095 | JGI IMG/M metagenome (GOLD analysis project Ga0302140, IMG submission 202095) | Peat permafrost microbial communities from Stordalen Mire near Abisko, Sweden - I_Bog_E1_1 | ecosystem: Environmental > Terrestrial > Soil > Wetlands > Peat | place: Sweden: Abisko, Stordalen...
ACATTGTTCAACAACGTTCGCATCGGAGACATGAACAACCGCTTTACCGACACGAACAGCCGGATTGCCGACACGAAAGAACTGCTCCGCGCCGAGTTCCGGAAGGAATTCGCGGAACACAATTTGCAATTCAACAAACGCTTCGACTCAATTGATCGCAAGCTTGATGAAATACTGCGCATTGTGGGCGATCACGAAACCCGAATCACAAGGCTCGAACCGCGCCCGCGCTGACTGAGACCGATCCTACATAATAGAAGCGATGCGCACCCTGCTCCTGTTCTTACCCGCCCTGATGCTTCTGGGCCAGACCACCCACAAGCCGGCTCCCGCCAAGCCCGCGGCGAATTTCAAGGAATCCGGCTCACCCACCGCACCCATCACGCTTGAGCTCTACACCGACTATCAGTGCCCCTCCTGCCGCGCCTTCTACATGGACATCCTGCCGCAGGTAATTTCACAGTACGTTGCAACCGGCAAGGTCCGCCTCGTCCACCGCGACTTCCCTCTGCCCATGCACCAGTACACCCGCACCGCGACCAAATACGCCAACGCGGCGGGCCAGCTCGGCCTCTATGACGTCGTGGCCGCCCAGATCTTCAAGACTCAGCAGGAGTGGGACCAGAACGGCAACATTGATGCCGAAGTTGCCAAAGTCGTGCCCCCCGCCGAAATGCAGAAGATCCGCGATCTCGTCAAAAACGACACCCATCTCGACGACACCGTCACTTCAGACATGGCGCTCGGTGGCCGTGACGGTCTCAATCAAACCCCGACGCTCGTGATCGTGAAAAACGGCAAGCGCCAGAAGATCGACGGCATGGTGCCGTTCAATATTCTGAAGAGCTATCTTGATCAGTTGCTGGCCAAGGGATGAAGCGCGTTCTGCTGCTGATCGGGCAGGTAATTCTCGCGGCCATCTTTATCTATGCCGGCTACGCGAAGCTGCGTGAGCCCTGGCTTCAGTTTGCCGTCGCCATCAGCACGTTCAAACTCGTTCCCGACAGCGCTCTCGAACCCATGGCGAAGTACCTTCCGTGGGCCGAACTTGCTCTCGGTCTTTCGATCCTCTCGGGAATCCTGCTGCGCTGGTCGGCACTGATCGCGTCCCTGCTGCTGACGTTATTCTTCGCCGTGTTGATCCGGTCTTACGCGCTCGGCCTGCAGGTGGATTGCGGCTGTTTCGGTTCCGGCGAAAGCGCCCTCGGGCCTCTGCGGCTGGCCGAAGAAGCTGCCATGCTTGCGCTCGCGCTTGGCGTCACCATTGGTGCGTTCCGAAGTGCTGCATTCCGAAGCCGTTCCGCCGTCTCATCCCGCACCACCATCTGAGCGGTTCGCAGCGCGTACTTCAGCTGCTTCTCCCGCTGCTCCAGGAAACTGGTCCGCAACGGGTCGGTCCGCATCACCTGCATCAGTTCCATCTGCACTGCCGCCAGGTCCTCGCGGATCGAAAGAATCCGTTTGCTCTCGGGTTGAGCCTGCGCGGGAGGCCTTTCGCCAGGTGTGAACGCCGCCACGGCGCAAACAAACAGAATCAGGACGGGGACTCGCAACACCGCCGTTCCTGCATTTCCCATGCCCCGCCCAATCGTTCGTTTTTCAGGCATTCGACCGCCTCCTTTTGATCGCTACCGTCCGGATTCGGGAACGCGCTGTCCGGTACCGACCGCTATCGCGTAGAATGGTCAAAGAAATGCGCAAAGCCATCTGTCTGCTCCTTCTCGCAATCGCCGCCTTCGCCGCAGCTCCGGTACCCCGAAAGGCCCCTGAGTTTGTCATTCATATGCCCGATGGCAAGCAACTGCTGCTGAGTTCCTATCGCGGCAAGACCGTGGTTCTCGCCCTGATGTTTACTACGTGTACCCACTGCCAGCACACTGCACCGATTCTTTCCGATATCCAAAAGGATTACGCAAATAAGGGCGTACAAGTTCTCGGGGCAACTTTCGACGAGCAGGCTTCCGCCCAGGTGAGTCAGTTCGACAAGCTTTTCGCCAAGGGTTTTCCCTGCGGCTACTCGACGAATCAGGAGGTGCTGCGGTTCCTGCAGCAGCCTGAGTCCGACGGGCCGTACGTGCCGATTCTCGTTTTCATCGACAAGACGGGAGTCATCCGGGCGGTGCACATGGTGACGGGCTCCATCGCCAATGGCGACACTCCCAAGGGCCGCGAGGAACAGGATTTCTTCGCGAAGCCGGAAGTCACGATCCGCGCGGAACTCGACAAGGTTCTGAAGGGCGAGAAGACCTCGACCAGCACCGCCAGCGCAGCGCCCAAAGGCCCCCGGAGCTGATCCGCCGCCCGCCCCCTGCGAGCCCGATCTACGGAACCGGTTGGGTAATCTCGTGCGCGGGTCGGGGCGCAGTGGGCTAAACAACCCGGCTTTTCATTGACCCCGGTAACAGCGTGACCGTTGCCCAGCGGAACTAGTCACGGGCTGGCTTTTGTAGATAAACTCCTTACCAGTCCAGCACCGCTCCGTCGTGCGCGCGCACCGTATTCGAATGAATCACTTCCTGCTCAAACGGATGCTTCGCCGCCGCTTTCTCATCCACCTCAATTCCCAGCCCCGGCGTGTCCGACGGGAGCCAGTATCCGCCTTCGCTTTTCAGCGAATGCCGGACGACTTCCCAGCGCCAGGGGACGTCGGTCAGCATGTCTTCCTGGATCAGGAAATTCGGCGTGCTGAGATCAAAGTGCAGAGCCACCGCGTTCGCAATCGGCCCCAGCGGATTATGCGGCGCGACTCCCATCGTGTACACCTCCGCCATGGCCGCAATCTTCTTCGCCTCCCACAAGCCGCCGCAGTGACAGAGATCCGGCTGGATCACGTGGCAGGCCTGCTTTTCGAATAATTCGCGAAATTCGTAGCGCGTGACGCGACGCTCGCCGGTCGCGATCGGCACGGGACTCATGCGCCGCACCTCCGCCATTACATCCACATTCTCGGGCGGAACCGGCTCCTCGACGAAGTAGGGCCTGTAGGGCGCGAGCACGCGGCAAAACTCCAGCGCATTGGCCAGCGAATGGCGGCCATGGCAATCCACCATGATGTCGACGGAATCGCCCACCGCGAGGCGCAGCGCTTCCATCATCCGCTCGGCATATTTATACGCGGCAATCGAATTCAGCGATTCCGTGGGCGGCGTAATCAGCACCTTCACGGCGTTGTAGCCGCGAGAAACCACTTCCAGCGCGCGGTCGACAAACACCAGCGGGTCGGCCGCGAGCTGCGATTCGTAAACCGCCTTCATGTCGCCGCCGCCAAGGTGCGTATACATGCGCACACGGTCGCGCACGGCACCGCCCAGCAGCTTGTAGACTGGCACGCTCAGGGACTTCCCCAGAATGTCCCAGCAGGCCTGCTCGATGGCTGAGATCGCCGACATCCCGATCACGCCGACACGCCAGAAGGATTGCCGGTAGAGCTTCTGATAGAGATGCTCGATGCGCGTGGGGTCTTCGCCGAGCAGCATGGGCACGAAATCTTCCACCGCGCCCACGACGCTGCGCGTTTTCCATTCGAGGGAAGCCTCGCCCCAGCCATAGAGCCCGGGCTGATCGGTTTCGACGCGCACGAAGACCCAGTTGCGCATCTCGGCATTGCAAACCACGGTGCGGACGGCGGCGATTTTCATACGCGGAGACGGTTCATACTCAAAGATTGACGTTTCAGCTTACAACGCGGAGGGTGGCTCTGTTCCCCGCCTGCGCCCTGATCGGGGCCTTGTATCTCGCCGATTTGTCGGGTATGGGGCTGGTCAGCAAGGACGAACCGCGCTATGCCGATATCGGGCGCGCCATGGCGCATACGGGCGACTGGATTACGCCGCGCCTTTGGGGCGAGCCCTGGTTCGAAAAGCCGCCGCTGCTCTATTGGCTGATCGGCGCCGGTTTCAAGGCAGGACTGGGAACCGAACTCGCCCCGCGCCTGCCCGTTGCACTGTTCAGCCTGGCGTTCCTGGCGGTCTTCTGGTTTCGGGTCCGCCGCATCTGGGACGAGCGCACGGCGCTTTACTCCACCGGCATGCTCGCCACCACCGCCGGATGGCTCGCGCTGAGCCATGTAGCGATTACGGACGTTCCGGTCTCGGCGCTGTTTACTCTTGCGGTGCTGTGCGCGCTGGAAGGCCGGCAAACCGTCGCCGCGGCATCGCTCGGACTTGCGGTGCTGGCAAAAAGCCTGCCACCGCTGATTCTGTTTCTGCCCGTGCTGGCCCTCGATTACCGCGACTGGCGGGGATGGCTGCGCCCCGCTCCGCTGCTGGTCTTCGCCGCGATTGCGGTGCCGTGGCATGTCGTCGGGTTTGCCCGTAACGGGTACGACCTGATCCGCATTCTTTTCGTCGAACACCAACTCGGACGCTTCACTTCACCCGACCTGCAGCACGTCCAGAAGTGGTACTTTTACCTCCCCGTCGGACTCCTGCTCCTGTTCCCCTGGTTTCCTCTTCTGCCGTTCGCGGCGCGGGACTGGCGCGACAGGAGAACCGGCACGCTCCTGGCGGTCGTGCTCTTCGGCATGGTGTTTTTTTCCAGCGCGCTCAATAAGTTGCCCAGCTACATTCTGCCCCTCGTCCCTGCGGCGTGCATCCTTATGGGGATCGGTCTGGCGCGCGCGAACCGCCCGAAAGCGCTGTTGGTGCTGCCCGCAGCGCTCCTGGGAATTCTCCCGTTCGCACGCGCTGTGGTTCCGGTGGCGATCGGAAGCCGCCTCCGCGCCGCGCCACTGCCCTGGAACGAACTTGCCGCCGGACTCGGCATTGCGACCGCGCTTGGGATATCATTGCTTCTGTTACCAAAGAAAGGGTTATTCGGCGCCGTTTTCGCTCTCGTCGGGGGGGCCTTCCTGTGGTTTCAGTTCGCGGTGTTCCCGGCGATCGACCAGACCGCATCTGCGCGCCCGGTGTGGCGGCAGCAGCGACCGCAATGCGCGCCGGATCGGGATCGGGGACTTCAATATGGACTGGATTATTACGCGGGCCGGGCGCTTCCTTTGTGTGAGGTTCTTGACCAAACTCCCGCGCCCGTTGTACGGTAACTAAGGCCGCAATGACATTACCAGGTAGTTATCTCTTTTCCATTCTGCTGCTCATCCTCAGCATGCTGTGCTGGGGTTCGTGGGCAAATACGTTCAAAGCTACCGGCAAATGGCGCTTCGAACTCTTCTATTTCGATTTCGCGGTGGGCGTGTTTATCGCCGCCGTGATCGCGGCTTTTACCTTCGGCACGCTCGGGCTCGACGGCTTTTCGGTACTGGACGATATTCAACTGGCCGGCAAGAAGCAGGACGTTCTGGCCCTCGTTGCAGGCGGAGTCTTCAATCTGGCCAACATGCTGCTGGTGGCGGCGATCTCGATTGCCGGCATGGCGGTTGCCTTCCCGGTCGGTATCGGACTCGCCCTGATCGTCGGCGTTGTGCTCAGCTATATCACGCATCCCGTAGGCAATCCCGTGCTGCTGGGCCTGGGCTGCGTCGCCATTCTGGGCGCAATCGTTTTCAACGCGAAAGCGTGGGGCGCCTACGCTGCCCAGAAGGCTGGATGGGCGAAGGAAGCCGCCGCGGCGCAACAGGCCGCCCAGCCGGGCAAGACCAAGGCCAAGGCCAGAAAGAGGGCTTCGAGCGCGACAGGTCTGGTGCTGGCGATAATAGGCGGCATTCTGATGGGCCTCTTCTACCCTTTGGTGGAACTCGCCAAACAGGGCGAGAACGGCCTGGGGCCGTATACCATCGGCCTGATCTTCGCCATCGGCGTTGTCTTTTCGACCTTCATCTTCAATCTGTTTTTCATGAACCTGCCGGTGCAGGGTCCGCCGGTCGAGTTTGCCGAGTTCTTCCGCAGCAAGGGTAAGAACCATTTGCTGGGTCTGCTGGGCGGGATGATCTGGTTCACGGGCACGATTGCCAACTTTGTCGCGGCGCGAGCCGAAGGGCCTGCACTGGTGGGACCGGCGGTCAGCTATGGGATCGGCCAATGCGCGACCATCATCACGACTTTCTGGGGGTTGATCGTGTGGAAGGAATTCGCAGGCGCAAGTCCCGCCGTCCGGACTCAGCTTGCCATCATGCTCGCTTTGTTCGTGGTGGGCCTGGGAGCACTCTCTTTCGCGCCGGTTTTCGGACGTTAAGCCTAATGCTGTACGGCGAAACTGCCGATAGTATGGCGTGTCGCCTCGTGAACTGATCGATCTCTGCGATCCGGATAAGCACTCCAGGGAAGAAGCACTTCAACTTACAAAGATCGCCGTGATGCAGGACGACTCCATGCACCTGCGGGTAGCGCGGATGGTTCGGGATCAGGCCATTGCGGCGCGCCCAAATCTGAAGCTGATCAGCCGTACGCTGGAGGTTCTGGACGCAGCCGCGCCGGGCAGCGCGTTCTTCTCTCTTTTGCGGCCCATCCTGCGGGATTGCGATCCGCAGGTGCAATCGAAATGTGTCCTGATGCTGGCGCGCCGGGAAGCCGATCTGAGCTGGGCCGACAAACTGATGGAAAACGACGATGCCCGTCTGCGTGCGAATGTCATTGAGGGTCTTTGGGATAACAAGTCGCCCGGCGTCCTCCAGCTTTTGCTCCGCGCGTCCAAAGATTCGAATCACCGGGTTGTGGCGAATTCAGCGTATGGATTGCGCAGACTCGGCGCAGCGGAGTTTCAGGCGGTGGTGGACCGCATGCAGACCAGCAAGAATCCCCAGTTCCGAGGTGCGTCGGCCTGGCTAATCGGACGAATCGGCGAGCCTGAGTTGTGCCCGTTACTGAAACCGCTGGTCCGCGATCCCGATCCGACCGTGAGGAAGGTGGCTTTCACAACGCTGGCTTCACTGCGGGCGCATCAGATCTCTTCGACGGGGGCGGCGTAACCGACCGCTCCTGTCCCGCCCAGAATCTCTTCCAGCCTGGAACGTAACTGATCGGGGACAAAAGGTTTGCGGAGGAAATCGAACAGCGAGTTGTTTTCCATGATCTCCGAACTTAGCTTACTGGAAACCAGCAGCGTGGGCACACACCCGGTCTTTCCTCGCGGATGCGCGCGGCCAGTTTGAGGCCGTCCATCCGGGGCATCACAACATCGGAGAGCAGGGGGTGGATTTCGCCGGGATACCGTTGCGACAATTCCAGGGCTTCTTAGCCATCCGACGCTAACAGCACCGAATAGCCTGACCGGACGAGAACGGTATTAATGAGATTTCTGACCAGAACGTCGTCTTCGGCGACGAGGACCACGGGAGATTCCTTCATGTCGGCTTAAAACGCAACTTCTTCGCCAAGGTGTGCTGGCCGACAAGTAATGCCCAGGGACGGTGCGAATCAGCGCATATTGATAGCTGTACTGCTATGTGCAGGCTGTTATGGTGTGACGTGAATCGTCACCGGCCACGCGGTGGAGCAGTTTGGATCGGGTCGATTTTGGTTTAAAATGACGCGAAGAAGGAGAATTTCGATGCGACGACACTTTCTTCGGCAGACCATGATCGGAGGAGCGATATTCCTCGGCGGCAACACATGTTTTGCGGCGGATATACGTACCGTCGAGGGCGACTGGCACCTCTTAGCCGTGAACGACGATGAAATCAACGTGCCGCAACACCGCATGGATATGCGATTCCGAAGTAACTCGGGCGCGCTGACGGGCGCAATCGTATCGCGGAACGACGCCTCCGAGATAGCTTTGGCAAGCGCCGGTTTCGAGGGTTCCACGCTACACTTTCAGATGGAAGCTCCGGCCGGCCGCACACAGGCGGAGATGCCAACGATGATTATGACGTGGAACGGTAACCGCTTCGAGGGTTCCTGGACCAGCGCTTCCGGGGAGAAAACGGGGCCGGTTCTGAAGCTGGTTAAGGCGCGAACTGCACTGTAACATCGCGTTCCGCTATCCGGCCGTGGTCGTCGATCGCGCGGATCAGGTGCACGCCGTCCGTTGCGGGGTGCCACGGCAGAGCGCCCGCGCTGACTGACGCCTTTCCGATTAACACGCTGCCATCGAACCAGAAGAGGTTTCGCACGTCCGCGGCGGCACTGGCATCAAGCGCGATAGCGGTTTCCGGGGCCGAGCGCCGCAGCGTATAACTCACGCTCCGCAGCGGCGACGCGATGCGCGGGGCGTCGGCCGCATCTTCCATGGTGCAGGCGGGCAGCGTAGGCGGGACGCGGCGCGGCATCCCCGCTTCGCGAAAGAGCTTGAGCATGTCGGAAGTCCAGAATTCGAAGACCTGAAACCGTGTGTTTTCCGGCGAATAGGGCGGACATTCCGGCTGGCCCGTCTCCACATTCATCGCCACTGCGCGGTGTAGCTGGCTGACCCGGATCGGAGACTTCCCGGGAATATACCAGGTGTCCACGGTGTGGGGGCACCAGGCATTCGGCAACTCCCCGCTTTCGGCGCAGACGGCGACTCGGCTCACTCCGGCGGGCGGCTTCAGTTCGGGTACCGGCTCTTTGGCGCGGGCGAAATTCAGCGCGTCGGCAATGCGGAAGAACAAGGGTGCGGCGGCGTCCACTCCGACGAAGCTGGGATTGCCGTGGCCGGAGAAATCGCCGATCCAGACCACCAATACGTAGGGGCCGACGATTCCGGCGGACCAGGCGTCGCGGAAGCCCCACGACGTTCCGGTCTTCCATGCCACCGGCCAATGGCTGCGGACCGGCAGCGATCCGTCTTCATCGGGGCGCGGGTTCCGGCGCAGCATATCGAGGGTTATGAACGCTGCTTCGGGGCTGAGTAGTCGTACGCCCTCCGGTCTGCGCGCCGATGCCACCACACGCAGTGTCCGCAGCATGCCCTGGTTTGCCAGCATGGCGTAAAGCCCCGCAAGTTCCTCCATGGTGACTTCCCCGCCGCCGAGCGCCAAGGCGAGCCCGTAATACGATTCCGGCTTCAGGCGGCTCACGCCCGCGCTTTGCAGAAACTGATAGAGCGACGGCTGGCGAAGCTGCATAGACACCCAGACGGCGGGGACGTTGCGGCTGCGGATGAGCGCCTCTTCGGCGGTGATGGGCCCGAAGAAGCGGCCATCGAAATTCTCCGGCGTGAAGGGTCCGAAGGAAGTCGGCTCATCGCGCAGAATGGTGCGGGGATGCAGAACGCCCTGATCGAGCGCCATCGCGTAGATCAGCGGTTTCAGCGCAGAGCCGGGCGAGCGCTTGGCCAGCACGCCATCCACCTGGCCGTCGATGGCGACATTCTGGTAATCCGCCGAGCCGACCCAGGCTTTAGCGGACATGTCGCGCGGATCGAGCAGCAACGCCGAAGCGTTGTCGATGCCGCGGTCGCCGAACTGCCCGATATACCGGTGGATCTGATTTTCGACGAGGCGCTGCAGACCGGCGTCGAGAGTCGTGTCGATGCGTCCGCCGCGGCCCGTTCGATCCGCGAGCAGTGCGTCTACGAAATGCGGAGCGAGCCAAGGCAGGGCATACTGCTGCCGGATGCCGACCGAAGTCTCACCCACGGTTCCGTATCGCGCGCGCCATAAGGCGGCAAGATCGTCCCGGGCCTTCAGCAGGCGCGGTTCGGAGGCGGCACGCGCGGCTGGGCTTTGCGGAATGACGGCCAGCGTCAACGCCTCGCTCACGCCGATGCGATCCGGCGCTTTGCCGAAGTAAATCCGGCTGGCCGCGCCCACGCCCTGGATGTTCCCGCCGAACGGCGCGAGGTTCAGATAGGCTTCGAGAAGGTCGTGCTTGGAGTAGCGGAGTTCCAGCCACGTGGCGGCGGCCATCTGCCGGAGTTTGCCCGCGGTGTCCCGCGTTCTCAGGTGGTAGAGCAGGCGGGCCAACTGCATGGTGAGCGTGGAACCGCCCTGCCGGTTGCCGCGCCAGGTACGGAATCCGGCCCTGCTCAGCGCCATTGGATTGACGCCGGGATGCCAGTAAAACCAGCGGTCTTCCTTCAGCAGAAAGGCATGAATCAGATCGGGCGAAATCTGCGCGAGGGGCGTCCAGAGGCGGTACTGATCGTCGGACGCCAGCGTGACCCGCAGGAGTTCGCCATCGGCGGACCAGACCGCGGTGGAGAGCGGAACGCGGTCCGATAGCGGCGTATGCGGCCAGAAGCGGATGAGGAGGAGAACGCAGGCGAAAGCGCCTACGCTACATTTCAGCTTCATGGCTTTACGATTTCGAGCTTCCCGGCGACGCTCATGCCTGTCACCTTGCGGTCGTACAGCCCTTCGGCAAACGCGGGCGGAGACTGATAAACTCCGGAGTTTGTCGCGCGTGCGCGGTAGACAAACGTCCCGGCGTCCTTCGTGGCGTCGCCATAGAGGATCAGCCGGTCGTCCCGCAGGTCGATATGCTGCGGAACCCAGTTCGATTTATCGGGTACGCCGATGGGCAGCGCGCCGAATCCCGCAACAGGCGCTTCCGGAGTGCTGCTGTCCGCGGGAGGCCGCAGTTCGAGGACCGCTTCGGTACCGCCCGGCAGCAGATCCACGATGGCGATCTGCGGCACGCGGTCGCGCTTGGTAGCCCGAACGCGCAGGCGCACCAGGAACTCTGCGCCCACCTTCACCTGCGTCACCGCATTCCCTTTCAGGTCGAGGAATTCCCGGAAGATCTCGATCCCCTGGCTGATGGCCGCCGGGGGCAGCGTGCGGTCGAAGCCGGATTCATTCAGGCTGAAATACGCGGCGAGCGGCCCTTCCTTGCTGAAGACAACTTTCGCCGCATCCGCCGGAATCGCGGCCTTTGGAATCGCACCCGCCGTTACGGCCAGGGCCTGCTGCCTTCCGTCCTTTGCGATCTCGGCGATCCCGAGCTTCACGTTCGCCGTCGCGGCTTTCGCATAAGCATCGAGCGCCAGCAACGTCCACGATGCCGAAAGCGACGTCACCTGATTCCCGCTCACCGCCGCGCCGATATCCTGCAGCGTTGCTGGCGGGACAGAACTCAGCCGCGCCGGGAAGTACTTCGCCAGCACGTAGAGCAACTGCCCGTCGTGAACCACCTGATCGTAATAAATGTCCTGCTCAAAGTCGTGTTTCTGACGCGCCCAGGGGATTTTCGCGATGGTGCGCTCGGCATCGCTGTTGCGCTGCATCAGCCGATAGGTGGCCGCCAGCCATCCCGCGGCAAGGTCGGTCTGCCACGTCTGCGGATACCGATGGGTCAACTCCTGCTCCACGTTCGCCAGCGCGTTATTCTCCTTAATCCCCTGCCGTGCCAGAAGGTAAACGGCATAGGCGCGCATGCGTCCGGCATCCAAAGACGGCGCGGGCGTTGACGCGAAGCGGGCCATCCAGTCATTCAGCCTCGCCAGCAGGCCCGGCGGGATCTTCTGGCCGCGATCCTGCGCTTCGAGCAGGAACTGCGCGGCGTAGAGCGTCGGGAACTCGGCGGTGTCCGGTGAGGAAGACCACAATCCGAAGCCGCCCGTATCGTTCTCCCGGCTTTGCAGTACGGAGAAAGTACTGGCCAGCGGCGTAGCATCGCGGCTGTGGATCGAGCCGAATTCCGGGCGCGAAGTCAGCAGCAGCACGGCAATGCCTTTGCTCACCACCTGCTCCGTGCAGAGGTACGGATAGTCTTCGAGCCACGCCGTCAGCCCCTGCCCCCATACGAGCGGCGTCGCGGACACGGCTGCATCCACCTTGCGCAGTTCCGTGTACAGATCGCGCGTCAGCGGCGTGGTGGTGCTCGCGCCGTCGAATCGGCCGAGCGTAAGCTGCGTCCGATACGCCACCGCGGGACGCACGCTGACGGTCTCTTCCATCCGCGCCTGCGCCGGCCCCCGGCTCGCGACGAAGTTGATCGAGGCCGATCCGAGCACCGGATTGGCTCTGAAGCGGAAC
>Ga0302140_10009915_pt1 | contig 11794 bp, 8 predicted proteins | sample I_Bog_E1_1_FD_202095 | JGI IMG/M metagenome (GOLD analysis project Ga0302140, IMG submission 202095) | Peat permafrost microbial communities from Stordalen Mire near Abisko, Sweden - I_Bog_E1_1 | ecosystem: Environmental > Terrestrial > Soil > Wetlands > Peat | place: Sweden: Abisko, Stordalen...
CGCTGGGCTTCGTCATTGCCGCCGTGTTCCTGCCCGCGCAGCCACCCACGGCGATGTTCGAGAAGCCGGGTTCCTTCGAGGGAACGCCTGTCGGCGCTGCCGCCTGAACCTTCCTCAGGGGCCGAGCATGACTCGCTCACCGGGAGGCAGATACGAATATTCCACCGCGGCAAGAGCCACTGGATCCGACGGACCGGAACCACCGGGAGTCGGCCATAGAGGCACGTGTCCCGGCCGGTCCCGATTCCCCTGGTCGGAGTGGATGATCCGAACGTGCCCCGAGAAACGCTCAATCACAGTGGCTCCTGGCCCGACGTAGACCAGCAAGTCGATATCACTGTCAGGCCGTCCCTCGCCTGGTCACACGCTGCCAAATACCCGCGGGTTCGACTCGTGTCGATGTGCGGCTGCGCGGAGGATGGCCTCCCGGTGTCCGATCCCTCGTGAACTCCGCAGGAGATTCATCACAGAGAGCCGGCGGTGGGAATCGAACCCACGACCTGACGATTACAAGAGGACTCTTTCGATTTTCGCTACGTAGCGTCTTGTCCCGGATCGTCTCATTTACGCTGCTCAGAGGCGGTGACCCGGGTGGACTCTGAAATTGGCTGATCCGCTCGGTGACGCCCTGAGACCCAATTGTTGGGCAAGAGTTGGGTCGAAAACGGGCTTTTCGGTCGATCGGACGATTGATCTGACGACAACAGTCTCGGCCGGGGCCAGCCAAATTCGGGCTCTGAAGCCGGAGCAAATTATCGGCTGACGATACAGATGTCGGCAGTTTCGCCGATGTTGGGTTCTGCCGATTCGATTCTGCTGGTGGGCCGGATGACGGTCTGTCCGGTGCCGAGGATGAAGGTGGTCGCCATGAGGAGGACTACGCCATGACCAACTCGATATGACCTGATCAAGAGGGCCAAGAGTCTCGGACGAAGTCCCCCCCAGCTCCGTGAAATTGTGACCAGAGCGGCTGAGATCCGATCGCTCCGTGGGAAGTCACGTGTTCATCAGCAAACATACCGATAGTCTTCTCCAAAGGGGTCCAAGGCGTCCGAGCCGGGGCCCGAGCAATTTCGACTGAGCGGAGAAGTTTGATGACCACGAAGCCCAGAGGACGTCGGGCCGAGCACACCGAGGACACGCGGAACGCTCTAGTCCACGCCGCCCGGCTGCTCTTCAGCTCGAAGGGATACGCAGACTCAAGCATCGAGGAGATAGTCGCCTCAGCGGGCGTGACGCGCGGTTCCCTCTATCACCACTTTTCGAGCAAGGAAGATCTGTTTCGGGCCGTGCTGGCGGAAGTGGCCGCAGAGGCCATGGACGTCAAGTCCGAACGGCAGCGCAGTCAGTCCCAAGCGCTGGCGGAGGGAGCTTGGTCGTGGCATCAACTCTCCGAGAGTATGTGGCAATACCTCGACCTCTGTCTTGAGCCCGCATATCGCCAAGTCATGCTCATCGACGGCCCAGCCGTGCTCGGCTTCGAAGAATGCCTCGTCGTTGCCGAAGAGCACGGGATGGCAACGATGATCGGCCTCCTCCAAGAGGCAGTCGATCGGGAACTGATCGCCGATGTTCCGGTGACCCCTCTTGCCCATCTCATCTCGGGACTGGTCAGCAGCGCAGCTGTCTACATCGTTCGATCACCGGATCGCACAGAGGCTCGTCAAGAGACACTTGCCGTGCTTCAGTACGTCATGGACGGACTACGGCTTTCGAATCGCGACCGGACTGAATCGTCGCTGGTCTCGTAGGGCATATGTAGTGCGGCACTCACTCCCCGCAAAACGCAGTTGACACAGACGGCCTCGCATGAATCGAGTGCGTTTGTAGTTTGCGAAGCACAACTATGTGCCGGACGCGGCGGCCTGAAGGATCACTCCGCATCCCTCTGAAGTGCCGCGGGAACAAGATCGAGTAGTCCGAGTCCATCTGCCTCTGAACTACTCAGGCTCGCTTTGTTTCCTCCCTGTTAAAGGGGCCTTCTCGTGTTGACCACCATACCGTCATCATGTTTACTGACAGCGGTACAGGAATGCAGCCCCGTGGAAGTTTTGCGACGTGGTCCGGGCCCAGAATCTTGAGCTGGAGCACCACATCGGAACCGTCCATCGAAGTGGATAAACAGCAACAAACCCGGTCTTATTCGGCCTGGTTCCACGCGCCCTCAGCACAGACATAACGCCTGCCAACTGGTGAAAGGAACATCCAATGGAAACTGCAGTCGCAACGCTCACCCATCTTCCGCCCACCGCAACACCGAGCGAAGTTGTCGAGGTACTTCGCCGTGACGGTGGCGTCATCATCGACAATCTCATCGCCCACGAGGCGATCGATCGGGTTCTCACTGAGATGGAGCCGTACACCGACGCAGTGATCGGTAGCGGGGCCGACGAGCTCGGTGGCGGACTGACCCGGCGTCTTGCCGGCCTGCTGGCGAAGTCTCCTGCGAGCGCTGAGCTGATGATGAATCCCCTCCTGACCGCCGCAGCGCAAGAGGTGTTGGAGCAGAAGAGCAAGTATTGGATCGGCGACAACCACGTCGAGTTCACCACCTCGATCCAGCTGACCGATACCACGATGATCAGCATCTTGCCGGGGGAGTCGGCCCAGATGATTCATCGTGACGACATGCCCCATCACCGAGTGCATCCGGGCCCCGACAGTCAGGTGCTGGCGTTCATTGCTGCCGTACCCTTCACCTTCGAGAACGGGGCGACCCAGGTCATCCCTGGTAGCCATCTTTGGGACGATGAGCGCCAGCCTCATCCCGAAGAGGCGGCCACGGCGGCGATGGACAAGGGCTCGGTGGTCTTCTACCTCGGATCGACCTACCACGGCGGCGGTGCCAACATCACGGAAAGCGAAGTTCGTACTGGACTGGTCTTCGTTTACGGGCTCGGGCATCTCCGCCAACAGGAGAACCAGTACATCGTGGTCCCAGTCGACACGGTGCGGACCTATCCGGTCGACGTCCAGAAGATGCTGGGATGGGGTCTGAGCGACCCCTACTGCGGACTGATCGAGCTTGACGATCCGCAGGCCTATCTAGCTGGGATCTCCACTCCCGGGGGCTTCGCAGACGAGGCGATCGAGCGCTTCAGCTGAGCTACGCCGGGCGCCTAGTCCGACTGCGGCTCGGCCCCATCAAGACACCTGATCAAGCACTACACCTTGGCTGATCGCGCCCTATGCGCCTCCAGCGTTTCAACCGTTCTCCGCCTACTGAAAGGAAACACCCACACCATGAGCACTCCCGGCATCAAGGTATTCAATATCAGCACCGGCAACATGGACACCAGCTGGTTCGAAAGCGCTTGCTTCCAGCTCGGCCCAGACGAGATCGTGACGATTCCCGATTTTTCGTCACCTCTCCCGTACGTCACGTACGCCAAGGTCAGTCACGAAATGTCCAACCCCAGCCTGTGGCACAACAGCTACCACATGCTGTGCTTCACCAAGGGAGGGTATGACATCGGGGGCGAGGACTACATCGCACCGTCGATCTCGCTAGTCGAACCGCTCTCGCCGACGGGAGAGGCCCGACCGTATGAAAGCGGCGTCGTTGAGTTCGCCTTCTTCGCCAATGGACTCGGCGCGGCACCATTCTTCGACAACTACGAGGACGAGCGGGTGCTCGCGCTGAAGTCCGAGATGCCCGAGGCCATTCCCGACATGGAGGTGCCTCCGGTACCCGATGATCCTGGCAAGGTGTTTCACCTCGACCGTGCATCGACCCTGATCACTCTTCCCGGCATTGCGCTCTTCCCGTGCAGCGTCAGCGCAGCGGGGTTCGGCATCTCGACTAAGGCCAGCGATCCTGCTCCCTTCTTTGCCTTGATCGAGGTGGAGCCGGACGTCGTCATCCCGACCCATTCCTACAGCGAGTGGTCTGGCTTCACTGTCTTCGACGGTTCAGCAGAGATCGACGGGGAGAAGGTCGACGACAAGCAGTTCATCCTCGCCGAGCCAAACACGGCGCTGTCGTTCACCGCAGGGCCGGAGGGTGCGAAGGCGCTGGCCTTCTTCAAGACGACAGCCGGCGCTATTCCGACCTTCACCGATCCGGAGTCGGAGATCGCCGTCGCCCTCGCGAAGGTCCGTAAGGAGAGTGGGTGTGACGTCGGATGACAAGGACACGATCTTTCGTCGTCTCGGTCCTCCTTCTGTTGGGATTCGTCGGCGCCCAGACGGGATTGGCTCCGGGGTCTGTAGCCCAGGCCGCGACACCTACGGGCTCACCGATTGCTATTGGCGTCCTGATCCCATTGACCGGCGTATCGGCTGTCGACGAGAAGGACTCGGGTGGGGTGATCACCGGCTGGGGCAAGTACATCAATGCCACCGGAGGGATCGCCGGACATCCGGTCAAGATCTACATCGAGGACACCCAATCCTCCCCGGCTCCATCGCAAGCGGCCGTGCAGAATCTGGTCCAGAACGACCACGTGGCCGTGCTGATCAGTGACGATTCAACCGATGAGAGCGTCGTAGGGCCGTACACCGAGAAGCAGAACATCCCGGTCATCGGCGTCGGCTACAGCACGACGACGTGGAACGCCCTGCCCAACTGGTACACCACGGCAACCAGCGTTCCCGTTCTCGTGACCGACCAGCTGGCTGCGGCGAAGTCGTTGCACTCGACATCGTTTGGTGTGCTCACCTGCATCGAGGATCCGTCGTGCGCCGAAGTGGGTCCTCTCTACAAACAGGCGGCTGCAGCCGTCAAGATCAAGTATGCGGGCCTGATCGGGGCGTCGTCCAGTGCTCCGAACTACACCGCACAGTGCCTCCAGTTCATCCAGAAGAAGGCCGACTTCATCAACATCAATCTCACGTCGGCTGCTGGAGTCGAGGCCGCTGCGAACTGCCGCCAGCAGGGCTACACAGGCTGGTTTGGCGCCGGAGCTGGTTCAGTGGTCGCCGCCAACTACAACGGCAGTGCGCTGAAGCTGGCCGGAGCGCTCAGCGGCTTTCCATGGTGGTCGACGGCAGCGCCCGTAGTCCAGTTCAGGGCGATCATGAAGAAGTATGCGCCGAAGGTTCACTATCGAGACGATACGTCGACTGCCATGTGGGGCGCGCTACAGCTCTTCAAGTCCGCCCTCTCCAAGGCCACAGGCCCGGTGACGCCGGCAACCGTGACAAAGGCGTACTCCGCCGTCAAGGGCGTGACGCTGAATGGTCTGCTCGCCCAACCCATCACGTTTACAAAGGGAAAGCCAGCACCGCTGGTCAACTGCTTCTGGCTCTACAAACTGCAGAACGGTGTGTACTCCGGAAGCGCGTCGATCGGGCCTTCTGGAAACGGGGTGGCGACGGGTGACCTACGGAGTTCGTGCCTGTCTCCCAATATCTGAACAGACTCGGAGGCCGGCCGGGTCCGTCGGATTCGGTCGGCCTCTGACCTCTGACTGCTCTTCATTCAGGTAGCTGGAACTCCTGGCCACACCACCGACCCCACGAGAGGAGGTTGCTGTGACGCTCATCATCGCGCTCGCCATTAGCGGTATCGCCACCGGTGCGATCTACGGGATGTTGGGTACTGGGCTCGTGCTCACGTATCGGACGTCGGGTATCTTCAACTTTGGTCACGGAGCCCTGGCGACGGCAGCGGCCTACGTGTTCTATTGGCTGCACATAGAGCTTGGTCTCAATTGGGGAATCGCCCTCCTCCTTGCCGTGGCTGTCTTCGGGCCCATCCTCGGGCTCCTCATGGAGCTCTTGGCCCGGCGCCTCACCGAGCAACGCACGGTATGGAAGGTCGTGGGAACGGTAGGCCTCATACTTATCGTCGAAAGCATCGGGACTATCTGGTACGGATCGACCACCATCAACGTGCCCCAGTTCCTGCCGCACGCCCTCGACACCATCCGGGTGGGCGGCGTCAATATCGGAGTCGATGACATCACGGTCCTCGTGATATCGCTGGTGTGCGTCGGTGCGCTCTTCGTTCTGTTCCGGACCACCCGTCTAGGGCTGGCCATGCGGGCGGTGGTGGAGGATCCGGATCTTCTTGCCCTTCAGCGAACCGATCCGATCCCGGTCCGCCGGTACTCGTGGATCATCGGAGCTTGCCTCGCCGCCCTGTCGGGAGTCTTGATTCTCCCCTACATCGGCCTGGCGCCGATCGTATTGACGTTCCTCGTCGTTGAGGCGTTCGGGGGGGCAGCGATCGGCTTCTTCTCCAGCATTGGTCTGACCTTCGCAGGTGGACTGGCTATCGGGATCCTCTCGGCTATCTCGAATCACTACGCCTTGTCCTATTCGTCGCTCTCTGGCCTTCCCGCGGGTCTTCCCTTCATCGTCTTGTTCGTCGTTCTGCTGGTCACTCCAAAGCGGCGCCTCCTGCCCGCTCGGCTGGTGGAGGCTCGACCATTGGTCGAATGGCACGGCCCGCGCTGGTCGCGAATGACCGCCGCTCTCGTGTTGCTGGCGTTCCTGGCGATCGTCCCTACGTTCGCAGGCATAAGGCTCTCCTTCTGGACAATCGGTCTGACCGAGATCCTGCTCTTTCTCTCACTCGGACTGCTGATACGCACAGCGGGGTTAGTTTCGCTGTGCACCACGACCTTCGCAGCCATCGGCGCAGTGGCGTTCTCGCAGCTGGCTGTTGACCACGGTGTTCCCTGGCTACTGGCTCTGTTCATTGCCGGTCTCGTCGCCGTACCCGTAGGTGCCCTCCTCGCCATTCCGGCGATCCGGCTGACCGGCCTCTTCCTCGCCTTGGCCACGTTCGGATTCTCGCTGCTGGTCCAGGATCTCTTCTACTCACAAGGCTTCATGTTCTCGACCTTGGTGACCGGGAGGCAGATGCCGATGCCCTCCTTCGCTAGTACGGGCAAGAGCTACTACTACCTCGTACTGCTCATTGTGGTGCTCGCCACCGTCGGGATGGTGGCGCTCCACGGAGGCCGGCTCGGTCGAGTACTGCGGGGGCTGGGAGAGTCCCCAACCGCAGTATCGACGCTCGGCCTCAGTGTCAATGTCACGCGGGTCATCGTGTTCTGCATCGCCGCATTTCTCGCTGCCATTGCCGGTGTCCTGTACGGATCAAGTGTCGGGTTCGCCACCGGTGCCGATCCCTACTTCCAACCGATCACCTCCCTAATTCTTGTCGCTACTCTCGCGCTCTGTACGGTCAGAGAACCCTGGTACGCGCCGCTTGCAGCGTCGGCGGCCGTGATCCCCGGCTATATCACCGGTGCCAACACCACCAACTGGTTGAACGTCGCCTTCGGTGTGTTCGCGATTCAAGTTGCGCTGGGCGGCGGGCAGTACCTCATGCCCAAGCGGTACGGGATCTGGATGCAGAAGCTGACGGAACACTTCCCGCAGTGGACTCAGCGGCTCATGATGCGATGGGCGCTCCGGCGCGAGCATGTTCCGTCAGCCGCTGATGACTCCATTCCGCCTGTGAGCGTGACCGAGCCGGCGGTAGTGAAGCATGCGAAGCAGGGCCAAGGTGGCCTGGTGGTTCGGGATCTCACGGTGCGGTTCGGGGGGCTAGTTGCCGTGCAAGACGTGTCTCTGGAGGCGGAACTCGGCCAGATCACCGGCTTGATCGGACCCAATGGCGCAGGAAAGACCACGACGTTCAACGCGTGCAGCGGTCTCAACCGGCCATCGTCGGGAAGTGTCATCCTGCATGGCGACGACGTATCGAGTGTCGGAGCTGCCGGTCGGGCACGTCGCGGGCTGGGCCGAACCTTTCAGTTGATGCAGTTGTGCGAATCCCTGAGCGTCTTCGACAACGTGGCACTCGGCCGAGAGGCCGGACAGGCGGGTCTCAATCCCTTCAGCCAGATAGTTGCCCGCCCCCATGAAAAGCGCATCCGTCGAGATGCCACGCTCGATGCGCTGTCGCTCTGTGGCATCAGTAATCTCGCACGCAGGCAGGCTGGAGCGCTCTCGGCTGGTCAGCGCCGACTGGTCGAGTTGGCCCGCTGCCTGGCTGGCGACTTCGATGTCCTCCTGCTCGACGAACCCTCCTCCGGGCTGGACCGGGCCGAGACGTCTCGATTTGGCGAGGTACTTACGGGCGTTGTGTCGGCGCGCGGCTGCGGCATCCTTCTGGTCGAACACGACATGTCCCTTGTCATGAGCATCTGCCGATACCTGTACGTCCTCGATTCGGGAAAGCTCCTAGCGGAGGGTGACCCTGAGATGGTCGCTGCGAACCCGCTGGTGCAGGAGGCCTACCTGGGTGAGGGATCGAGCGCGTCGTCGTCCGTTGTCGGGGCAACGTTGTGACCTCGACCGTGGTTGACCTACACACAAAGGGAACGCCGCCCGCCCTTGAGGTGTCTGGGGTGGCGTCCGGTTATGAGATGTCGACCGTCCTGCACGGCGTCTCCATCACGATCCCCGCTGGTGCATCGGTCGCCGTTCTGGGTCCGAACGGCGCAGGAAAGACAACGTTGCTCAAGACGATCTCCGGCCTCGTAGAGGCCACCGATGGGTCGGTCTCCATGGATGGGGAGGACATCGGCTCCCTGGCACCGGTGGATCGGGCTCGACGGGGCTTGTGCCTCATCCCAGAGGGTCACGCCGTGTTCCGGAGGCTGACGGTCAAGGAGAATCTCATTCTTCAATGCGTCGACGCGGATGTCGACTCGGCCATTGCTCGCGCCGTGGAGGCCTTCCCCATCCTTGGAACCCGCCTGACCCAGGTGGCGGGAACCATGAGCGGGGGAGAGCAGCAGATGCTTGCCCTGGCCCGGGCCTACGTCACCGAGCCTCGCGTCGTGATGGTCGACGAGGCCTCCCTGGGACTTGCCCCGCAGATCGTGGAACTCGTGTTCGCATTTCTGGGAACCCTGGTGGAGAGGGGGGCGTCACTCCTCGTCGTGGACCAGTTCATTTCCCGGGCTCTGGCCATGTCGAGTTATGCCTACGTCATGTCTCACGGATCAGTGGTGGCGGAAGGGACGCCCGCCGAACTCGGGAGCGAAGACGTGTTCCAGAGTTATTTCGGTGGTTGACACCATGCCAACCGGCAGCTCGGAGTCGACGGTCTCGTGACGACCATCTCGCAAATACTCGGTGGCCACACCTACTCGTTCCACGGTCTCGTCGATCTCCTGGCCAAGGCAACGCCTCGGCGCTCAGGCGACGAACTCGCCGGCTGTGGCGCTGGAAGTGGCGCCGAACGGGTTGCTGCCCAGATGGCGCTCGCCGATGTCCCATTGGCGACGTTCCTCGAAGAGCCGGTGGTGGCCTACGACAGCGACGAGGTCACCCGACTCATTCTCGACACTCACGATCGGGTCGCCTTCGAGCCGGTGTCGGCGTTCACGGTAGGTGGACTGCGTGAGTGGCTGCTCGAGGCGGCTACTAAGCCAAGCGGTGTCGAACGGATTGCCGCCATCTCGTGGGGCTTGACGCCAGAGATGGTTGCTGCGGCCAGCAAGCTCATGCGCAACCAGGAACTTATCGCTGTGGCCCGATCGATCACTGTGACCAGCGCGTTCAGGACCACGATCGGGCTGCCCGGCCGATTTGCCACCCGTCTGCAGCCGAACCACCCAACCGACGACGCTCGTGGCATCGCTGCCGCAACCCTCGATGGGCTGCTCCTCGGCTGTGGCGACGCAGTGATTGGGGTCAACCCGGCGTCGGACTCGCCGGCAAAGGCCTGGGAGATTCTTCGGCTGCTGGACGACATACGCCAGGTCTATGAGATCCCCACTCAGTCCTGCGTGCTGAGTCATGTGACCACAACCATCGAATTGATCGAGCGGGGTGCTCCCGTCGATCTCGTGTTCCAGTCGATCGGGGGCACAGAAGGTCTCAACCGGAGTTTTGGGATCGATCTGAATCTACTGCGAGAGGCGCAGGACGCTGTCGGCTCGCTCCATCGAGGCACGGTTGGATCGAACGCGTTCTATTTCGAGACTGGGCAGGGCTCGGCACTGAGTGCCGATGCCCATCGGGGTGTTGGTGGCCGGCCTGTTGACCAACAGACCCTCGAGGCTCGGGCCTACGGTGTCGCCCGCACACTGCATCCTCTGCTCGTCAACACCGTGGTCGGGTTCATCGGGCCCGAGTACCTACGGGATGGCCGTCAGATCATCCGTGCGGCGCTCGAGGACCACTTCTGCGGAAAGTTGTTGGGACTTCCGATGGGGGTGGACGTCTGCTACACGAACCACGTCGATGCCGACCAGGACGACACCGACACGGCCTTGACATTGCTTGGTGTGGCGGGATGCTCGTTCGTCATCGCCGTCCCCGGTGCCGACGACGTCATGCTCGGCTACCAAAGCACCTCGTACCACGATGCCCTCTATCTACGCGCCGTGCTGGGCCTCCGCCATGCCCCTGAGTTCGAAGATTGGCTGCGGAGACTCGGGATGCTGGATGGCCATGGCGGACTGCGAGCCACACAACTGGACCGATCACCCCTGAGGGCGCTCGCCTCATGAGTCACGTCGTCGCACCAAGAGGGAAGGTCGACCTGTGGAATGAGCTGCGTTCCGTGACCCAGGCTCGCATTGGCTTGGACAGGGTGGGGAACGCGCTGTCGACAAGGTCTGAGCTGGAACTCCGGGCTGCTCACGAGCTTGCCCGTGACGCGGTGGCCGGTAAGTGCGATGTCCCCGCGCTTGCTGAAGCGATCTCCACTCTCGGCATGGGCAGCCCGACGGTCCTCCTGAGCAAGGCGACGTCACTCGACGAGTATCTGAGACGGCCCGACCTGGGTCGGCAGCTCGAGGGTGGCTACGTGCCGTCCCCCAGCCCCGCTGACCTGGGAGTGGTACTCGCTGACGGTCTGTCACCGGCTGCGCTCGATCTGCATGGTCTGCCGCTCGTTGATGCCATTCGGAAAGAGTTGGGTCCGACGTGGACGTGGGCCGCTCCAGTGATCGCCCTCGGCGCACGCGTGGGACTAGGAGACCAGATCGGCTCGGCCCTGCGCGTCAAGACGGTCCTGGTCATCATCGGAGAGCGTCCGGGCTTGTCGGTGCCCCACAGTCTCGGGATCTACATCACCCACGATCCGCGACCGGGCCGGACCGACGCGGAGCGCAACTGCGTGTCGAACATCCATCCGCCGGACGGATTGGGGTACGACGACGCCGCCCGCGTGGCCGCAGAGCTCGTTCGGGGCGCCTCTCGTACCGGAGCCTCCGGTGTCCACCTCAAGGATCGTTCCATCGAGGAAGTGTCTGCAACCCTCCCACTCGCAACCTAAATGTGACCCTTCGGAGTGTGCGGGTGATTTCGGTTCCGAGGTCGGCCGCGCTCTGCTCCCAGACGAAAGAGATGATCCAATGACGGCAGTAAACGATGTCGAGTCCGCTAGTGCTCTGTCAGAGCCTGATCCCCTGCGTTGGAAAGCGTTAATCGTGATCGCTGTCGCCCAACTCATGATCGTGGTCGACGTTTCGATTGTTAATATCGCCTTGCCCAAGGCTCAGTCGGCACTTCACATCTCTGTTGCCAACCGCCAATGGGTGGTCACCGCCTACGCACTGGCCTTTGGTAGCTTGCTGCTGCTGGGCGGTCGTATCGCCGACTACGTGGGACGCAAACGTACGTTGTTGGTTGGACTGATCGGATTCGCCGCTGCTTCGGCGATCGGAGGCATCGCTCCCAATGCCGGCGTGCTCATCGGGGCCCGTGCGCTGCAGGGTGCCTTCGCCGCGGTGCTTGCCCCGGCTGCCCTTTCTCTCCTCAGTGTGACCTTCACGGATCCGGCGGAGCGGGCCAAGGCCTTCGGGGTCTACGGAGCCGTCGGTGGCGGGGGCGTGGCCATAGGCCTACTCGGCGGCGGAATCTTGACGCAGTACTT
>Ga0302140_10009916_pt1 | contig 11793 bp, 9 predicted proteins | sample I_Bog_E1_1_FD_202095 | JGI IMG/M metagenome (GOLD analysis project Ga0302140, IMG submission 202095) | Peat permafrost microbial communities from Stordalen Mire near Abisko, Sweden - I_Bog_E1_1 | ecosystem: Environmental > Terrestrial > Soil > Wetlands > Peat | place: Sweden: Abisko, Stordalen...
CTCACGGGTGACATTGGTCATTGGGGGTCGCCCCCGTCTAGAACTTCTTTTGTCTTTGACTCGATGTTGCGGCTTGCATATTTCTTGGGAAACTACTACCCCCACGGCGGATCGCAGGTATTTGTCGATGAGTTGGCTCAAAGGTTTGAGGAGGCCGGTGGGCACATCCTAATGAGGTCCAATGCACGGCGAATTGTCATCCGCAATGACATCGCGTGCGGAGTGGAAGTAGAGATGGGCAGCACAAAGAATAAGACTGCGACGTACGTCTCGGCAGGTACGGTGGTGTCGAATGCCGATTTGCGGCAGACTCTCGAAACGCTGATCGGCGCTGACCTGGTGGACGCAGATTATCTAAGGAGCGTCCGTCAACTCCGGCCGACACATGCGTGTTTTCTGGTGCACATGGGTGTTAAAGATATTTCGCTCGACGAATTGCGCAAGGCCGAGGGATACCATTGGAGTTCATGGAATGCTGAGGACGTGTCTACGTGTGCCTTCAAAGTATTCTTGCCGACTTCTTTTGACCGGGAGTTAGCCCCTCCGGGCGGTCAGATTGTGATCGTACAGAAGCTCACGGCAATCGATTATGAATCAATCCAGGATTGGCCAGCGCACAAAGCGGCGGTCGAGAATTATATTCTTACCTCCCTCGAACAATGTCTCCCAGGTTTCGCGACTAAGATTGTCGTAAAACTAAGCGCCTCGGCGCACACTTCTTATCGATATACGCTGAACCATCATGGTGCAATGTTGGGCTGGGAAATGTCGCCGGATCAAGTTGGGGAAATGCGCCCGAGTGTTCGCGGTCCGTTCGACAATCTTTTCTTCACAGGCCATTGGACCCGTCCGGGAGGTGGAATTACTCCGGTGATGATTTCCGCAATGCAGGTTGCCAAGTTGATTATCGGGAAAGCAACGACGCCCCCAACAAATCCACTTGCGTCGGAGCGTTGTGCGAATGCGACTGATGCGGTGTAACCGGGATGGTGGGCAAATCAGATTGTACCGCGCTCCCTTCTGTCTTAAAGATCTCGTACAGTCGTGAGCTTGACTAAGAGCAAGATCTCGCACATGTTCTGGATTTCAACACTCGGCAGGAGAGACAATGCGTTAGCAAGGAACTTGGTGCTAGCGCTGCAATCGGAGCGTGAAGAACACTATGATGGTCACCATCCGCGAGGTCACCTCGATCGAGATAGTGGGTCGGGGGCGGCAACCTATCTTTACGTCCCGTGCATGACAGATTGTGACGGCATGATCCCCGACTTAGCGGATGCTGCCAAGGCGCTCCACAATCTGCCCCAGAATAAAAATGGCAAACTGATTGTTTTATCCAGCGCTTTGATTTATGGAGCCGCGCCGGGCCGATTGGGAATGGTAACCGAGGATTATAAAGCTCCACGGCAACCGAGGTACTCCATTAGCCAGAGCTGGCAAGAACTCGAAAGGCTCGCCTTAACACATAACAGTACAAACTTGGCTGTGACTATTCTTCGGCCGGTGACAGTGATTCCTTCCCAGGCGTGGCTAAGCAGACTGTTGCAGCGCAACGTTGTTCTGGCCCTCCTTGGGCATGATCCCACTGTGCAACTCCTCAGCCTGAGCGATCTAGCGCATGCAATCCACTGCGTCTTATGTCACAATCGACCGGGCATCTTTAATGTTTCTCCGGATCACTCTGTTCCTCTGACTAGGGCCATCCAGTTGACGGGGAGCAGTCGTATTCCCGTCCCCCGGACACTTCTACGCTTGACCAAACAGGTAGACTCGCTTGAATACTTACGATACCCATGGACGGTCTCCAACCAGAAAATCAAACGGGACCTAGGTTTTTCGCCTGCTAAAACGAGCCTGATGGCATTGCGAGAGGTGCGCGGTTGTAAGGGGAACCCAGACACACCTGAGCCCCACTTTGACGAATATGGCATGGACCCAGGCTACATCAACTCTTACGGTAAGACTCTGTTCAAATATCTCTCCGATTATTACTGGCGAATCGAAGCGAGCGGTTTGGAGAACATTCCGGGGCACGGCAGCGGAATTCTCGCGGGGATGCATCGCGGCTTTATGCCTTGGGACGGAGTAATGGCTTTGCACCTTGTGGTTAGCAAAACGGGAAGATATCCCAGGTTCCTGACTCACTCAGGACTATTGAAGTTTCCGTTTCTGGCCAACTTCATGACCAAACTTGGCGGTGTAGTGGCTTGCCAGCAGAGTGCCGAGCGAATTCTCTCGAGCGGCGAGCTGATAGGGATATTTCCCGAGGGTATCCGGGGTGCTTTTACTCGCTACCGCGAGGCATACAAGCTCCAGGGTTTCGGGCGGGATACGTTTGTTAAGCTGGCGCTTCAACACCGAGCTCCAATCGTGCCATTTGTGACCGTTGGTAGTGCCGAAATATTCCCAATCTTCGCGAAGATCGAGTCGAAGTGCTGGACTCGTTACACAGAGTGGCCGTGTATCCCAATTACTCCAACCTTCCCCTTGCTCCCCATACCATTGCCGTCGAAGTGGCATACCCGCTTCTTGCCTCCAATGGACGTCGCAAGGGAATACTCGCCGGAGGCAGCTCAGGACCGCGCCATCGTAAGAGCCATTAGCCGAGAAGTACGAGCGAAGATGCAACAGGCGGTCGATGAGATGCTGGCTCGTCGCCGTTCCATTTATCACGGCTCGGTGTTTAAGTCGGAGGAGGTCGCGTGAAGGCTGCGGGTAGCGGCCAACGCGCTATCCATATCCTTCGTGTTGCTATCCGTCATTTGACCGTGCACCTATTGCATGCCTCTCTCAGGCGCTGGCCGACCTTGGCGGCAAAGATCCCTGGACTGAACCTCTTGGGCCCGAACTTGCGAGGCCCGGAAAGGCTGCGGATTGCGATTGAAGAGATGGGTGGAACGTTCATTAAGTTCGGCCAGATGATGGCCATGCAATCCGACCTCCTTCCGTTGGACTATTGCCGCGTGTTGTTCACATTGTTCGATCAAGTACCGGCTTTTAGTTATGAAGAAGTAGAGGGGATATTCCAGGAGGAGCTTAAGCAAACTCCACTGCAGGTGTTTACCTTCTTTGATCGGACGCCGATTGCGACCGGCTCCATTGGCCAGGTGCATGTCGCTGCGCTCGGAACCGACAAAGTAGCCGTCAAAATAAGAAGACCCACAATCCTCACCGACTTTGCTGCCGACATCGCATTTATGGCGTTGGCCGTGTGGACTGTAAGGGTCTTTCGGATCAGATGGCTCTACTGGATCATCGCGCCAACCGAAGAGTTTATTTTCTGGACACGAGAAGAGCTTGATTTCAGGAGGGAAGCTCATTACATGGATGAACTTGGCCGCAATGCCAAAGAGAACCGATATGAGAGGATTCCCAAGGTTTACTGGAGCTGCACTACCGCACGCATTCTTACGGCGGAATTCCTGACTGGAGTCACCCTATCGCAATATCTACGAACAAAGGAGGTTGCGGCACTATCGCTAAGCTCTGATTTCGACGCCAACATATTTGCCAGCAGGCTCATCGACAACTTCCTGGGTGACGCCTTCCGCCACGGGATGTTTCATGCCGATCTGCATCCCGGGAATCTCATGATCCTGGATGGCAATATAGTTGGCTACGTTGACTTCGGGATCTCGGGGATTCTCAGCCGTTACTCGCGACGTCACCTTATCGCCATGACGCTGGCATACGCGCGAGGTGACTTGGAAACCATGTGCGAGTCCTTCTTTCGAATATCAACCTTCGCCGACAACGCCAATCCGCGCGGCTTTCGAAAGGCAGTCGGTCAGGCTTCCGACGAATGGTATGGTATCGGCAAGAACCAACGCCGACTCCGTAAGAGCATCACCTCGATCATGCTGGACCTTCTCATCATTTCCAAGAACAACGGGGTCTGGCCACAGAGAGATGTAATTAAGTACATTCGTTCGGCGATCGCGCTGGACGGTCTGATCAAGACTTTCAGTCCTGAGGTGGATATTGGGGGTCATCTGGAGGAGGCATGCGAGCGGCACATTAAATGGGACTCCTTCAGAACTCTGACTTCTCTCACTGTATTGAGCAGCTTGCTTGAAGGGTTCACTGGCCTTATCCGAGACGGCTTTATTCGTGCTATCGCCGGCCTAGACCATTACGGAGACCGCGCAACATACTCGGCTCCCCCGGAATACAGCTCCCCGAGAAGAGCGCGGGCGACGTTGAACAACCGGCTTTTGCAATTGTCCTGGATAGTGTTCTGTCTCATCTTGCCGCACGTGTCCACGCACAGAGGAGTGAAATCATATCTAGTGCACCCTTCCGGCATGCTGACGACTATCGCATTGTCTATTGTTATATGGTCAGGGCTTAGAACTCTTCGCGTCATTCAGTGAGTTAACGATCGTTGTGAGGCAGGGCGAGTGTGATCGAACACTGGGACCGGAAGCGCGGGAACCAGGCAGATGATAGACCGCATCAGGAAGTATTCATTAGCCCTTCGCGGCGCAGGCCATTGCCAAGTTCGGCGCTGGCCGACGCCTATCCAGCACAATGAGGATTCGATCGAGGAGCGTGCCGCTAAGTTACGCAGGTTTTTAGAGGACAGCGGCCCAGTGTACTCAAGCTTTGCATTGTATCTCTCCTCGAGAATCGATCTACTGCCGGCGGAGTATTGCCGGGAGTTGCAGTCAATTCCAGATTGTGCCCCGGAGCTTCCCAGTGCAACTGTTGAGCAGGTCATGATTGAAGAGTTGGGGGCGAGCTTCCCCACTTTGTTTAACGCATTCGCTTTAATCCCGATAAGGTCTGGCCTGATCGGTCAAACCCATAAAGCTGAACTCGTCAACGGTGAAGCCGTAACCGTGTTTGTGATTCGCCCGGAGTACATCAGCCTTCCAAAGGCCAATGAACTCAAAGAATGGTTCCGGGGAGTTCCGCTGCCGGATATCTGTTCTGATTGTTCCAGGCAAGAAATCTTCGTCGACTTCCTGGCGGCCCTGCAACGCGCGACAGATTTGCGGATTAGAAGCCAAGCCGCTGCTCCGATGGTTGCTCGCCAAGACTTACAGGGAAAGTCAATGGGTCGCAGGTTCTACCGCGAGCTATCGGGAAGAAATATCCTCACGTTGTCGTTCGCCGACGAGACTAATCTTGATCAATCGTTACATGCCGGCGGGTACGACCTGCAAACGTTGGCGCGCGAAGTTTGTAAAAGATGGCTATCGCAATCTCTCGATGACCGATTTTGTCCGGTGGATCCAACTCCCTTCAATATCATGACCACTGGTCCCCTGGACATTCATTTCGGAGGGAATGAATTCATCGAGCTACCGCGGCACACAAAGGACAATCTTCGGCGCTATTTGCTGGCGACATCAGACGATGATCCCGACCGCGCGGCTCACTATTTGCTGCAAGAGATGACCCCCCCCAGAGACGGTATGAATAAGGCTGCGGAGTTTCATAGCACATTCAGGCAGGCAGCCTCCTTCGGCGCTCTCGAACCTGTTTTGGGGACAAACACGAATGCTCTTGCTCAGTTCATCTTTCAACATTGGAAGACCGCGCTCGATCACGGGTACAAGCCGACACCTCCTTTACTTTGCTTCTATCGTGGATTGTTTGCCATTGCCAGGATGGCGTGGAAGATTGCCCCAGCCGCCGATCCGCTGAGAGACGGAATGGAGGAACTGCAGGCCACCATGGCGGCCGAAGAATTCAACGAGATTACTGCGGCCAGTTACTGGATTCAAAGCTCAGACAAGTTTGCAAACGCAATGTTCCGTCTCCCTCATTCTGCGGATGAAGCCTTGAATCAGGCGGCTCGGCCCGGTCGCAACCATTGGTCCGAATCCCCCCCTCAGCGATCTTCCCGCGCTCCGCACGCTTCAGTGGCAAAGTGGGCGCTTGTTGTGGCAGCGATCGTCTTCCTCCTCCGCGGAGACGGGACAGCATGGACGCAGAACGGTATGGTTCTGATTCTCATGATGGCGGGCCTGATCGTTCTCGGAGTGTGGGAGGATTAAGCGGGCGCGGAGGAAAGAAGGTCAGAGGATAAGGGAGGGTAGATATGCTGGAAAGCAATGTTTCGTCAGATGAAGTCGAATCGGAGACCAAGAAGCGTTCTGCAGGATCCGCAGCGGAGACGAAGCGTTGCCTCGCGGAACTCGCCGATTGTGCGCCAGGCATCGAAGTCGCCTTCCCTCGCGGGTTTAAGGAGGGTCGCCGCGTCGTGCAATGCGTGGAAGGTCAGGTCCCTGAGTTTGTGCGTGGAACTTATTACCTTAATGGTCCGGCTCGGTTCGGTTTCGGCGACCTTTCCTACAAACACTGGCTGGATGGAGACGGCATGGTGAGCGCCTTAGAATTTGGAGAGCGCGGCATGCGGCTCACCAACCGCTACGTTTGCAGCACGAAGCGGGAAGCCGAGCGACTGGCGGGCCGTCCGCTGTTTCGCACCTTCGGGACGAGTTTTGCCGGCAGCCGGCTCAATCGGCTCAACAACGCTACAGAATCTCCGGTGAATGTTAGCGTCTACCGATTCGGAGATCATTTGCTGGCATTCGGAGAGCAAGGATTGCCGTGGGCCTTGGATCCGAAGACACTCGACACTCGTGGACAATTTAATTTCGGCGGCCGTCTCAACGATGCCAGCCCGTTCTCCGCCCATCCAAAATTCGACCCAGTCACGCTGGAGATGTTTAATTTTGGTATCTTCTTCTCCGCTCAATCCCCCCGGCTCTACCTTTATTGCTTTACACCGCAAGGCTTACGGTACCGTGTCTTCGCACCCCTGCCTTATCCATGTACGATTCACGACTTCTCGCTGAGCCAGAGCTATGCAATCTTTTATTTGAGCCCTTACCTTTGTGACATTCAGGGCCTTCTCCGGAAGGAGCAAACGGTAATGCAATCGCTCCAATGGCTTCCTGAACTTGGTTCGTTCTTGATGGTGCTGGAGCGAAGTAGTGGGAAAGTGTTGGCTTCAATTCCTATCGGGCAGCGGTATTGCCTGCATCTGATGAACTCGTTCGAGAGTGAGAAAAGTCTAGCGGTGGATCTGCTTGAATTCGATGCACCCATATACGGCGAATACCAGCCGATACCTGATTTATTCAAGAGTGTCGCTCAAGGAGGCCCGGTGCGGTATGTGATCGATCTGCGGTCTTGTGAGGCAACGGACCGAATTGCAATCGAGTGTCGCTGTTCTCCCGATTTTCCCGCGCTAGATTGTCGTCGAGCCATGCAGTCTTATGAAGACTTCTGGATGCTAGGAATCTCCTCCTCTGGGAAGTCCGGCCGTAAATTTTTTGATCAGCTGGTGCATGGAAACTGGAGCCGGAAAACGGATGACCGGTACCAGTCGCCACACAAACGCTATCTGGGTGGAGAGCCAGTTGTTATTGCAGCTTCCGGCTCCGAGGAAGCTGTTGTTCTCTGCCAGGAAGTCGATGTTAACGAGCAAACCAGCTATTTTGTGATGTTCGACGCAAAAAGCGTCAAGAATGGGCCGATCGCCCGGATTGCCGTTGGACAGTTACTCTATTCCGGGTTTCACGCGATCTTCCTGCCCGAATGCCGCTGACGTGCGGATTATTCTTTGAGATGGTCGACCTCGGCGGAGTGCTGCAAATCCGCGGCGCCCTATTGTCTATTCGGTAGAAGACTTTCTCGCGGGTCGTCCTCTTGCCGTCGCTGGGTCTCCAAGCATTTGTGTAGGGGGGCGTGTCAGGCCGTTTGTTGTTAGTTGGCAGCAAAAAGCTCGACGATTAGCACAATCGGTCCGATCTCGGGCCACGCTATTTTCCTGACTTGGGATCCAGCGGCGACGGTGATGCTTTGCAATTCGCTCAGAGTGGAAACTTAAAAGAGACGCCGATCCTTATGCAGTCCACGTCGCATAGCAGATTACCGGTCGACGAAATGATCAAAGCAACCGGGAGTCTTGCGTCCGCGATCTCACTCATCGGGCTTCAGCAATTGAGCAGTTTCGCGAGGAGCGGAGATCGACACGAGTCCGGTCACACCGCCCCTGGCAAGATTCCGCGGCTGCCATGCACCAATTTCCTTTCGCCCAGGAATATGGTTCGAGGAAGCATGACCGCGATGTGGCTTTCCGCGGAGTTGGCCAGAAAGATTTCCTCGGGATCAAACATTCGCCTTGCGCGGGAATTCCAAAATAAGTTGGAAGCCTTTTGTTTGTTTGAGTACGTTGACTATGCATTGAGCCTAAGCGATTCCGGACCTTTATCTCTGTCGCAGCTGGTTGCGCGGGCGGACAGACTCAACCCTTATGATTCGGTTTGGGCTACAGAGGGAGTTGGTCATTGCTATGGGCAAGCTTGTCTGCTTCACCAAGGTTGTCCGCAGTCTCTTCAGGCTAGCCCAGAATCACTTGGGATTCCGAAGTCCAGCTTGGTACCTCTCAATTCGGGTCTCGGGCTGGCTCTAGCCGAAGCGTGTTTCGAGCCAGAGAATCATGGGCAGCGAGTGGATTGTCAGAGGCTGATGACCTTCGCCCAATGGTGTCTTGATTATTGTACTCACGGTTGCGAAGCGATTGGTTTTGAGAGCCTCGGTCTTGTCGCACGCAGCCTTCATCCTCATCTCGTGCCTGAGATCGATGAGCTTTTATCGCGCCATCATCCGGAACTTGTTGAATACTTCTGGCATGGCGTGGGTCGGGCACTGTACTTTTCTCCCTCGCTCCTTTTTCCAGTTCGTCCCGACCCGTGGTATGGCCTCGAAATGTGCCTTAAAGAAGTGCCGCACGAGCTCGGGAAACGGAATGCCATCGCGGGCTTCTCTTGGGCCCTGGCGCTGGTCAACATACGCCACCCTGAAATCGTGGCTGAATTCTTGAATCGGCACGCGACACAGGTACCCTACCCCGAAGCCATCGTCAATGGATTTTGCTCGGCGCTTCTTATTTGGCGCGACGCACAGCCCAGGCAACGACACGTGGACGATTTCGTCGACGTGTCGCGTGGCTCGTCAAACCTGCCGCTGCGCCGGATTTGGGCAAAATACGTAGCTGAGCCATGGACGCAGACCTTGTGCGAACATCGCTGGGATGAAGGAAAGATGGGGTTATTGTTCCGCTACCAGTCTTCAATCGGATTAGCCGATCCACCTGCCTGACGAAAATACAGGAGAGGCAAAGGCTATGTGGGAGATGTTTGATCTATTTTTCGGAACCGCTGCTGCTGTCCTGACCTCGAACCTCCAGATCCTTGTGGGAGATATTCCCACGGTAACGAAGATCGACGCCATGATTAGCCGTAACACACACATGATGAACCGCGCGGTCACAGGGCAGGGAAGTCAGGAGTTGACACGGGACTCCCCCCTACGGAAACCCGTCGACCAACCCTGAGGACCCAACCCTTCGAACGCTTTTGCGAAAGTAGTTGGTACGCAGACAGTGATCCTCCATGCGATGGTGTGCAGGTCGCCTGGGACTGCGAAGCTACTCATTGCGTTTTCCTCCGGCCCAGAACTCTGTCGTCGGTTCAACGATAGTACGGCTGGCCTTCTACTTCCCAATGCTTGCTGGTACAACTTGAGAAAGTGCAATTGCCAACTCTTCAGGCTTAAAACCAAAGGGCCCAGGCTTGCTCTTATAGGCAACGCGGCCTTGCGAGTCGATCAAATAGATGCGGTCGGGCCAGCCCGTATAGGCTTTCTCCGTCGAATTTCCGAACGCGTCGAGCACGGCGGGAAACTCAATACCGAGTTTCCGCACGCAAGCCCCAGCGATGAGTGCGCGGTCTTCTTCAGTTTTCGGACTCGCAAAGACAACCTTGTCTTTGACATTGCTCTCCATTTGCCAAACGTCGCTGGGATGCGCCTCGGTAATGTAGACAATCAGGAACGCAACTCGCTCGCGGTATTGCTCGTAAAGTTTATTGAGGGCAGGAACCTCCCGCCGGAACGGCGGTCACGTATAGCTTCCGAACACCAAAACCACGGGTTGCCGGCGGTTCAGCGTGGAGAGTTGAACCGGAACGCTTTTGTCCACCTTGAGAAGTGAGAAGTCCGGCGCAGGATCGCCGATGTGGAGCGTTCCAGCGCGAGCGTAGAGCCAGCTGGTTTCAAACGGAAAAAGTAAGAAGGGAACTGTGCCTGGCATTCTAGCCATGACCCGGCCAAAGGTCTCCGGAGGCTGATGCATAGCCCACCAGACAAGAGTTCCGAATGAAAGGTAGGCGATCGTTAGAACTGTTAATAGTCTGACCAGTAACTTTCTAACGAACGGAGCGACTTTTATGTAACCACTAGGCATATTGTTTTCGATCAACCGTAATTGCGTGGTCGACTCGACCGAGCCAGCCGCAGTCGCTTACCGGCCATTCTCAAATCGTCAAAACAGGAACTTCAGCGCTACCTGAATCACCCGCGGGCTTACATCCGACTGGATCTGTCCGAAAGTTGCCGATTCGATGTCGCTCACCGGCAACCGGTAATTGGTATGGTTCAGGAGATTGAACAATTCGCCACGGAATTGAAGCTCTTTTGATTCTGTGAGTCGAATGTTCTTGAAGGCCGATGCGTCCCAGTTCACGTATCCAGGGCCCTGGACTACGTTGCGGCCTTCGTCTCCGAACACCTCGAACCGGCCCAGAGGATCCGGTTCAAGCTTCTGAAAGGCGCCGACGTTGAACCATTCCTGAGGCGTGCGCGGCCCGGAGTTTGGATTGCCGATTAGATTGGGGCGGTTCGCCGAAAAGCCGGTGATCTCCGGCGCCTGCCCCTGCAGCGAAACGTCGTTCGAGTCGAATACCGTAAACGGCCCGCCACTCATGGCTGTCACAATTCCGTTCAGTTGCCAGTTGCCGAGAACGTGCCCATACCAACTGTTGGAGTGCTGCAGGAATGGAAGGCTCCACTGATAACTCAGAACGAAGCGATGGTGGGAATCGAACATCGACCGTCCGCGCTCCGCAGCAAGGTCGAAGGGGTTCTGCGCGAGGTCATTTTCTCCTGCGACGGGCTGCGAAGCAGAACCGGTGATGTTGAACGAGGAAACGTCATCGATGGAGTGCGCCCACGTGTAGGACGCTAGGAACGACAAGCCGTGGCTGAACCGTTTTCGCAGGCTGGTTTCCAAGGCGTTATAGCTGGAGTTCGCAATGCTCGCGATCTCGCCGACCGAACTGTAGATGCAATTACCCGTGGGATCTGCCAGCGTACATCCGGAATAGAGACGGCGGTAGTTTACATCGTTTTCGTTAGATATCGGGCACGGCGGGCTCTGCGGCGCACAGAAGGCGGCTGAATTACTCAAGCCCGGGACAAAGACTGGCGGATTGCCTTCAATGAATCGCGGCAGCCTCACTCCGGTCGTGCCCACGTAACCGATCTGCCACAGCCAGTCTTGGCCCAGAGAATGTTGAATATTGAGATTCCAATCCTGCGCGTACGGCAAATGCAAATTGCGCGCAACGACGAGCAGCGTCATTGGCTCGGGGAAAGCCTGACCGAAAGGATTCGGCGTGTAGAACGGGTTGGCGAATGAGTTGACTGGGAAACTGATCTGCTGGGTCTTGAGGTAAGGAGGAGCGCTTACAGGATCCTGCAGTGGACCGCCCTCGCCGGTGTAGTACGGCTCATAGAAAATTCCATAGGCTGCACTTAGCACCGTTTTCGAGTTTCCAAGAGGGTCCCAGGCGATGCCGAAGCGCGGTGCGAAAGCTGTTTTCTGCGTGGGAATTAAGCCTGCCGGCACGCCCCGGTCGCCGGGATAAAGCAGTCCTGCGGGAGCGTTCGGCACCACCGTCGACTGTGCACCCGGAACGAAGAGATTTACTTCGT
>Ga0302140_10009917_pt1 | contig 11793 bp, 11 predicted proteins | sample I_Bog_E1_1_FD_202095 | JGI IMG/M metagenome (GOLD analysis project Ga0302140, IMG submission 202095) | Peat permafrost microbial communities from Stordalen Mire near Abisko, Sweden - I_Bog_E1_1 | ecosystem: Environmental > Terrestrial > Soil > Wetlands > Peat | place: Sweden: Abisko, Stordalen...
GAAAGCCGTTGAAGAAAGTCGCGGGAGTGCGTGGGACGAGGTTGCAGCTAAAGATAAGCATGATTGATATGATATATCTCTATCAAATCGACCACTAATCCGTACCTCGCATCTACCGGTAGTACAGCGTCAGAGGGCGCGCTACTTACTCGTGCCCAGGCTGGAGAGCCTGGCTCCGATGTTTTATGACAGCAGCAAACCCTCATCCAGCAATTTGGTACGTAATCATTGACCAAGCCCATGTCCTCAGTGGCCGAGCTTCGTACAACGTCAAATACTCTATTTCGACCCAGCGTGCTTCTTTGCCCCTTCTCACCACTCACCGAGATTATCCTTATCGCAATCGGAGGCACGATGGGAGACGTCCTGCAAAACATCCGACTTCTGGTCCAGTCGCGGTGAGCTAGACCGCTTCATCTCTCATGATCGGATCGTTGACGCAGGGCTACCCCACAGATCCTACGTAGGTGTAGCGTCGGGATTGCTAAAAGATTCGAATTCGGCGTGCCCCATTGGCTCCAACCAGACGAGGCTGGGGGGCAGCACATGTCCGGTGCATGAAGTGGGTAAGGGTCCACGGAGGTTGTTACATAATTGTCGAGATTGTCATGTTTCGCTTTGCACATTTTGTGTGTCACCGAGTGCCAAGATCCCCACGGAGGATTATTCGGGCCGAGGAATTGGGATCGTGATTTGCATCCACGTGATTAGCCCCTTTTCAGCTTTAGAACTTGACAAAGGTAGACTCAGATGAGCCCAGAATCAATTCATAAAGGCTGCAAGCAGACCCATTAGGACGTTGATAGGTTGATGGCTGTAGGCCATCACTTGGTATGTAACTTGGAGTTGAATTAAGACATGTCATAAACGACGATGTCATCGAAGATCTTCTATATTTGAATCCATGCTCTAAACGAAAGAATATCCTCAAATATATACATTGAAGCTGTGTAATAATATTGAACTAAGTTTTACTACACATCTCATTGGAAACGACTTTACACCACCGGCCATACGCCATGTAGGTCTCTAACCCAGAAATTATGCTCCCAACCCAAACCAGAAAGGCATATTCGCCATATATACAAGAAGTGAACAGGCCGGCCAGAAGAGAAAAGCTGCTCATTCATCAAAAGATCTTTCCAAAACGCCCATACCGTGCGAAATATGCATACTTCAACAAAATAAAAGCAACAATAGAGATAATAAAAGTGAGCAATTCGAGTGACGCCTGCACCAGCCCAAACTTCCAGCCGAAGCTGACAACATTACAGACAAGGTTGAAATCCAGTACGTCACTGACAATTCCCTTCTCGTGGTTGCCGCATGACCATTTCCTGACCTTGTTAGTTGAATGTCGGCATAAAAAGTGGCACAACACTCACCAAAGGTCGTTTTGAAGTGCTGTCTCCTTGTTTAGAAAGTGGCATGCGCCCATAGCTGATGCGAATCCGATGGCACTGAGGATCGCAAAGACGGCATTGATGGCGTTGTTGCTTTTGTTGAACTGTAACGAGGTTAGAATCCTCAAGATTCAGAATGCGATACGAACTTACCTTGCTCGAGACACAAGAAAGACTAAGGACCAAGACACTTAAAACGAGGTTCATGGCCGCAACACCTGTGAAAATAATACAAGGTTGATCGGTAATGGCAGCCGGCTTCGGAACGTTGTCGAGAGGGTGACCTGGCTTGTTCTGGGCCTTTCCAAACATGATGACGGCCGTCAAGATCAGACAAAACGCGACGACCATGATGAGAATAGCAAGAACTCGAATGTAGATCCTGGCGCTCTGAATGTAAATCAAGACCGATTTTTGCCGCTTGCCAGTCGACTCTTTTTGTTCTTCCTCGTCATCCTTCTCTCTCAGGCTGCTCATCTCCGTCGAGGAGGAAGAGTGAATGTCTCGTTTGACAAAGAAATTGGGATCATCTTTCTCATCTGATGGGCTATTCGAATATACAAATGAGACTTGACGGGTATAGGCTGCAGGAACAGGAATCGCTGGCTCTTGCATAGCAAATTCTATTGCAACTAGTTAGCAACATTCCAAGAACTTGTAACCAGGCAAGGAAAGCGGTAAAATCATTTGCAAGACCTATTCAAGTTCTGCTAATTCCTCTGCTTCGGGTCCACGGCCACTCATCAGTGAGCCAAGCCAGAGTCAGAAGTGATCTACACACAATCCGCGGGTACAGTTTAACAACAGAAGCATTTCCTTACTAGTATAATGTGACATTTCCGCGAAGGTTATCTGCAAAATTTGCGTTCCCAACACTCAATGAAGAGGTCTCAAGCAAGAAGGAATCAGTCAGGGGAGAAGCAGAGCAAAGTTCTCACTGCGTCCGTCCCGGAAGCCATTTCTTATATTGACATGGTGGACATTGCAGCTGGTTATCAAGGCTGAGCTGAAAATAGCGGTCACCCCCTTGAAAGGCTACTCCAAAACCATGTTTTACCCTTTTTCAAAGGTTGCATCGAATGACATATCAGCCTTCCCAGCCCTGAATGTCAATCATGGCCACTCAGAGCGGGCCCGGTGGGAGATCATCGGCCTAACGCGGGAGGCGAATATTCCACATCGTTTGGTGGCTGGCTTCCTGCAAGTTGAGTGGGAGACTGTTTGTTGGCTGCAGATGTTTTGGTGTTGTCAAATATGCAGCCTCCCCTGAGCCGAGGATTGACAGGGCGGTCAGGCCGAAACCTCCTAGAAGAGTCTATTTTAGGGACATTCGGCAAATGCAGCAAATTAGCCTTCTTCCCCTCAGCGACGATATACTCTACACAATCCAGCACAGCCACGATAGCAACTAAATCAAGGCACAGCCGCCCAATTGAAGGTGTGTCCTCGTAATTCAGATATCTCACTCGACATTCGAATCGGTGCTGCCACCATCCGAGGAACGTTCCACCAATCGTCGCCTCTTGCTCACTCGGGTTTCGAGAAAACAAAGAAGTGAACGATCATCTCCTTGGATCCCTTTCCCCATCTCACCCCACACCACCTGATACTTGTTCCGCAAGCCTGCGTCTATCGCTACCCCACTATCGCATCGCTGAGGCTCTGTTTTGGCTAAAGGCCTCCAATCCTTCTTCCATCCTCCTGACATTGGGGGCCTATTTAAAGACCGGCAGAAAAATGGTGTTGCAGCTATCTATTGCAACAGAAGCAGATGTAGACTGCATTGCATCAATTCATCTAGCAGCATTTGATTCTAACCCCTTACTACATACTCAATTCCCATCACCCAGCAGTCTTAAAGGATTACACATATCTTTCCGTCAGGATGCTCTCAGCACCCTCCGGAAGGGAGAGAGTTCCGGAAAGATCGTCTTGGTGGTCAGAGAGACAGAAGCTGGTGATCGAATCATAAGCTTCGCCAAATGGGATCTACCTCAGACGACCCAAGGCATCTTCCATTCTGATATCACGTGGCCGGAGGGTTGTCGACAGGAATACCTGGACGAATACATCGAGAAGGCGGAATCTGCTAAGAATAGAGTCGTTGGGGATCAACCGTGCTACCGTGAGATCCTTTTCTGTTTTACTTTTATGACATCCCGCATGCTATTGTTTCTGGTATGATTTACATTATATTTTGGCGAGGAAGAAGCGCTCGTTCGCCTCGTACACATCGCCCTGTAAGAAGGAGCCGAGAGTCCATATTACCATTTTCGTCGCGAGGAAAAATATGCTTACAGTATGTGAAGGTCTTACATTCGTCGGTACACATCCTGATTTCCAAGGACGCGGAGCAGGAACCTTGCTAACAGAATGGGGCCTGAAAAGAGCAAAGCAAGACGGCAACATACCAGTCTATCTTGAGAGCACCATTGCTGCATCCTCACTCTATCGGAGATTGGGATTCGTAGCCCTCGATGGATTATCAATGACGCTGCCCGGAGATGGACCGGCTGGCGGGCCGAATATGTACGAAGAAGTCTGCATGCTAAAAATATGGGAAGACGACGACCAAGCCGGAATGGATCATTGGGACTCGAGCTTGAGTATTTCAAGCATCTTGCAAGATTACGAAGCTGGGATCAAACCTCAACATGTAGTGCAAGCTATTTTTGAACGCATTGAAGCGTACAAGCAAGTACAGCCATCTGTTTGGATCTATCTTCAGCCCATCAGTGAAGTCATGCGAGCTGCAAATGAGCTCACGATACGTTGGCCTGATCCTGAGAATCGGCCCGTTCTCTATGGAGTCCCGTTCAGCGTCAAAGACAGCATCGATGTGGCTGGCATTCCGACCACGACGGGTTGCCCTCCTCTCGCATTCACACCAACTACATCCGCACCAGTGTATCAACGATGCATCGACGCAGGTGGGCTATTTATCGGGAAGACCAATATGGAACAGCTTGCAACAGGCATGACAGGATGTCGAAGTCCGTTTGGGACGCTTCACTCGACCTTCAGCAAGTCTCATGTCGTAGGCGGTTCGAGTAGTGGAAGCTCGGTCTCTGTAAGTCAAGGACTCGTATCATTCTCGCTGGGAAGTGATACTGCGGGGTCAATTCGAGTACCCGCAATGTTCAACGGTATCTTTGGCTTCAAGCCAACGAAAGGGACCGTATCGGCAAGAGGCGTCTCACCAGCTTGTCTTCACCAAGACTGTGTGTCGTTTCTCACATCGAACGTTGAGGACGCAAAAAGGGTTTGGGAGGTCTGCAAAGGCTTTGATAAGGGAGATTTCTTTGCCAAGCTACCTCTTTCGCGCCCCGTTCGTAGTAAGAAGCAACTTCGGTTCCGCTTTGGTATTCCTCCTGCCTCAGCATTGGAGATATGCAGCCCTTCGTTCAAGACACAATTTGCCGAAGTTATTGAAGTGCTTCAACGACACGGCAAACTGGCTGATTTGGATTGGACACCTTTCGCAGCTGCCAATGAGCTTCTCTACAATAGTTCCTTTGTCATGGAAAGACTGACGATTCTACCCGACGGCTGGTTCGCTCAGAACAAACAATTACTTCATCCTGTCACCAGACAAGTCTTCGAAGGAGCTTTGGCGCGGAACAGTTCTGCTGTTGACCTCTTCAAAGACTTGCACAATCAGGCTAAATACAAACGAGTTGTTGAGGATATTCTGACACTCGAGGAAGACCTCGAGAGTGAAGGTGGCGAGATAACACTGATGGTGGTTCCAACAACACCTTTTCATCCTACAATTAATGAGGTCGAACAGGACCCGATTGGAATTAATGGTAGGTTAGGAAGCTTTGCGCATTTTGCTAACGTCCTGGACTTGGTGGGTATTGCAATGCCATGTGGCACTTACGAAATAGATGAGGTAGCCGAAGGCAAGAAGACGAGATTACCATTTGGTGTTACGATGTTGGCCCGTGCTGGTCTAGACGGAGAGCTGTTGATAATTGCCAAGATGGCTGAGGAATCTCTCCAGGACATCGGCCAGGAGTAGTTTGGCCAGTATTGCCCTCTGGCCCACGGAGCAAGACTGTGTGCAAAACGAAGGAATTGCCATGAGTGAGGTTCTGGACGGAATCCTGCATGCTTGATAGGAACCCACGCGGCCAAATACCTCCAGTGTCGGTCGAATGCAACTTCAATCAAGTAATCGATCCCGTGAACCTGTCTCTTTTACCTGCATTCTTCTATACTTCCTTACCCGTTTCCTTGTGGTACTCAATCACAGAATTACGGCTGAGAAAACCCCGTGCTCATCAAATCGTTCGTCTTATGTTGTACCAGCTCAGCTCCAGTCACAAGTTCTAGCTCACTATCGTATATGCATGTTCCCGTGAATGAGAGTTTGAACTTGTACTTCTACTTCTACAGAACAGTTAGATTGTGTTTGCACAGTTGCTATTTTGGGGTGTCTTCGGAAGTTTCTTGCTTGTGTTCCGTGGTATGACGATCTGGCCACGTTCTGTTCTGCTGTCGATCATGGACAGCACGTTGAGAAATGCGGCTTGGTGACACACTTCTGTGAGCAAGAAGCAAACGGTGTGTTAATGATTAGCTTCAGTGAGCTGCAGTTCTTGGCTTTACACACCACCCAGCTTACTTACCGCCATTCAGCAGGACGTCACGGGGATGTTCAGAAGTTCTGATCACTGGTTGTTCTTTTGTCCGAGATCCTTTACACACCGTCGTGTGCAATTTAGTGTACCATAATACACAGCATCCTCGAATCATCCTTCTCTTCAACTTCGGCGAAATTTGATACAAGCTTTTGCTAGTCAAAATTGCACTTGAGAGCGAGTAAGGTCTTGAGAAAGGCTCCGACTATCACGCTAGGTATCATCTCGCGTGGTTCGCATTTTCCAATAGTGAAAGCTGCAACTAAGCGTTCGGGTCGTTTTTATCCCAAGGTCCGGAGTGACTCCTGACTCTGAGGCTGAACATGAGAGGCATGGGATTCACTTCGAGATATACAAAAGGACCCGAGAAAAATTTTTCGTCTCCCCTCCTTTTTCTTCGTAAAACACTTTCGCTTTACGAGTGCATTGTGAGTTCGACACAATCTCATCAGCTTTCGTCTAGGTCTTCAGTCAGAAAAGATATCATTCCTGAGTGAGCTGTGGACGGGACCACGATTGGTCGGTCACTCTAACACATCACATACAACCGCCACCCTTACCTTTGCTCATAATGTCCTCCAACAAAGTCATCCGGTTCCTGGTCCTCTTGACCTTAGTAGCTTTCTCCGCTCGAGCCGCCCACGCACAATACTTCGCCATCACCGGTGTACATACTGGCATTGCTCAATCTGGCGCGAGACCAGCGAGACGCAATATCTTGGACATGCAAAATGACGTTCCAACATGGTAGGCCGAGGTCTGTCCGCCAGTTGTAAGAAGCGTGCTGATTTGAGACAGGTCTCTTTACATCCAAGCTCTGACGGCCATGCAAAATATGGATGCAAGTGACGAACTGTCGTACTTCCAAGTTGCAGGTATTCATGGTCGCCCGTACATTGAGTGGAACAACGCGGCTGGTGTTTCTGACTCTGGGTGGGGAGGTTACTGTACTCATGGTAAGTGTTGACACATGATCCCCTCAAATCTGCTTTTTGCTTACAATCATACAGGCTCGGTTCTCTTCCTCACATGGCATCGACCATATCTTGCACTCATTGAAGTAGGTCAAATCGAAATGCTATTGGTCATCTCTAACCGAGTCTCCAGCAACTTCTCGCCAGCCACGTGCAAGCAATTGCTCAGGGTTATAACTCGACTATCTACCAGACTGCTGCAAACAACTTCCGAATTCCCTACTGGGACTGGGCAGCTATTCCTTCTATGCCGGATGTCGTCAGTGAGCAATATATCCAGATTACCACACCTATTGGAATAGAGACGGTGTCGAATCCGTTATATCAGTAAGTTGCACTTTCCAGTTCAGTACTTTCATGGCCCAATTATCAATGACCTCTTGAAAATATTGAGCATGATGCTATTCGCAAGATTATGATTTTAAGATACTGATCAAATCATTTCAGGTACAAATTCCCCACCCACCTGAACCCTTCATATTTTCCGGCATCCGATGGCCCCATCACGCAAGACGCTTATACAGTCAGAGACGTCACCAGTGCCGTCAACTCGAGACTTCAGGGCAATGGACCCATGGCAGCTGCTGTAAGTTCTCTCCCGCTATCTTAATTGCATTCCATTTATTGATAACATTTGATAGTACCGCGCTTTGACGAAAGAAACCACTTTCGATGGGTTCTGCACTTCTGCTGCCGCGGGTCTTGCAATCGAGAATATCCATGACAACATACATGCTGACATCGGCGGCGGTGCAGGCCAAATGAGTTACCTGGCGTATTCTGCTTTTGATCCAATCTTGTAAGTTGCTGATTCTCCTGATGCAACTGTTTTGGATACTCTCCCTGCTAGGGCATCCTGGGGCCGGAGAATTTTGTTGACAAGATGTCCCTAGTTGGCTGCATCATGCAAATATCGACCGACTCTTCGCAATTTGGCAAGCCCTCTACCCGAACCAATACTTGACACAGATGGTCGAGGCGACGGGTACCTACTCAATTCCTGCAGGAAACATGGATACCCAGTATACATCGCTCGAGCCCTTCACCTCCAACGGCAGAGGGCAATACTACACCTCAGCATCGTCTTGGAAAACGAGCACCTTCGGCTACACATACCCAGAGATCTCGGATTGGAACCAAACATCGGCACAACTCACGGCAAATGTAGCAGCAACCATCAACAGGATGTACAACCCGCAAACACCTACCAAGCGCGCCGCTTCGCCCAGCGCCCAGACAAAAGCGTGGTCTGTCGCTCTCAATGTCTCGAGATATGATCTTGAAGGTGAGCGTTTTGTCGTCCGCGTCTTCCTAGGCCAGGTCCCTCAAAATCCGGAAGATTGGTCTATTAGCAGTGCTCTCGCCGGCTCGTTCTCTGTGTTCCCTCCGCCGCACCAAGGCAACGGACCGTATCCAACTATCATCGCATACTCGGAGATTGCTTTGACGAAGGGCTTGACGGAGAATGGCGTCGATGTAACGAACGTTGAGGCTGTGGAGAAGTGGTTGGAGACTAACTTGCACTGGGGTGTACAAAAGGTAAACTATGTCCAAGAAGGTGAAGAAGCGAAGTGTACTGACCTGATGTAGTTTGACTCAACCGTTGTACCCAATGAACAAGTTCCTAGTTTGCATCTGGTGGTTCAGGATGAGGATGTCACCTTACCTGTGGACGTCACTGAGCTGCCGACGTATGGGAAGCCGACTTTGCACCCGGGGATCACTCAGGGGAAGTAAAGGCACTTATGTGTGCTGGCCAAAGGCGATGCGGAGCCCAAGGTGGTAGAGGTTGGGGTATGACGGGCCTCCATCGTTCTTGCCTATCTTGGGAAGGCAAGTACTAGGTCAGGTCTGCGAGGCCAACAAGCTTCGAGAGTCTATAGACTGCGAATGTATTTGCACGGCGGTGCGCTTCAATCCAAGTTCTGGAGATCTCAATCCGAATTCCCAACTTTTGAAGTTCTTGACTCCTCCCTCCTAATTCACTTTGTGACGGAGCATGATTCATACGTCTCAATCTGGAAGTGATGTTGTCGGGAAAGGGCGTTCCAGAACAGATTCGACCCTCGTTTCATCTCTCAAACTTATGATTCCTAATCTGCTAGATTCTTGAGGTTCCAGTTCTTTACAGTATGGAAATCAATTTGCAAGATCCTCAAAGAGGCTTGCTTACGATTAAGGGGGCCGATGGCTGAATATCGCGGTCCCCGTAATGACTACTACTGCACTAACACTTAGAGTACCAATCCGGCGTGCAATTTCTTCTCGAGTAAAGACTTATGAACTGAAATGAGCAGAAATTGCTTAATCCACCGGATTCGTGCCTTACAGGCGAGCTCCTGTAAAGAGTCTTAGAACACCCGGTGGGGAGTAAAAATCTCACGAGGATTTTTCATAGGTTGGACTTCTCCGCAAGGAGTCGGGAACTGAACTTTTGCTCTTTTCTTTTGATTTATATCACTTCATATTGCTCTCTCTATCTCCTGAGATTTTTTTTTTTTTTTTTTTTTTTGGAAACTGCACTGTCGCATCGATAACTTTTTTGCGTTCTTCGAGATTGAAGCTCGCTACCAAGCATTGGAGGATGCTACTTCCTTTTCGGCCAATATAAACGTCACTCCACCAATTCTGCTAGATTGCTGCCTAGTAAAGCTCGTCCCTTTACAAGCTATACATACTTGATTGGCAACATTGAGGTCACTGCTTATAATGGCCGCCACACCGCCATTTGATTTGTGATGTTGAGCTTAATAGTAGTGGTATGCTCTGCCACAGAAACGAAAAGCCAATGAGCCCTACAAAGATCAGTTTCTGGGTACTGTGCATGTTAATTCTTTTGCTATATTCTCGCAAGGTTTTTATATTTCAAATGGTGTGGTTGGAGAGTAGGGGTTTTTGTGAAGCTTCTCGCTTAGGGGTTTTATATACTTCACAGCCCGCATCCAAACAAGACAATGTATTGGGCGCATTACATATGCATGTTTTCTATTCATACATAGAAGAAAATAGCGTTTCAATGAATCAAATAATTGACAACATTTCGGTACCCACAACATCATCTCGCATGTTTGATGCTTCCATTGGCGCCTCGGTCCCAGCAGCGGGCCCGATCCCGAGTCTGCAGAAGGGCCATTCAGTCCTGATCTCCTCGGAAATCTTGTTTGATCTGTCCGAATTCTTCACAGTCCACAAGAGATCTTTCCCCGCGATTTCTTTTACCCGAAACAGCTCTGCTCAGGAGACCTCTCGAAACACTTCTCCGTCCGTTACGGGCTCTTCGACATTTGTTTTCCTGGTCTTTTCGGGCTCTTCTGCACGCCCTTCTTCGGAGACAACGGGCTTCTCAACCCTGACTCGTTTCGTTATATTGGATTTCTGAGGGGAGACTTCAAGGGAGGATTCGTGGGTCTTGAATTTGAGGCTGGACATCTTATAGTGCCATCGGGTGGGCTGAATATCGGCTGCATTCCTGGAACTTGGTTGAAAATTGAAGTGATGAACGAGTTGGTATCGCTGTACCAGTTTTCGCGGCGAGCTTTAGCTATATAGCGAGCTGTTTGCTGCTCGTACAGGCTTGTGATCGCTGTTTTGGCTCTGGCAACTGCTTTCTTCTTTGCTGGTTCCGCCATATCGAGGGCTGTGTCAAGTAAAGTCAGCCATCGTAATATCAAGAGAACAAGACTCGGAAAGGACGTCTTTTGCTTACCTGGTTTTCCGTTCCCTCTCATTTTGAGAACCATTTCCAGAGGACTCCAGCAGGTGCAGCCAACGGTCAAACGCCGAGGCAGACACACCACTGTTGGAAATCCCACTTCCAAAATTGTGCGGCACATCTCGCATGAGACATACTCAGCATCTAAAGGTGGTTCAATGATCTGTAGCCATTCTTCGTCCGAAACTTCTGGGGGATAGCACCCCGCTCCTCGGCATACAATTCCATCTTTACAGCATTTCAGCCCACAAGTACACTTTTTCGGCAGGTTCGACGGCTGTTGTGGAGATTCGGGAGATCCAGGATCAAATATGGGAGAAGGAGGATCGTACATAGGAGGAATAGGTGCGTCTGCTGTTGACATGAATGGTTTCGTAAGTTCTCGGGCTGTTTCCATGCGGCCGGTGACAGCCCCTCCATTCACGAACTCGAGCATCTGCTGGAGTTGCATTTCCTCCTTGAGCCAAAACTGATTAAATCGTTGCTCTGTATTTTCCACATTCGAATGCTCTTGTCGCGGGCTATTTGAGTCAAATTGCGGAGATTCAGCTGCCTCGGCGACTTTTTTCCCTGGACACCCTTGGGCTTGTCTCTTGCCAGCATTCTGCGTTGGAGGCTTCTTGGCGATTGTCTTTGATGTGTTTTTCGTTGTCGCCTTGCGGATCACCTCTTTCGTCGTACGCTTGGGTGGGCTAGCAGATTTGACTGGCTTCGCTGGGGATGCCTGTGGAGGTAGTTCGGACTTCACTGTTCGTGAGCGTAGATTGCGAACAGGTGCCGCCACTTTCGTCACTTTCGCCTTGGTGCCAGTCTTTGTGGCCGCTTTCTTGGGAGGCATGATTGCTTATGTATGAAGGTAGATACAAACTCTTTCTTGGTGAGAGCACTCTCAAAATGTGAAAAAGGAGCTCTTCGTGCGTGAGATGCCACCCTAACATTCCCGAGTTTGAATAACAAACCTTATTATCGTGGAATGCGTTGGCACGGCAAGCCTGGGAAAGACTACAAGAATTATAAACAAATTCTCTAATAACGAATTCCTGTGGGCTTTCATGTTT
>Ga0302140_10009919_pt1 | contig 11791 bp, 1 predicted proteins | sample I_Bog_E1_1_FD_202095 | JGI IMG/M metagenome (GOLD analysis project Ga0302140, IMG submission 202095) | Peat permafrost microbial communities from Stordalen Mire near Abisko, Sweden - I_Bog_E1_1 | ecosystem: Environmental > Terrestrial > Soil > Wetlands > Peat | place: Sweden: Abisko, Stordalen...
TTTGATCTTGTTGTTGTTGTTGTTGTTGTTGTTGTTGTTGTTGTTGTTGTTGTTGTTGTTGTTGTTGTTGTTGTTGTTGTTGTTGTTGTTGTTGTTGTTGTTGTTGTTGTTGTTGTTGTTTATGACTTACAATCTGACAATAAACATTTATGCAGCAGTCATATGCATGCAGTGCAACAAACTTCAAAAACAGTTTCACAACAACATGAGTAATTATGACGAGGCGGTGTTATTTTTGCGAAGTTACACTCTGCATGCAACGGACTTGGCGTAATCCCTTCGCGCCTCTTGCTCCCTTATGTTGCAGCCTTGTACGTCCTGGTCCATAACTCTATTCTTCAAGCCTATTGCCATCGTTTTGTGCTGTGCAATAGAAATTCGTGATTTCCAGAATTGTGTTATTATGTGTTTGGGAATGCCATTTCGTTTGTGTATGTCATTAACCAATCTCTTGAAAACTTCCCTCACATTTTCGTTCCATCTTCCAAAATTTTCAAACGTCAATGCCATAAAAATGCAGTCAGCGTTAATAAGATCGTTGTATCGTTTGTTTTTAACTTGATCTCGTTTATCTGCTGCCGTCTCAGGCATGTAATCTTGTCTAATTTTAGTTTTCAATGGCGCTGTGGCAAGACTGCATCTAACATCTGTCACAGTGACATCACCACACAAAGGTAAAGAACCTTCATAACACTCTGTGACCAAATCAACCCTACCAGTGGTTTTTAATCCCAGACGAGCATAAATTTCTGTTGATTCCATGTGGCATCTGTGTCCAGCTGTTATATTCATGCGATATAATACGTGTTCAATTGCATTATGTGTATTATTTTTTACGTGGTAAGATTTTGAGCAACTGCTTTGAAGGTGACAACCCTGGGTGTCAATATCTCCTTTACAGCAGTCACAAGGGCCTGGTGTAATGTACTGCACAGGTAATCCAAGTCGTGTGCACAGTAAACCACGATAAAGCTCTCCATCGATTCTCAATTCATCACAGTTGGGAATTGTCGTAATCAGCGCGCCGCCTTCCATAGAACAAGAATCAAGTCTAATTTTATCTTCTATTGAACTCATTTCCCACAATGTTTCAAACATGTTCTGTGAAACAATTAAATTGAATTTTCGTTGTAATTTCATTTCAGGTCCTTCAATCAACTCTTGAATAGATGGTAGTTTGTCTTGTGTGTTGGTTTGAAGACTGAAATCATGTATAACTTTGTAAGATACATCAATATCTTTGCGCATGCGCTCTAATATTGATGTTATAATGAGACAATGCTGAGTGTACTTTTTACGTGCCGTTAGTGAGTTAATTTGAGTTGACAGAATTTTATATGTTCCAATGAGAGAACTCAGATAAGCACCTGCATGCTGTACAGCAGGACTTTGAATACCTAACCCACCATGCTTTGCAGATAAACAAGCTTGTAACCAACACTGATCAGTTTGTTTGATGTGTTTGACGTTCAATAAAATATTAAGTCCCCTACAAAGAGATTTATCCATTTGTTTTGAAAGTTTACCAGCCATAGTATTTGGGTTAGTCATTCTCGTAAAATAGCTCATTTTTGTTGCGACACATTTTGTCAGAAAAGTAAGTGCAACTTGTGTGTCTTCATATTGACATGTTTTGTCAATTTCACTATCCCAAACTTTTAACTGCTCGGTCCAGTGATTGTGTTCATACTGTTCAGTACCTACAGGTGTGCCAATAATAACCACACCATCAACTTTCCTGATAACTTCTGAGGGAAGGGTAATTTCTTGTAAAATGTCATTCATGTTTTTATTGTAGAGTTGACATTTCGTTTCATTGACCGTTAAACCAACTTGTTTAGCACTAGCAATCAAGTGGGGCCAAATACCATTAATAGATGTTTGTGGTGCAATAATAAAAGTATCATCCATGTAACCAACTAACATTCCACCATCCAATTCTGTCTGCATGACCTCATTAACATCAATAAGAATATCTTGAACGGCGAGACAAAAATTTACGGGCCCTAAAACTTCGCCTTGTTGAACTCCTTCTTCTGAGAAGATATAATCTTGTTCTTTTGAGTCGGGATGTAGGCATCTGTGCCATAGTTTCGTGGCGTTGATGTGATTGGCTTGAACCCAGTTGAGCATGTTGGGGATGTGTCTCGTCACTGCGTCCAACAGCAATTTCCTAAAAATAGTGTTGAATGCGTTTTTAAAATCCACCTTGGCGATTGTCCAGTCGGGATGCAATTCAAGCAGATTGCGGATGATTTGAATTATGCATTCAGCTCCAAGGGGTGCTCCAGCTCCAAATTGAAATGGCATAAATACTTCAACGAGTTCGTCCTTGTGTATGAATTGAACTGATTTACTCGTGAGCTTACGCATAGTATTTCCCATTGCAATAGGTCGGATGTCCAATATGCTTGGATCAGATAGAGGTGTGTGGGCCGCAGCATCACTTGTGTTGTTATAATTGTTATTACTATGTGTGGTAGTATCGTTGCAATGAGCATTGTAGTTGATCGTGCTGGTAGAATGACAGTTATTGTTGATTGTGTTACGTGGTGACTGGTATCCAAGTCCAGCGAATGGGCTCATATCGTGGTGTGCTGCTGCTGTATCAGGCGCTTTTGACTGTTGTTTTGTTGACGTTGATTCAACTCCCAGTGGTTTGCACAGTGCGATCAATCTGGATTCAGCGAATTTGTCATAGAAAGACTGCGGCAGTGAGCCGGAGGCGATTATATTGCAGTGTGTTGTTAACAATTTGGTCAGAGTGCTCACCGCGCGGCACATTGATTGTAAATGCTCAGTACGCATACCGTCAGGGCCTGGCGAGACTCCAGTCGGAAGAGCAAACAGAGTTCTTCTCAGTTCAGCTGCACTTATTTGTTTGATGTTGGCAACTGGAATTTTATTTTCAACTTCAATGGCGTTGTCTTTGAGTCGTTGTGGATGCTTGGACTGCAGTTTATCCAGCAGCTGTTGAGATGCTTGCGCTGGCTCGGAGTCGGAGAGAAAAATATTGAATGCTTTTCCGAGTTCACCGTGCTCTATTTTTCGATTCATTCTCAGTGACAATTTCCCCAAATCTTTGAAATTCTTCTTGCCTTTGTAAATTTTGAAAGTTGGAGGTGCAAATTCTCCCATCATGCAGTCTAACATGTCAGATATGAGTTCGGGCCACTTATAGTTGATGAACATTGCCACGCGTTCAGGAATTGATTTCGGGTGTTTCTTGGCCCTCATTAGAAACGACCACATAATATACAGTTTGTAAATTGTGTTGATCTCTGGTTCTTCCACCTCCTCGGTGACCACAACATTGGATGCAACATTGTTAAAAACTGACAGCAATTGTGAGTACAAAGTTCCAAACGCAACATGAAAGGTCAATGGTAATTTAGAATTGTCTTCGTCCGTGACAATGTTGTATTTTCCGATGTAGTCTAAATCAAAGTCTTTGACGCTATTCCAAGCTAATTGTTGATCAACAGTGTTATTCAGTGCGGAAGGTCTTGATAATTTGAAATTGTTGACGAGTTGTTCGTCAATATAATTGCTGTTGGTGGTCATTGTTTGTAGGGATAGAGCAGGACCTCTGACAATAGCTTTATCGTTACAGGATGAGCGATAATCATGAACTATCTTGTGTGTTCTCACGAGTTTATTGTTACGGTTGTTGCTATGTGTGTTGGTTGTATTAATATTATTTGTGGTGGTGGTAGTTGTGGGCTGGATGTGTGGTTGGAACATGACCACTGGAATTACTGAATGAACTTTATTTAAGACTGTGTACCAGTGCTGTGGTGTTACCATGATTGGACTTGTTTTAAAAAGCGCAATTAGCGAATGATAGATGGAGGTGTATTCAGTTGTAATATTGTTCTCATCATCATGAATATTATTTTTAAAATTTGATAACACAGTTTCTGTGAAGCATACATGTGTGTCTTGTGATGTGTTTTTGGGGATGTTGAGTCTGATGAAATGATCAAGTTGTCTACTGCCTAATTTAAATATGATGTCAGATTCACCACAACGAAAGATAACGTATTTTGAAATGCCTCTCGTAACATTCCGCTGAATAACTGAGCATTCGAGCCATATTGTACTGTAATTGTGTGGTTCAATTTCGGATTTAATGTTATTATCCAAACCCCCTAAAGTGGCTGGTGAGAATAATTTTGTGTTGTTAATAATTGCTGCACTGCCCTTGAGTGGTTTTACAGTCTTTTGTTTTGTTGTAAAAGCGGACACACTGACAAACCATTTCGACTCCAAAGGAAATCTATCGAACACAGTTGTACTGTCTTCAGCTGTATCTCCGATGTCGTTTGTTTGTGAATTGTTACCGTCAAATTGTTGCGTATTTGAGGCAGATTGCTGCTCATTGTGTCTTGTGAGACCCAGAAATGATTGTGATGATGTGGCTAGAGACGCGTACCGGCCAATGCCACACACTTTCCCATGTGCGCCTTGCTCTGCAAGATAGTCAAGAACAGAATTCCGATGTGCACCATAGGATTGTTTTAATGTGATGTGAGCAATAGTTTTTGCTGCATTAAAGAGAGCTTGTACTTTGTTGAACATTGGAACATGTAACGTTGACACCTTTACGCCAAGTATCAGATCAATACATGATTGTGTGTGACAGTGTATTAAAATGATGACATTTTGGAAGACAGTTCTTTGATGCGCGATGTATAACAATGCTTCACCGAGTGCATGTAGTTCAGCGGTGGCTCTGCAATTAATAGTGTGGTGGTTGTTGCCAGCAGTAGCCCCTCCTGCTGCTCCTGCTGTTGCAAGTGAGTATGATTCTTGATTGCCAACCGATGGCATCGGTCCATATAGCTGCGTGTCGTCTGTGTTGTATTGTGGACTTGATGAATCATAACTAAATGTACACGACCAACCAAACGTAGAGCTGCGTCCTGTTTTCAATTCACTAAATGCAGTATTGACTGTTATGAGATTGTACTGTGTGTTCGCAACGTGATGAGATACAGGAGGTGTGATGGGAGAAATATTTCTACTGTTGTTGATGTTGTTATCAATAATATTTGCCTCTGACTGTGGCGACGGAATATTTTTTGATACGGTTGATAAATTGTTGTCACTGTTGGAGTGAATGAGTTCAGCCGCTTCATCTGCTGTTATGACGACGTTATTGTCACTACTGTGCAGTAAAGATAGCAGTGTTGCATATGCCTTAATCATTGTTTTATCTGTACAACAGTGTGTATACAGTGACATAATGATTGTTTCGTCAATGTATATCTTGTCGTGGTGTGGGACACATTTAGTTTTTGTGAATCGAGACAATTTGCTGCTGTTAAGTTTGAAATATATGTCAGATTGTCCACATTGAAATACAACTTCCTTGGTGGTGTAACTAACAACTGTTGCTTGCAAATACATATTATCACATCGATCAACTGTTTTGCTTTTAATGGATGTGAACACAGAAATATTAACCACTCGCTTTGACCCAATCAGATATTTATTAATGGACGTAGAGGATATATTTGTTGTTGTATTATTAACAACTGAGGTTGTTGCTATTGATGTTAGTAATTGTTGACTCTCGTGTGAAGGTTCAATCGAATGCACAACCGTTTCACATGATGATGTCAACTTTACTTCATTAACAATTGGCAATTCGTTGAAAAGTTGTGTCAATGATACCGGTTGTATTGTGTGCGCCGGCATAGTTGAATAAGCTGATTGCAAGCTATATTCCGATAAAAGCGATGTGGTGGTTGATTGTTGTGGATGATCCACCAAATGTTGTCTTCTTCGATCGGGAGTAACTCCTGGTGATATCATTCCTTGTCCTTGACGGTGAAAAATCTTGGAGTACAAGCTGTTCTGATTTGGTGTGTTGAAGTCAGATTTATTGGCTCTACACTCAATCTCTGACGACGGTGTTGAAATATTTGGGAAGCGAATAGTGTTGTTGTCATTGTGAGTAATATTATCAGTTTCTGTGATGTTAATAGGGTATTCAAGTAATGAAACAGATTGATACTCAGTGAAGTTATAATCATATTCTTCAAAATTATATTCAACACAGAGATTAATGCCAGCAAAGTTGATTTTGTCGGCAGAGTGTGGCAGTTCTATCCCACGTAGCTGTTGATTTGACATTAACTGTTTTGGTTGCAGCGAATGCTTTATTGCAAGGTTAAATAACGTGGGATGTATAGTGTCTGTGTGTTTTAAAAGTATAATAAGTCCAAGCGATGCAACCGCTTCAGCAATACGTACTACTGCTTCTTGTGCAAAATTATGCGAATCAAATACAAACCTTTCCACGTTAGTAGTGATAATAATGTAGTGAACGGTATCTGGTATTATTCCATCAAGTAATTTGCCACATATGTGGTTGAACACAGTGAATATTGATTGTAGTTCAATATAATCACAGTGAAGTTGTTTCTTTGAATCTATTTGTGGAATATTTGATCCACAGATCTCAACAATAGAGCAGCCATCAAATTCAGATTTAACATCGTCATAATGACCAGAAATTAGGCTGAATGCGAGTCCAACATTCAAGTCGTTCAGCTGAGGTCCTTCTACCTCTGAGGGCATGTCACATATTGCGTTGGCTCTCTCAACCAGCCAGCAATTTTCAACAAGTTGGCCATGATCAAAGCTCAAATCAATAAGTGTCGATGATGTGATTGTGGAGTTATTTGTGGCGATAGAATCACTGTTATAATTTTGTGAGTCTATTTTATTATTGACGGGTCGTGGTAGTGGTGACAGGTAAGAGATGCCAACTTCGTCATTAACTACTGTAATGCGCTTCACATAGACAAGTGAAACAATGTCTTCACTACTTAAATCAATGGTATCACATGTGGTCACTGACGAGTCATTATAAACGACCCACTCAGTGCCGCACTCACTCCTCACTGCAGTCCAATAGTGCCCACTGTCTATATTCCGTCCTGTGTGAAATACAACACCGCCTACAACATACGTATCATCATCATTGTTGCCTGAACACTTCCATTCAAATGGTATTTGGAGTATCTCGGGACAAATGACTGGTGTTGTGTTCTTGTTATTGATATCTACGCATCTATAAATTTGCACAAACAATACTGGTGGCAGCACCGCTAGTTTATGTTCAGTACGTAAACAACAGTCACAATCACGTAATTGTGCGCAGTGAAGACATGGACCATCGATTTGAAACAATGAATCTTCTATACATGACATTAAATTTGTGGATGGAAGTTGAACTGACAGAGATATTTCAATCGTGTAACAAGAATGTAACAGTGCTTTGCTTTGTTCGGTTTGTAGGTGAGATTCATTGGAATCGCGGCACGACATCCGTTGTTTTAAATGTTGCTTTTGTATTGTAAAGAGGTCAATAAATCTATTCGCTATGTCGAAACACGGTTCTGAATTTGTAGTTGAAAGTGGTGTGGTGAATAAGTTTTCCATCAGGTAGAAGAGCTCTGAAATGTCATGTTCCATGTTACTACTTGATGTATTTATGCCGTTCGACTTATGTGATCCGAATTTAAATAGCGATGAAGTAAAATTGTGTGTGGTACATATTACTGATGAATTTAAATAAGTGTTATTGTTACTAACATTCTTAACTTTTGATGGTTGATTGTAGAACTCCATCACCAGATGGTAAAAATCTAATAAGCATTGAGCTGCCAACTTGAGAGAAGGCGATTCGTTCTGCACCGTTACATTCAACATTTGTGTGCACTGTAATATTTGATAATTAATATTGGCTGGGTTGATAAATAGCTTGAGCCTAACAGCTGCAACTTTTATGATAAGCTGCAAATATGAGTTTATGTAACATTGTTTTCCGGTTGTGTTGTATATGCCAGTGTTCATGTTGATACAGTCGTCTGCGGACACTAGAACACTAGTTGGCGCTGCTTGTTTGAATGGGGGAGTGGAAATCAAAGGTCCGCAATCTACTTCGGCAGTAGTTGTCGTCACATTAGCGATCCTAGACACATCTTCGGAGCAAGAAGCATTGCTGTGAAAAGGCTGTGTTGTGATGAGCTGCTTTCGGCGTGTGTGTACAGGAGCCGTGATCGTCGCAGTGGTTGTAGATCCAAAAGCAGCATCAGAAGCAGCAGAAGTGACAACGGCAGAAGTGGCAACAGCAGAAACAGCGACAGTTTTGGATCGTGTGACTACATTACTGCGACGAAATGCTTCCGGTTTTGCAGTCCGTCGTGGGGGAGTAGACGTTGAGCACCCTTGAAGTAAAACAGAGGCAGGAACAGCAGTCAAAGCTCCAGCTGCATCATCAACTGTTGTGGTTGTTGTATGAATACATGCAGTTTTGGCCATCGTAACACTGCTGACAGCACCGAGCAACGCATTTTCACCAGAGTCAACTTTGTCTTGAGTGCTGCTGTAAGCAGTGGCTATTGTTGCTGCTGCTGCTGAAGTGGGTGGGAGATTGGCTGTGAGATCCAGCTTAGCGTATAATACAATTGAAATATTACCGCCACCTCTGCACATGTACGTCGATGTGTCTTGATCAGTGATTACGACATTATTATCACTGAATTTAGTCCATCCGTCTTCTTTATTACGAACACATGTTAGACATGTGCCACCACCGTTGATATTGTTGTAAACCACAGCAGATAACACGTATTTCACACGATTAGTACCTTGTGGTGTGACTTCCGTGGTCAACAACTCATCAGGGCATATAATATTAGTATTATTTAATTGTGAAGCAGTGTGGTGCCTATTGATATTAATCAAAAATAATTGTGGTGTATGGCTGAGAGTACTGAGAGTTTTGAGAGAAGCACCTTCTCTGTCGTTACAATCAGAACACTCAACCAAATGATAGTTATCAAATGCATTGTTGACAAGACTTTGTAAATCAGTGTTGTTGATTTCACCATTCGAAGACTTGTCCAAATGAACTGTGAGTGATAGATATTTTGCGGATTCACAGCAGTTCAACACAGTTTTTCTATTGCACAATGACGTGGTTGTTGCTTTATATTCACCCGACATTGTAAAAATGTACGACAAATCATCACATGTATTGATATCAGTGGTTAATATTTGTTGGATAGCAGTGAAACCAGTGGTGCATACGTATAACAGTCGAATTATGACGTATGTGCAAGAATTTTCTCTGTGATTGTTGTCCACAGCAACCATTAAATCTAAAATAGGGGCTTTGTTGTCGACATAGCTAAACAATGACAATGCATCAATAAATTTGTCGATTGAGAGTGGTACCGGATTTTTATTATGTGTGTATTTTACATTAAATGCTAATTCATAAAATGTCCTCATGCACAACAACGCTTGTTGTTGGACAGAAGTTAAATCACTCGATAACAACGTGTCATTGCATTGTTTGATTCTGATAATACACTGGCTGTGTGACAGCGCTGTCAAACCAACTACTTCATTGTTTAATATCATGTATAAAACAGCAGCAATATATGAATGTGATTTATTGTGTTGGGTATTATCACTGAATAAAGTGTTATGAACAGCAACCACTGCGGAAACAACATGAGAACTATTAACAGTAATACCATTACTGCTGCTTTTGTGACGTGATTGTGCGTTTCTATGTGTTTCATGAGTATTTTGGACTGAAAGTGGCTGCTGTACAGCTGTCACTGCGGGTGTCACAACTGTCGACTGCAATTGTTTCGTTGACACAGCTTTATGATTCTCAGCTTCCAGCAGTGCTTGAAATCTATTCAAGGATATCGGAATATAGTCCACATTAATGAAGTTTGTTTCACAGTTGCTATGATTGTTCTCAGATATAGCATCAGAAGGACCGGCCTTCGCTCTCTGAATCTTGCCGTTTTTACCCACCAAAGTGAACGGAGTCTCGGCCAAATCATCACTTCTATTGCTCTCACACATATCAAATGACCGTAAATTTGAATTGGGCTGCAATAATGTGTTCAACTGTGATGTTGGAACAGTTATAGGCTCTGCTGTACTGATTTTATTCGGAAATTTGATCACAAATTCCCTAAACAGGGCACTGTCTGGGTCGATCTCACGCTGTCTTTCAACCATTGCCTGTTTGACAAGGTCACACCATGTCTCTGAATCAATTCGCAACGATTTGCTGTGGATATTGTTGCCTGATAATGTTGCTGTATGGCCTGTTTCATCTGCTGTACCGAACAAATGTGTCGTTGGATTGAGTTTATACAGTGGAACCCTCGTTCTCAGGTGGCGGAAACTGTGAAACAAGGTGGGGCCATGGACAGCGTATATTTTGGATCCATGTGCAACTTGTTCCGGGAGTTGTGGCATGTCCAATATGGTTGAAATATCGATAAATTCCGAGTGTTCTGCAAATATCATGCAATGGATTGTCAGACCAGCATTGATTTGACTCGGCAGGATCCAAAATATTGCATCTTGTGTGTTATGTGATTTAAAATAAGTTGGTATTATATTTCTTGTGGTATTGACCACCAGTTTGTGTGTATTTGTGTTTGTTTTGTCAACCCCAAAAATACATCCAATTCCTGATTTCACAGTGACAGACCCTTCCAAGTAGGCGCCACACCACTTCCACTGAATCACGTCTGGATCAGTGCATTCTAATACATCTAATTCCGTCGAAATATAATAGGATTTCGTGAAATTGACTGATTTGGACGGTGTTTCGAAATAGGTCCCTTGTTTTCCAAAAACGCGGGAAGTCGAAAACCTCTTTACCTCAGCTGTTTTTTTCTCAAAAATTGAAACACGCTTGAACGTGCCACAGTGCCACTGCGATGATGACGCCTTAGCTTGCCCAACAGATGCCAATCTTGAGAAGGTCTTCGCGCCAAATGTGGAAGTTTTCGAACCGTTTGTGATTCCTGTGGTGCTGAATGCTTTACCAGGTGGTCGAATGTGCCCGAGTCTGAGCAACAAATTGTCCTCTTCTGACACATTGGAAGACTTGCTTCTTGAATCCTTGTTGAAACGAAAGTTGTCCCTCTTGCTTCCTTCAAATCTTGGTTGTTTTGCTGCGCCCCCGGGGAGTTTTGGTAGAAAAATATTGCCATTTTTTGTTCTTTTCACCGTCGCCTTGGTCCTGTTCTGGTTCTCTCCTGGGCTCTTGTCTAGGATGAAGTCGATTGCTGATCTCAGATATGGATGATTTGGTCTTTTGTGAGCATTTTTTGTCGGAACAAAATTTAAATTGGCTGAGTAATGATTGCTGGCGGAAACGGGAAATTTCTTCGAAAAAAATTTCTTGTCATTCCTTAGACTTTTGTCTCCGTAATTTCTCACAGGCGCTGAGCTGTTAAATCTCTCTTTCTGTTGATTTAAAATCGCTTGATTATCAAAGCTTTTCTGAGATTTAAATAATTTCCCAGTGAAATTACCTTTATTTCCGATTTTCGATAAATCGATAGAATTCACCGAATACGGCTCTATATTCGGCTTGCTTTGCACTATAATCGTGCTGTAATACTCCTTGGAAGGTAAATCTCTCGGTTTACTTCGCGAAGTATGAAGCATTTTAATTTTAACTTAAATCTGTAACAGGACTTAAATTAAAATATTTTCTCCAAAACCACTCTATGGAATTGGCTGAAACTTACACAAAATGTTTAGATATATGTCTAGAACAGTTTGATCTTCTGTGAGCTGGTGTTGTGAAAATTTAAATTTCGTGATGTTATGATTCGTGATGTTGTTGTTGTTGTTGTTGTTGTTGTTGTTGTTGTTGTTGTTGTTGTTGTTGTTGTTGTTGTTGTTGTTGTTGTTGTTGTTGTTGTTGTTGTTGTTGTTGTTGTTG
>Ga0302140_10009926_pt1 | contig 11785 bp, 14 predicted proteins | sample I_Bog_E1_1_FD_202095 | JGI IMG/M metagenome (GOLD analysis project Ga0302140, IMG submission 202095) | Peat permafrost microbial communities from Stordalen Mire near Abisko, Sweden - I_Bog_E1_1 | ecosystem: Environmental > Terrestrial > Soil > Wetlands > Peat | place: Sweden: Abisko, Stordalen...
CGTAAACAACCCACTGACGATGTGATAGTTGCAAGGAGTCACCTCAATATTGGAAGCTCGGACAGCTCTACAACAGGGGGAACGTATGAAGACGTTGGCTTACCTCGCAACGATATATTTGCCTTTATCAGCAACTTCAGTATAACTGTCACACCCTGTAATTTCACACTGAACTGACATACGAGTAACAGTCTATCTACAGCATGGGTGTTCTTCCCAAATCGGCGACTTTCTTGTCCTTCTTCATCGTCTTCGCCGTCTTACTCTTGCTTACAATGCTCCTTGGAGTCAACCTCAAGAGAATAACCCAAAAACTCGGATCACGCACTTCTGCCCAAGGGTCGTCTCCGGTTTCAGCCTACATCAAACAGTATATGGAAATTCTCAACCCTTACAACAAGCCCCAAAAGATAAGCCACACCCAGTTCTACAGGCTTCCCGAAAGCGAGTCTCGGCCATATCTATTGGCACGTTTTTTCATCAATGGACTCCCTCTCGTTTTGCTGCGCAGTCTTGTGCTTCCAGAAATCTGCATGCCAATCGATCAGTACATACTGTACAAGCACAGGAATAATCCTTATGTGGACATTTACTATCACTGGGCCTTCTTTATCAAGGATGTCATCCGCGGAATGCTCATCCCGGCCTGGATTGCTGTGGCAATTGGAATTGTTGCGTACCTTCTACTTCTAGATATCGTGTATGGAAGCGTAAGGCTGCTTATTGGATTATTTCAATGGTCAATTCGCTGGAAGGCACGGGGGGCCTAGCAATGCACCTGCTTTTTCGAATAAATTGGTTGGAATCTGATATTTCGATTAGCGAAATTAGCATCTCAGCGAGTAGGGACTGGGGGCAGTCTTGTCCGATCACATTTGTGTAGCAAACCATGAACTACATGTCAATGACTAGACTCATACCTAAGTTTCGGCCATCCATCAAGAAGTTCTATATCTCATCACTCCCCAACCCAGCAAGGATTGAACATGTCACGTGTTACCCCTGAACAACCTCGCTAATTTGTAGAGTGTCGATCCTCCCGCTTCACCCCCTGCCAACAACGTCATCGGGCTGAACTCCCCGAAACCTGCCTTCGAGCTCCAACACACACCTCAAAGGAAGCTCTATAACAGCTCCATTCCTCTCCACAAATTCCCTCTTTCCAAGTTCCTTCGCACCAAGCTTTCTCCATCCTTGAAAAACTACCCGTTACAGAATACCAAGACCCCGCGAAATCCGTTTCCGTCGCAAGATCTACGGTACAACATGCCTCTCTTCTCCCGCCACGAAGAACCCGTTCAGGAGCAAGAGGTTGAGCCCAAGCGTCGCTCCACTCTCTTCGGCCGCAACCGCGACGTCTCGCCCGCTGATACCACCAACACGCGCGATACTAGACACTCCACTCAAACCAACAGCTCTGGCTCCACGCGCCGAAGCGGGATCTTGCATAGACGCGATGAAGACCCCACGATCATCGCGGCGAGGGAGAGGGTTATGAATGCGGAGGCTGCGGAGAGGGAGGCGGATCGTGCGTTAGCTTCTGCGAAAGTTGCTGTTAGAGAGGCGAGAGAGCATATCAAGAGACTCGAGAAGGAGGCTGCTGAGGAGTAAGTGCTGTCGGCAATACGTTCCTGTGCAGTTGCTAATCATGTAACAGGGCACGACTTGCCAAGATTAAGCAGGATCAAGCCAGATCGATGTCAAAGCGTGGAAAGGGTCTTGGTCGTAAGTTCATGCATACGTCTTCCTCTGTTCTGGATGCTCTTTGTTGGACACATACTGATGAATGCTTAACATAGGTCACGAACACGCCATCTGATACCTCTCACTGCAGGCAAGAGATGCCATACTTGTGTTGTATCAGAGAAACATATACCCAAGCGGTTGTTTTCAGTTCCGTTTTAGGTCGAAGATTTGTATCAATGGTCTTGTCAAGATCCCCATGTACTATAGCAAGCACAGCATTGTTTAATTGGTAGCGAAATCATCTCATGAAACTTGCAACGCTTGGAGAATGCACGTGTAGCTCGGCATACTCCCTCTAGTCAATTGACGGAGCGAAATCACAAGGCCACTTGTCTCCCAAACCCTCCTGATGACTTGAAGTCATTTTTCTTAAGGAACAGGTTTTTTCCAGCATCCTTGTTTGCCTCCAAAATATAGTCTCCCCTAAACTTCTATCAGACGTCCCTCTATATCTCGCGTACACGCAGGGAGGCGCTAAGGTCTAGCAAGAGCCTTTGTCTCAGCGAACTTCGAAGTTCGGATACAGTAGTTAGTTCTACAGTAATCGCAAGGCTTGAATTCCGCAACTCTCTGTGCTTATAATTAAAGGAGGGATAGAGGAAGTTGAGGGTGGTGGTCAAGTAACAGGGACGAATTATCTATATTTGAAAAGATATGGCGGTCAGTTCAATTGGCTCATCCAATTGGATGTAATAAATTAAAAATTCGCGAGGTAATGCAGGGATAAGGGAAGAGAAGTAAGTCGGGGCAACGCCAACAAAAAAGGAGGTATTCAGTCACGTGACCATTGATCGGCCCAATGCCTTTTCCAGCAACTCATACAGCCCTGCACTTAAATCGAAACTATTCTAATAAGCGTATCTAATATTGCAGCCCACTCCCGGTCCGCTCACACAATGGAGTTCTTCCATCCGTGGTACATTCACATTTGAGGGCATTCCCGGTTCTTGGCACGACGCCGCACAGACACAACCTGAAGCACGTTTCAACCTCACCTCCTTCCCCCGTTTCAGATCGCACAACGCGATTCGACCGCAAATCTGATGCAGATCAGATAAGTTCCGTGTTGCTCGAACATATATATATCGTCTCATCTCATCTTCTTTCGTTCTATCTCGTCCGAACTTTTCTCCCTTGGCGCTCAGCTCATTCACTTTTCCGACTCTCAGTATTGATACTTTTTGGTCTTACCAAACTCATATCACAATGGGTCTCACATCTCGCCGCGTACAGCGTCTAGCTAACTTCGCCATCCGACCTCTTCTCGCCGCGGTCGCACTCACGCTCATCATCCACTGGCTCACCTCATCTCCATCACCCCACCCGAAGAAGCCTAAAGATTCCCACCCACACCTCTCAAAACACCTCATCGTCGCGTCAACCCTCTCCTCAAACCTAACCTGGCTGTACCCTTCCCTCAGACAAACACACTGGACACCACACATCTACGTGACCGACGACCCACACGCGCTCACCGTTCCCAAGAACAAAGGCAATGAAGCAATGGTGTACTTGACATACATCATCGATAATTACCATAATCTCCCCGACGTGATGTTCTTCCACCACGACCATAACCAGGCTTGGCATCAGATGTTCTCTTCCTCGTACGAGCTCGCGCATCTGAATCTCGACACCGTGCTCAAGGAAGGATACGTCTCACCGCGCTGCTTGCCAGGATGTGAGAACGTCATCGAGCTCCCGGGGAACGTAGCGCCAATGTCGGATCTCAAGACCGCGAGCAGAGATGTGATTGTGTCAACCGTGTTGACGGAATTCCTGAGAGATGAGCAGGGCCATCGCGTTGGTGTGCCGGAGAAGATTGCGGCGCCTTGTTGTGCGCAGTTTGCGGTTTCTAGGGAGGCGGTACGGAGGAGGAGTCTGGAGACGTGGACGGGGTTGAGGGAGTGGTTGCTTGAGACGGGTGTGGAGAGTCGGATGGCGGGGAGGGTTTTGGAGTGGACTTGGCATTTGTGGTTTGGAGTTGAACCTATTCAGTAAGTTAATCTTTTACTTTTGGTTGCGTGAAGTAAAGGGGGGAGAAGAGTGTGCGCTGACTGCAATAGTTGCCCTGATGAAGCGAAGTGTCTTTGCGATGTTTATGGGGTGGGCGATTGCTCGTGAGGCGTGACTTGTGGCAGCATTTCACTTTGAAATGACGAAAGACGATGGCGAAAAAGGATGGGTTGGAGTGACGGTATGATGACGGGGAGTGCGGATTGATTTGCATAGCCTTGGAGTTTGTTGTATCAGAATAATTCTTTTCTTTTCACCGAGAGCTTCATCCCCACCTTTCCATCGGTTTATTCAAGCTACTGGGATTCTGGGCCTAAGCGCGAGATCTTCTCTCAAGTTGGCAAGTGCCATCGAGTTCTCGTTTTCGCTTTGACAATACGGTCCTCTTCCGCATCAGCAATTGAGGTGAAATTAAATCCTTTCTTCAACACAGCGACCTCAGCGTCTCCAACCACAGGTAATCAGAAAAACATGTATTTGATTGCTGAACTGCAACTTATATCATGCTCTCAAATCCACAGCGCTTCGCTCTTTCTCCAACAGGCGAAAGAGTTGAGGATTCGCTATGTGAGCTTGCGATCCTCGCGCCTTCCACAATGACCACAGAAGAACTTGCTTTCTTCGATGTTCGAACTTCTTTCCATCAACATCACCCGCAGCATCATCAGCAAAAATTCTTCACAACGTCGATAGCCCGCCATGGATATAGCCAATGGCTACAAGGCAGGCCTCGGAGAGCCTGTTTGGGAAGCCGGAGAAGGGATTCTGGATACGTTGTTCGGCACACCACTTCCCTCCTATTACGAGTTAGGACCTTGTCTCGCACATGCTTATCCTCCTTCCAGCGAGTGCGGTCTCGCGCTCGAACAGTATCTCCAAAAGACTGGCGAACTCAAAAGGCAACTTTCTTTCTTCTCTGTAAGATGCTGGAGTTGACAGTTATCCAGTGTCTCGAAGTTCATTCTCCGTCTCGGAAAGCTACCACCAGAGTGTCGAATGCTCATGTATGAGGACCTGTTCCCACCACTACCAGAAAAGGGCAAATACTGGGTCATTGAGAAGAGAACTTTAGACTTGGGGCACATTACGGACAATAATTACCTTTTCTGCCACGTTCAAGGTGTTGTCGAGCTGTTCTATCAAATGAGCAAGTGTAGAACCGAGTGCGGCGAGATGAAGAACATCGCGGGAATGATGATTCGCGAGATGCTTGAATTTCTTGGACGGCGCATGGTCTTACAATTGATCTGCAATGACTCTGTCGATGACAGCGAACAACTTTTCAATCTGGATGTACTCAACTACTCTTCTACAGCACGTAAGAGGATTGTGGCTTACATGAAACAGGTTCCTGTGTTCAGGCTTGCCAAATTCTCGGCTTTGACAGCGCACATAAAGCACCTAACAATTGATATAGCTGTGAGAGACTCTCATTATATCGTGCCGGACGTGTCTGAAAGAAAATCCATTCGGATGGTCAACGCGATTGCTCTGGCCATGCCAAACCTGAAGAAGGTCGTTCTACATCTACACGTTTCGAGAAAAGACATTAAACGTGGAATTAAACACCCCAATCAACAGGCATGGGTCATTGCCTGTCGGATATTAGCTGCAAGATTCCTGAACAGGGAAGGAAAAAATCTCAAGATCATTCTCACAGAGCTGGATGAGAATATCCCGAGCCACGTCTTGGATACTTGGACAAAGTATGGGAGAGGCACCGAGTGGCCTATCTCCGAATACGAAACGATGCAGCCTGGGACGCCTGAGTCGATGAGACATATGAAACGTACGAAACGCCTCGAGCAAGCCGTGACGAATTTGTTGCGAGAACAATTAGTTCATGAAGAATTGCAAATGCCATCCAAGAATCTGTCTGGAGATTGGGGTGGCAAGAAATGAAATTGGTTGAACAGAGAAGAAAGCGCAGCTGCGCAACGTAACGAATCAAATTGTTACTTTTGCTTTCGGAAATTGATGGTGAATCAAAAATGTGCCTTTCTGTCTTTTGCCAATCTATTTTACAGTCTCGATTCGACACCCGTATCTTCAGCCTTGACCTCAACCAAAAGTTTCCCTTCTAAAGTCAGCTCTTATCCTAGATCATTCATATCGAGACATACCTGTATTGATACCATTATACAAATCCACCAAGCCCTGCTCAGCAGCCTTCAGACCACCCTTGAGGATGGTCTCTTTCCGCTGAAGCTTCCCTTCTGCCAACCATTGTGCGAGCTCTTTTCTGGCAGCCGGGTACTCCTTCACGTAGTCAAAGACAATGAAACCTTGAAGCTTGATCCGCATGGCAATCACCATGGAGATATTCTATCTCTGATCAGCTTCCCACCAACTTCCCAAAAATTTAGAATAAAAAGAATAGAGGGCATACCTTTGGGCCAACAGGTGTTGAACTATTATACTGGCTGATCGCGCCACACATCACAAACCTCGCATGCGCCTTCGCCCTGCTCAACGCTGCCTCCAAGATCTCTCCTCCCACATTGTCGAAGAACACATCAATCAGATCTTTCGTCGCCGCCTTGAACTTCTCCCTGAACGCTGGATCTTTGTAATTCAGCGCTTCATCACAACCCAACTCTTTCAGCCACGCAACCTTCTCATCACTCCCAGCCAAGCCCAGGACGGTGGCGCCCTTAATCTTCGCGATCTGGCAGGCAACAGAACCAGTTGCTCCCGCGGCGCCAGAGACGACGACGAAGTCCCCAGGCTTGACCTCGCCGATATACTTCATTCCAAAATAAGCCGTCAAGCCTGTCCCACCGAGGACGCCGAGGGCATCGGTCACTTTGCCCTGGGGCGGCACTTCGAGCAAGGACACGGCTTTGGCGTCTTGGACGGACAGCTCGGTCCAGCCGGGACTGCAGGTTACGTAGCTCCCGACGCTGAGAGAGGAGGCTTTTGAGGCGACGATCTTGCCGATTACGAAGCCGCGCATCAGCTCGCCGATTTGGACTGGGGGGATGTAGGAGCGTGTGTCTGATCGATGTCAATGGATGTCACGTGAAAGTGGGGGAGTGAAAGGGGGAGGAAGTACCGTTAAGCCATCCTCGCATTGCGGGATCGAGGGATAGGTAGAGGGTCTCGACGAGGACTTGTTCATCTTTCAGGTCAGCCTCTGAGAGCATTGGGTTCTGCTTCAGCGCGAAGGTCTCGCCGGGCACGATGGTTGCTTTTGGTCGTTGCGCGAGCACAACGGAGGAATATGTTGATTGCGCCATGATGTTTGTCTTTCTCTTTACTGGCGCCATGTTTGCTTTGGGCCTTGCTGTGTTTATATATGTCTCTGGAACGGGGATGTGGGGTTGAGAGCTGCAAAGTCGATCAGACGCGGCACATCAGGATGACAAACAAGGCCAGGAAGGACCGAAGGGCTCAGATGGGGATAGTTGATAGAGTGTAAGGTGTTTCAGCAGGTTTGTATGGCGGAGGAGTTCTATCCCCTTTCTGCTGTGGAACTTTTGGATGGCATGTCGTATCAAGCAGGAGGGGAATGACTCGCGCTGCCGAGGTTACGGTCTACATCCGCATTGGGAAGCAGAGCCGAAGCCAGTGGCCATTTTGATGAATTTTGCAGCAGAAAGCAGACTCTTCGGTGCAACTGTCACCCCGTTGGTTTGTAATATCTGAAGTTTGGCTAGGGTTTTGGTTTCAATAAGTGATCACCCTCTATGGTCCTTACGGCTGGTAGATTGTAACTCCCGGTCCCGCCAAAAGAGGCCGAGGCATAGACTAGGAGAGCCCGATCATCCCGTCCCGCCCCTTGCGCGGCCGCTGGTGTCCGCTGCATACAGGCAGGCGGGCGCCTGATTTGTAATGATCAGGCTTCAGCCTCACTTTCAACTTTGATATGACACTTCCGCGACGAGGTGGATCGATTGTAGACTAGACGAAGACACAGTCATGCCTCGATTACCCCCATTCACTGTTAGAGGCTTCCTAGGACCAGTCGCCAGCCAAGGCTCAACTCAATTTGCAAGCGTATCCAGCGAAAGGAAGTCCTTCAGGCTACTGTGCCTCGACGACTTGACTCTTCAAACATTCCAGATTGGGTCTTCTCCATCGTATATAGCAGTCTCGCATGTCTGGGCGGACAAAGTTTTTGTGGACTTGCCTCACTTCGATTCCTCCTTGGGTGGCCGAGCGGTCAGGACAGCCTTGGCCGAGAGATCTCCAGCAGTCAAGAATTGCTGGATCGACAACTTCTGTATACTTCAAGATAATGAGGAAGATAAATTCGAGCAGATCCCGCTCATGGGAGACATTTACCGTGGTGCGGATGCAGTCCTGATCATTCACGCTTGTGAACTTGGCCTCACTCAGGTTGAACTCGATGAAGCGACTTCAGGATTAGAAGATGCAATTGAGCTGTGGCGAGCTGGTACTCCTTACTATGCTGATAGCTGTGAATTTTGGAGAGAGGGCGAGGGATTTGCGAGACTCGTCCGAGCAATGAAGGCTCTTGCCCGCTTCACCCAGTCAGCTTGGTGCACCCGCGTGTGGACTATGCAAGAGTTCATTTTCGCGCGTACAATTGTATGGATCGGAGCTGATTTGATTTCTCTTGTCTGCGAAGAAATGTTTTTCAGAGCTATTCCAAGCTTTTGCGGAAACATGATGCTCAGAAAATTGAATCGGCAATCTCCAGATGCAGGAATTGAGCGATTGCACACTCAATTTGATGGTATGGCTGACATGCGAATTGCTGGACACGATCAGACGAGAGTCATGGAACTCGCCGTAAGTCGCACGGCTTCTCTTCCAGTGGACGAGATTTATGGCACCATGGCTGCCTCTGGAGTTCAAATACCTCCCGTGCCAGGGGAAATGAAGGAAGAAGCCTGGATGAGATGGTGTGAGGCGGCAGTTTTAAAAGGGCATATCCGATGGTCGGTGCTTCCACCTGTTGCATCATCCATATTCCCTGATGCCGTTCAAAGAAACTGTCTGTTCCCACCCGCGAGTGCACGCAACACTGCCTCAGGCTCTACCAGATTGAATAACGTGGTCCCATATGCATCCACGTTTGTCTCAGCTGGAACAGTAAGACTAGGTGCAAAGTTCTCCGGTCGTTGTAAACTGCTTCGGAGACTGGGCCCAATATACAGACGTGGTGGTCACCACTTTCCTATAGTGGCTTTGGTATTATTCGCTGAGGGAGATTGGTCTCTGGCGGCCCACATCGCAGAGTCTTTCAGCGCAGGCCAATATCCCAGAAACCAGATTCACGCAATTGCCAAGGTCCTTGCGAACAGCTATGAGTCCGCTTTGGCGTGGAGGAATGAAGCGAACCTCCTCGATTTCATTCCAATAATGTCATCGCCATTGGAAACAGAAGCATTCTTCTCATTTTCGGCGTACGTTGGAGAGGCAATAATGTGCGTGTTTGACGGAGCCATCGCACATCTCGCTGTATTGGAATATGAGGAAATGCAAGTGTCGTACCTTGTGGCTGTTGCAATCGGTGACCGTGTACCCACCGGCCCGCTTGCTGTCTTCGACGTCAATGCAATCACCAATGAGAAAAGAAACATTCTTATGATAGTAGAAGCAGGGATTGAAGATGCGAAGAGGGAAATAGAAGATCCGGACTTCGATATGGGGGATATTGTTTTCCACAAGGTTGGGGTTACGGTTCCATTGAGAGCGAATATAATGGGGCCGCTCCAATATATTAAAGTTGGAGGTTCCCAGTGCCCTATATGTCGCCGCGAGGGAGGATAAAAGTACGAAGCATGACAATTATCTATGAGTTGCATCGCATAAACACAGGAAATCGACAGGGGCCAGGTAGAGAAGGTAACGCAGGCGCGAATGTTGAGATAGAAGAAGAGCGAAAGGTACCCCACTGAGCAGACTGCGCACTTTGCAAGTCATGGCAATTCTAGGAACTTTCATTGCTGCGGAAATTCTGTCCCAAGCAAGCACCATCAGGAACCACGTTCCACCAATGTCCTTGCTGGTGGCGTACCACGTACTTGTGGGATCAAAACCCTGTCATATCCATAAAACTCAATGGAGGTGGTTGAAGGGGCATCCCCGTGCAGTTGTGGGGACAAAGAGGGTGTTCAGGGCCAGCAGGGATCCACCGCCGATGGTTGGGAAATTCGGAGGATCAAAGAGCAGCTTTCTACCATAAGCGAGCTGTTCCTCGGGAGTATGGGTAGCACTTCAGTATTCTGTCCTCCGTCTAGGATTCAAGTATACGAAGAGGCAAGCGAGATATGGAGTCGGTTGCAGAGGTTGAGTATGAGGATTCGTACAACCTGGGCAGACCGGGAGGTCGTGTCGGAGAGGGGGAATTGTGACAGCCCCGGGAAGGAAGACTGATCCTAATCTGCCTGGAATAATTAGCAATGGCATGGTGAACGCTTCAAGATGTACCTGCTTTCACCACGAGCCGGATCGAAGCCCGATCGGTAACGTACAAATCTGGAATGCTCAGAGTACCACTCAGGCATTCGCCACCAGTTGCTTCCACTTTCTCGGCGTTATCATGCTCGGCTCCAGCTCTAGGAAAAGCCGCGAAAAGCTGCAGGTGTCTCACTGTGGCGTTGACGAAGAGAGATCACGGCCGCGACAAGCGAATCCGAATCAGTTGCAGCATATCAGCCAGTCTCAAAAGGCTTGTCTTCCGTTCAACGACCAAGTCATGGTCATGGACGCGTCAACTGAGAAGTCTGGATAGGTTGCATGCAAGCAATGATGCCGTTCTAATGGTGTGGAGAGAATGAGACGCGTCGTTCGTCGAGAAAAGCGTCGCTTAGATTTGAACGCTAAAATGTAGCTCGGCGCTCCTGAAATGCCTCGCTTAGGGGATTCAGGGGTAACCTGACGTAAACAAACAGCTCCCTTTCCATGACTTGACTATTGATTGATCTTAGGAATTTTGTTCTTTGCTGAGTTTGCTCTATGTTTTAGATGGTGACTTGATTGGCTGTCTTTTGTCTCGGGGTCGAGACTCGGCCTTTGAAGATCGAGTACTTAACAAAGCAGTAGCTCGGCAAGTAGTCACGCAGTGTACAAATGCGGCGAGTTCTCATAGGATCTAGACAATGAGATTTCTATCAATAGTAACGCGCCAGAAAATATTAAAGAATAGAAGAAATTAGATCGTCAAAGACATCTGATCGCAATTTCAACTCCATTATTTATATTCATGGGTCTCCTATTACTCAATCCCAACTTACACATAGCAACACGTTTTAAACGAAAATCTGGGTACTATCGGCCCAAAATGCATTATTGCAAACCTGGAATTGAGTTCTACCACAAATGTGATCATGTATGTGCGCTTGAAGAAAACCATCGAAGATATTGCAAGAAAAATAGTACTGAGCTCCTGCCTACGGACCTTCCGCTCCCAGACTGGAGACCTGGGAATGGTCGTAGCCGGGGAACAAACGGACGCTCTTGTAAGACAGTGATTCCAACCATACACTACTTACTAAACAGTGGCGAAAACGAGTGCGACGACTGCGAGGGCGGCTACGACGACATGTACATGAACAAATTCCCACTTCGCAAATTGCCTGAGTCTGTGATTCAAGAGCGCAGGATTTTCTGGAAAAGAATCCAGGATGAGTCCAATATAGCTCGAATAGTAGCTAATCAAGCAATTCAAGCTAATCGGGAAGCACGGAAAGCTCGCGAGAAGACAGTCACGATCGAGCAAAGAAAGCAAGATTCTTTTAGGAAATTGGCTACCTACCGTGCAAAGGAGGAAAAGAAAGGAACGCCTTATAGCAAGAGATTGTTCGTCAGAGAGTGGACCGACCCTAAGGCGAAAATACCTGGTAGGACCAAGAAGTATACCGACTGGGATGCTACCGGGTTTTATCGTCGGGTTACGGCAAACGATCTGTTGGAGCGCGGGGGAAATGACACTTGTGATCTTTGCCGCTTGCGTCTAGATCTTGAATCTGCTCGAAAATTTCCTTGTGGATGCATCTTTGACAAAGAATGCTCGGTGCCAAATTTCGGCAAGTACTGGGATTCCGACGAG
>Ga0302140_10009931_pt1 | contig 11782 bp, 10 predicted proteins | sample I_Bog_E1_1_FD_202095 | JGI IMG/M metagenome (GOLD analysis project Ga0302140, IMG submission 202095) | Peat permafrost microbial communities from Stordalen Mire near Abisko, Sweden - I_Bog_E1_1 | ecosystem: Environmental > Terrestrial > Soil > Wetlands > Peat | place: Sweden: Abisko, Stordalen...
CCTTGTGAGGTGCCGGCCACTCCTGTTCAACGGCATTATTTATCATCTCGCGGCCATGCAGGACTAGCGCCGATCGAAGTATCTGAAGATTCTGGGATCCTGTTCGAGGCTCTGTTTGAGCTACGTCTGATTTGCTGAGCATGAGTAGGCCCTGCTGGTCAAGGCGTCTCGAGCTATGCTTATGGTATGCCGAGCAAAGACCTCGTATGAGCGAATCCAAGGCAATATGACGTTGACTGCCGGGTGGAGCAGCCATTAAGAGCAGGTGTATGACAGCCAGAAATTGTGCCATGTCTCCGTTAGCTCCTCGTCCCTCGCTGGAAAACTCCCAGTCGATGATACCCATCGACTGCGTCCCGTCACCGGATGCAGCCAGGAGGATTGCCCCTGGAGTGAAATCGCCTAGAATGAAGCACCGTCCCTCCGGCATATTGACCCGTTGGTAGTCTGCCAGGACCCGATGGAAGAGCTTCTGAGCATTAGGAACGTTGAATTTCGTAAGATATTCCTGGATAGTCATCACCGCCGCTTCGAGGATCAGATCTTTGGTGACGGGATTTTCCAAATTCCCAGATGTGGCCGTGGTGACTAGTTGAAGCGTATTTGGGGAATGTACCGCAGCAAAAAAACTCTCCTATCCTTGAGCCAAGTATCTGGTTCGCATCCTGACTACCTTCAGAGACGCCGGCTTTCTCACCAGGGATAGAAGCGAAGTATTGGTAGAGAGTGAGCAAAGGCCCTAGATCTTCGAAGATAAGTACGTGTTCTTCTGCACTGTGATATAGCAGCTCTGAAATTGATATGCTGCTTGATCGTCCAAGGTTGGAGAGTGGTCCATCAGGAGAAGAGAATTGCGCAAGCGCACGAGCCTCGATAAGCTAACAAAACTGAGTATTTTGCAACGTGCAGTTTCAATGCAGACAAATATACCTGGCGGTCCTGAGAGAAGGGAGCGGACTCCCCAAGCGCTACAACAAACGGAGGAGCATATTTCAAGATCAGGGTTTTGTGTTTGGGGAATATCCCACCAGAGGGCGAGACCTTGGTCGCTCGCACGGTAAGGTTGACCAAACCACCAATCAGGGACTGAAATTCGTATTTCTGGGATGGATCGATCTTGGAGAGAAACGCCTCGAAATCGAACAACATTGTGGGCGGCTGTCACGTGGGGAGAGTTGATATTCGGAAATGGGAAACCTATTCGGGTTTGCCCAGAGCATTACAAACGTAGAGAACGCTCAAAGTGTTAGGCAGAACATCAGCCTATTTGTACCTGTTCGAGTGGTACAGGCCGATGAAAGTGAAGGTCGGAGGAATTATTAGAAGAATGACTCCCCATGGGGAATCGGCCGCTAGCCCAATTGGGCAGCGCACGGCAGAAACTCCTGCAAAGCATGCATTGTAGATATACTTACTATATTAAACTTACTAGTATGAATACAGAGATAGTATTTGGAATATATATTATAATTCTTTGTTTTATTACTAAAGGTGCCGCGCACAAGGCTTACGGATTATTAATAGCGTCGCTCCAGCGCATGCATCGCCAATTAGAGGGGACCTGCGGAATAACTAGGAGTTTAATCGTATTGGCATCCACATTGTTCTTGTAGCACTAGAAGCGAAAAATCAGAGAACCTGAACCTTTTGTGCGACAGAAAAGAAGGACGAAGGAAATGTCGGTTGTGTGAATTATGCAAGTGATCCTCTAGATTTTTTCTCGGTGAAGGCCTAAGTTTATGCAAGCCTCTCGCTTCCTTCCAGGCTTTCCCATTTCAATCAATCGATTTCACCGCTACTTCACTATCTTACTGCCCGCCTGCGACCTACCACCTCAGACCTCCGTATGTTCTGCACCTTCACTGAGCGCAAGTACTAGACACAGTCCATATCACATGGCGAAGGTTGAAGATCATGATCTGGGTGAGTACCAGGCTGTACAATGGACACATCCTGTGCTGCCTGACGGCAGTCTCGGCTCTGCCCGAGGGGTCCCGATTCGACGTCCCTTTATCAAGTATCAACTCAGCAAATTCACCCTATTCCCCCAGTTGCCATTAGATCTCCGTGTCTACATGTGGAGGATGGCAGTTGATTTCGAGCGCGTGGTCTGTGTTTACGAAGACATCGTGTGGCCAGATGCCAACTCCGAGGCCGACAGCTCAGAAGAAGAAGAAGACGAGAACGATCGCTCGATCGCGATGATCAACAAGGAGCTCAGTCGCCGCGAGTATTTCAATAACAGCGGACAGCGCCAACTCGAACACTACGGCTTCACCTCGTCACGCCCAGCACCGGCACTCCAAACCATTCCTCAGCTAGAGCACGCGGCCAGGCACCGATGGGAAACCACCCGTGTTGGGACTTTCTACAGTCCAGACCCACTGCCCGTTCTGTTGCATGTGTGCCGGGAGTCTCGCCAGTTGCTACAAGCGTATGGATACAAGCTTGCTTTCTCCACACGCACAGCACCAGCTGGAACCTGGTTCAATTTCTCGTCAGACATCCTGCATCTGCGCGATTATGAGGACGATGAACAGGCGTCTCGGACTTTAGATGGCGGGATGTGGAATCTTGGCCAGTTTTCTCGAGATGATCTTTCTCAGTTGAAGAAGCTTTCCCTGCGAATGAATTCTTTTGATTATTCCTTCGGTGAAAGAGTCCCGATTGCCCTCCACAAGGCGGTACAATTGTGCGGGAACCTCCAGGAGCTGCTCCTTATAGAGAGTGATCGTCATGACGTGGACCGCAATAACACGTATTGGTATCAAGGGAATGAAGGCGGAGAGATTACCGTTGTCGATCTGAGTGTTGAGGAGTTCTGGGACCATGATCCAGAGTGGCGGCCAAGATGTAGGTACTCGTGGAACTACTTCAATAACTCGAGGCGCTTCGAAGAGGGTTTTGAGCGAGAAAACTCGAGTTATGGCGATATAGCAGAAGATGTTGCGGAACAACTACGCACTCATGAACCTCTCTTTCCTGATCGAAAAGGATGGACAACCCCCAAAGTCCGGTTTGTGATGTTGATGGCGCGGCAGGATGTGGAGAAGTTTATGAGAAGTAGGGCATCCTATCGACATCACATTGATAGCATGTATTGGAAAGGTGTCGCAGAGACCCGGAGGAGTTATAGACCGCCTTCACCGCTTGACTTGAGAGACGATGTGGAGGCCGAGCGAGATCTCTGGAGGCGGGAAGGATCATATATAGTCCCTCGGGACCTCACTTGGTACAGGCAAGCAAGGGAGGCGATATATTCTGTATATGGCTGGCCTTCACCATTCACAATGGAATGGATTGAAGCTAGCGAGGCAATGCTTGAGATGGATTCCTGGCCCTGGGCGGAATGGTAATAAGTTCGTTGTAGTCGATTCAGATTGTCCTGTTCATATACATCTAAAACTTGGAGCGGATCACGGTGGTTTATGGCAGTTGGCGAGATCTCGTCCTAGTCCATAACGCGCGGAATTCCAGGAATTTCAGACGATAGTAGTTGACCTGCCTAATTGCAGGTTTGCAATTATAGTGAGTTGCGATGGCGTAGAGGAAGTGATAAGAGGGAGACTTATAATAAACGCAATACCGTATTAATTGGTTCCCAAGATAATATCTTCTAGAACTAATTACAGTTATTTCGAGCTCGGGACCATATCTTATAACGCAGAAGTATCTTAATGCTTCCTAATTGGTTGGTGGCGGGTTAATAGGGTCCCAGCCTCCTCCTTTTCACTAACCTCCTCTTTTTACACCGCAATCACCACTCTCTCTACTATTCTAAGACTATATATAACCTTAACATCGCTTCCTAAAGATATCGAATCTTTCTCAAGGGTATTATTCGCAATCGAGGCTCGCTTAGAAGGTAGGAATAGCTTCGTATAGCCATAGATTAGGACCTTTCATCGACCCCCGCGGTAAATTCTGTCCACCGCCAGGAAGACTGCTTCCAGGACGCCTTCTTGCTGTCCGAGAAGACTAATAATCGAGTGATTATGGGGGTTGAGAAGGCTGAAAAGGAGGGGTAATTGCGGGGCTAACTTCCTTAATATCTCTTATATAATCCAGATAATATCTTACTCTCCTCTGACACATTGCAATTAGAACCTTACCTTATGTAAAGGTAGGATCTAATTGAAGGGATTATCTTGGGAACCAATTAATACGGTAGTCTCGACCCATTCCGGTGCAGTATCACCTTGAAAGTGCACGATTTAAGTGCAACTGACTTTTCTACTCGCCTCGAGAGCGCTAAAATTGCAGTGTTTTTGCACATATGTATGGCTGCCTGAAGCTTTTGAGGGAGTTCACTAAAAAGCGGCTGTAGGCATCCAATTATCAAGGTGAGCAAGGCTCTCGCGGGGACTAAAATTGCAGTGCTTACTAAAGATCGCGACGTGAGCTGTTGTGAGTGGTTACTCAACCGCATGGGTAAAGCTCTCGGGGGGACTAAAATTGCAGTGCTTGGAGTGAAAACTGTCCACCGGTTCAAGCTCAGCATTATCTTGCAAGCAGGAATACCTTAACATAATCTCTTCTCCCACATGGAGAAAAGTCAGCTTTCCTGACACTACTATTTACAATGAAACATGATAATCAATTAAAAAAAAGCGCAACTTAAGTAAAGCTTCTTGGCCGGCCTCACCAAATCTTCGTATCAGCTCCGTATTTAATGTCTTGGTCAACGCTAAAATTCCAGTGCGGGCAACTGTACCTTGTAGCTGTCCAATAGGGTGCACGAAAGGCTGCACTTCCAAGTCATCCTGCAGTTATTATGTCGTGGCTATCTCGTGAACTCAAACGTCGTGATTCGACCTTTTGTCTGTAATTTGAGAAGTTGCCCTCTTAAGGTCCTTGTTTTTGAAGGATCTCCTCGAATTAAAGAAGCAGATAAAGCCTCCGTGGACACTAAGATTGCAGTGCTCCAGGAGAAGGGTGGCATTCGGGTCCACTCGCGCGCGGTGCACCTAGCATCAACAACTCGAAAACCACTCGATGACGTCGGAGTGGCGAGGTTGAGTGACCTTCGCGTGATTGAAGTGTAGAGTGTGACGTTGCCTAAGTAGAGGTTTGAAGCTCTTGCTAACGCTAAATCTACAGTGCTTCGCCTGAAACGGCAATAGCTGCAAGGCTGGGGACTCCCTCGCAGGCAGTAGAATTGCAGTGCTCAATTCGGCTGGTCCCGCGCAGCCGTCAAGCTTTTCCAACTACCATCAACTACGAGCTTGAGGCACCGCCAACGCTAACATTGCAGTGCTGTGGGATTTATACAACCGTGCAACCGTTCGAGAATGCGGGACCTTCCTCGCTTCCAGTTCTAGAAGCTGACCCAGCGTCTTTCAAGTGCGAGGTTAAAGTTTCCTCAAATACCAAACTTTATAATATCAGAATCATGTGTAGACTCAGAGACCGAGATACAGACTAGTCTTCTCGGACAGGTTATTCACACAGTAGTTCGCCATACTTGTGGAGTTCAACAGCATATGTGCACCCATCACTATAGCGTCTAGAAGTTGCCTCTCAACAAGGTAAGCACAAATTATAGTTGGCGAGAACTCTAGGACTCAGCAGTAGCTGCACTTTTTCGGATCACTGGCTTCGAGAACGCTAAAATTGCAGTGCAAAATCGATCGCCGGGTCCGCTGTCAGGCGTTGCCCTTGCAGGACGCAGCCCGAATATGCAAGACGGAACCGCCATTCTTTTCTCAAGGCTGCGTCTGGGCTAAATTGCAGTGCTGCCAATCGCTCCACCTTACCCCACACACCCCTTTGGGACACCTCAGCAGAAACTGGACTCAAGGCTTCATCGCCAATGAAACGCTGTAGGATACGGCTTTTGCGGGCGCTAAGATTGCAATACTTGAGAGCTGCAGGTACATGTGTACATTGAGGAATGACCCCGCAAGTCCACGATTCAGTTCTCAGAGAACGGCTATTTTCGGGAAAAAGGCTGAAGTCTGGTCTATATCTTTCTCGAACGACGGATACCTGAAGCAAACTACACGAATTATGGATATTAAAGATGTAATGTGAATTGAAATCCGCGAACAAACCAAATAATGCGCATGGAACGGAGAAAATTGAGGCAAAATGAGAGTGCGAAATGGAAAAAACAATTATTTCAGAATAACCTTGTGAGCCTTGCCAGTTGCCACGATCAATGGAACTTGGTTGAGGACTTTTCTGAAGTACAATATTGTACTCGAGGAAATACAAAGACATCTCCCGTTCAGCCAGATCTCTTTACGAAGGCGGACACTACCGCCAACAGAAACAAATGGAAACTTGGCTACTGGCTTTCTTATTCTTGCTGCTATAATTGTCAAAGCAGGTCAATAGATTAGAGAGCGAAGCAGAGCGAAGTGGAATGCAGGTTTGGTCTCGAAGAAGCACAAGTTGCATGAATATCGCCTTCTAAATCGCCAATTGCGAGAATCACGAGATACACCAGCGATACGCCAATTTGAATCAAAGATAGAAGACAATTGAGCTTTCCCAAGCCATAAAACTCTGCTTATAGGATGTGGAAATGCTTGATATAAATGGGATCCGGTGGTGGAAGGCGGCTGAGAGGAATTGAAGGCAAGTCCCATGAAGTTGATTTCGTGGGAGAGAAAAGACGACGAATGGTCTGATAAAGGCTTGAAAAGTAAGGAGAATGCCGAAAGAAAAAAAAACAGAAAAATAAAGGCATAGAAGGATGCCGGCAGATAAATGAATAGGGGCCCAAGCCAGGTCTTTGAATACTGAGACTGCGCTGCAACGGCGCAAACCTTGCCAGCGACATCGTGAAAATAAGCGCCGCAACGGGATGTGAAAAAATTGCTACCACAGGAAGAAAAGACAAAATCTATCGCTACCGATTAAAACTTAGGAGCCACTGGTATTTGACCAGTGCAGTGCAGCGCTCCCAAATCCAATTAGAACACAACAAAATCAGGAACAGCATCTTGACGCGAGATATAACCAACCACAAGGAACTTTCCGTACAACATCGTCCCATGATACGATGAATCTTATAAACAATTTCCACCCCCCTTCTCCAGAGTCCGAACTCTCGCATATATACAATTTCAATATTCGCCGCATTGAACATTTCGCAAACCGTGAAACATGTCTCGCGGAAACTGCCCTGAAAACGGTCCCAGTTGAGGCTTAATATGTCTCTCGTACCTTTACGGCGCAGGGCTGAGGCCCCAATCACGGGGTGTGTTGCAGCGGCGTGACTCGATGGTGGCGCGTGGCGGCTGCAAAAGAAAGTTGGGCGCGAGTATTGGAATAAGGTTCTAGCCAGCCACGCATATGCGTGTGTTTGATGCGTGGCGATCTGAGAGCGCGTGGCAGCTTTTGGCGGGAGCCGGCCTTGGGTCTGTGGGCACGTCGGAAAGATTGTACGTGATTGTTGATAACAACCTTGGCGTGGAGTGGTTGAGAGAGGTTGGTTGTACAGGGCACTCAGGAGGTGGCGCCACCTCATTCAGGGGCTCTCGGCTATTTAAGCGAGCCAAGCAGCAGCAGCGCCCGTTGTCGACCGTGAGACTCGGGGGTCGGACATGGTGCAAGGTAGTTCGGAGGGTTGCGGAGAATTCAATAATATGCGGCTACCAGATCACGCCCAGTTAATCTGCTATTTCCGTCCCAGTCCAGACTCCCTTGGTCGCTTTGATGCCGACTTTTTCGTTCTCGTAGCCACGTGGCGGCTGTCGAGGTTCAGCTTGGCTTGGAGCAGTGCCCACAAAAAGTTGTAAATAAGATTAGGGAGTCATCTGGACTGTCGGGCCCCGAACCCCGGGTCTAGACTCCCCCACGCTGATCTCACTCCAGCTTGGGACTTTAGGTCGGCCTTACCAAAACCCATGCAGGTCGCAAGGTTCTATTTGGAAATCGAATCTCGGTGTAAGCAGTGAGATGGCACATTTCCTCGCAATTTTAGCTCTTTCTTAATCAAGTGAACGCTCTCGAGGCAAGACCCGAGCAAGTGGAAGCACTGCGGTCGATCGCGTGGAATCAATGAGGCCCAAGAAGGAAGTTGGAGGCAGAGATGCATGCAAGGATCCCTGTGCTCTGGATGGTGGAGATTTTCCTTTACTTTTACTTGCTGCAGTGCCGTCGGGTAACACAGTGGACGTTCCGGGCGTCCAATGAAGTCGAGATTGTTTGCGAAATCTACCGACGTACCGAATCATGGCGTGCGCCAATATGCATGTACAATTGTCCGCGCTTTTCTCTTCTCAGGTGAGAGCCTCTGACCCTCCATGCTGTATTGAAAGCCAATGCAGAGCTTAATATAAATATCGGGCGAAGTCCAAAAGATACGATGATTTTTCCCTTCGTCATCGGTCCAGGTTGCAGCCCGAGCTCCCGAATTCAATCCCAAGTTCACACTGCCGATTCCACGTGCGATGGCACCCTCCATCCGTTCCTTGTTGATTGGGCTCCTGCCCCTCGTCTCTGCCCAAGGTTGTCCTTATGCCAGCGTGGAGAAGCGAGACCTATTGTATGCGAGAGACACTGAACCATCCCTCACAACACTCGCCGACTCTTTTGGCAAATGTCCAACCATTAGTGATGCAGCTGGTGGTGGAACACGAAGTCACGATTGGTGGCCATGTCAGCTGAGATTGGATGTGCTTCGCCAATTTGCACCAGAGCAGAACCCATTTGGGGGAAGCTTCGTATATGCCGACGAGTTTGCCAAGCTTGACTGTAAGTTAACTGATGATGCTTACCTCAAAAGTGATGCAGCACAGCTGACATAACGCAGTCAATGCCCTGAAGTCGGATATCAAAGCTCTGTTGACTTCCTCGCAACCCTGGTGGCCAGCAGACTTTGGTAATTATGGTGGCCTGTTCATTCGTCTGGCTTGGCACAGCGCCGGTACCTACCGCGCCGTTGATGGACGTGGAGGTGGTGGTATGGTATGGATCTTGCTTCCAGACATCTCGAAGTCCAGGGCTAACAATTGTTCCGTGACAGGGCCAGCAACGCTTTGCCCCTCTCAACAGCTGGCCAGATAATGCCAATCTGGATAAAGCTCGTCGCCTGCTGTGGCCCATCAAGCAGAAGTATGGCAAGTCTATCTCTTGGGCTGACTTGCTGCTCTTGGCTGGCAACACCGCCCTCGAAAACATGGGGTTCCCCGTCCTCGGCTTTGGTGCGGGTCGTCCTGATACCTGGCAGTCGGATGAGAGCGTTTTCTGGGGTGCGGAGACAACTTTCGTACCACAGGGCAACGACATCCGATACAATGGAAGCACTGACTATGTCGCGCGTGCAACCCACCTCGAAGAGCCGCTTGCTGCAACTCATATGGGTCTCATCTATGTGAATCCTCAGGGTCCTAACGGTAATGGTGATCCTAAGTCGTCGGCTCTCGATATCCGTGAGGCCTTCGGCCGAATGGGTATGAACGACTCCGAGACCGTTGCACTAATTGCTGGAGGACATGCTTTTGGAAAGACGCACGGCGCCTCTCCCATCCGTAAGTATTGTCCACCTGCCTGACACGCCCCCAAAAGTAACATACTGATGTTTGCTCTCTAGCTCTGGGCCCTCCCCCCGAAGGCGGTGCTCTCGAAGCCCAAGACCTGGGCTGGGCCAATAGCTTTGGTACTGGCAATGCTGATGATGCCGTCACCAGTGGTTTGGAAGTCATCTGGTCTAAGACACCAACACAGTGGAGCAACGGTAAACACACTCTCTCTGATCCCGTCTCACAGTCGTGCTGACCCATGTAGATTACCTAAACAGTCTCTTCCACAACAACTGGACTCTGACCCATAGCCCTGCTGGCGCTCTTCAATTCATAGCAACGAACAGCACCGTCGACTACCCTGACCCATTCAACCACACTTTCCGCCACGCCACTATGCTGGTCAGCGATCTTGCCCTGCGCGAGGATCCCACCTTCAGCGCTATTGCCGAGTCCTGGGTCAATGACTTCCCAAAGCTGACGAATGCCTTTGCGGCAGCCTGGTGTAAGTCCATGACCTACTGACTTTCACTCCAATCTTTTGACGTTACTAACGCCCGAAACAACAGTCAAGCTTCTCCACCGCGACATGGGTCCCATCACTCGCTACCTCGGCCCTGAAATCCCCAAGCAGAGCTTTATCTGGCAGGATCCTCTCCCGTCCCCGACTGGTAATGCCATCAATGATGCCGATGTGAACACTTTGAAAGCTCAAATCCTTGCCGCACCCGGTCTGACTATTTCAAACTTGGTCTCTGTTGCCTGGGGCTCTGCCTCAACTTTCCGTGGTGGTGACAAGCGTGGCGGTGCTAATGGTGCTCGCATTGCCCTGCAACCGCAAGTCCAATGGGCGGTGAACAACCCCAAACAGTTGCAGACCGTTCTTTCCGCAGTATGTATTCCTCAAAGCCACGTCGCTACGTGAACTGTACTGACTGCTTCACTCAGTTGAACACGATCAAGACAAACTTCAACAATGCCCACCGTGACAAGACAGTCTCACTGGCCGATCTCATCGTCTTCGGCGGCAATGCCGCCATCGAGCAAGCTGCTGCCGCTGCCGGCTACACCAACCTGAAAGTGCCATTCACAACCGGCCGTGTGGATGCAACCCAGGATAATACCGACACCACCACCTTCGAGTACCTCAACCCGCAAGGCGACGGTTTCCGAAACTACCGCAACACCTCCGGCTGGTCGCTCGCACGTACCGAGGAGCTCCTCGTCGACAAGGCACAGCAGCTGACACTAACAGCCCCAGAGCTAACCGTGCTCGTCGGCGGCATGCGCGTCCTGAACACCAACTGGGACGGCTCATCCAACGGTGTCTTCACCGCCACCCCTGGCAAGCTCACTAACGACTTCTTCACTAACTTGCTGGACATCGGCACTGTGTGGACCCCTGACTCTACTGGTGAGCTGTATACTGGCAAGGACCGCACGACAAGCAAGACGAAGTGGACTGCTACGCGTGCTGATCTCGTCTTTGGCTCCCATGCGGAGTTGAGGGCTATTGCTGAAGTGTATGCTGAGGCTGGTGGACAGGATCAGATGGTGACTGACTTTGCTGCTGCTTGGGGGAAGGTCATGAGTTTGGATCGTTTCGATATCAAGAACTAGGCGGAGGACGCGAAAGAGCTGGTCGGACTGGACACATAGATAAGGTAATCTAATGGCGAGGGCACAAATTCTTTGTAGACTCTTTTATTTTGCTAATAAATAATTGTTATGTTCCTCGACATTTCCGCTTTGTGTGGTGATGTATCCTGTGCCTTCTTGGCTGCTGCTGTGCTTGACCGCGTTGAACATTGAATTCAATGCCGCACTGTCGCTCCTTTGATTAGGCCGACCAAGTTGGGTTCGAGGAAGAGCCTGTTGTGGTGAATAGGGGATTGACGGCGAAGTAGATATATTGCAATATATTGGCATTTGCAGATCAGATTCCGGGAAGCATTTTCATATACCCATTTGCGCTATCTTTTGTAGCTGGAACTCTCTTACCGTGTGTGCTTCCTTGGTTCTTGGTGGCACAGAATAGGGCGGCGGATCTGGATTCCCAAGAAAGTGGCGACCATGAAGCAGAGGCTCGCTTACAGTTGACGAACATTTACGGGTTCTCTTTGGTCGTTATATTCATCCATACCCTGATTGCAATACCGCTACATGTTGAGCAGCAAAGAAAGCCAAGCATGTTTTTTGTAGCCGACAGTTTTGGTAACGTGACGAACACATATTATTGTGGCTCATTTCCTATCATCTTGCTATTAGCAAGCAGATGCTCAACAGATAATATTAGCTCTCCTCACAAG
>Ga0302140_10009932_pt1 | contig 11781 bp, 8 predicted proteins | sample I_Bog_E1_1_FD_202095 | JGI IMG/M metagenome (GOLD analysis project Ga0302140, IMG submission 202095) | Peat permafrost microbial communities from Stordalen Mire near Abisko, Sweden - I_Bog_E1_1 | ecosystem: Environmental > Terrestrial > Soil > Wetlands > Peat | place: Sweden: Abisko, Stordalen...
AATCGGTATAACCTGTTTCTGGACTTTTGTGAACTCCTTGAAATTTAACATACTAATTGCTTTTAATAACTCACTGCTTAATTGATAATCATTAAAATTTGCTTTTATCATTTGATCATCTCTTTTCCTATATTTTTTTACTATTATTGTTACAAATATACTTTTTTATCCGATAGCTAGCATCCGTAACACTCCCTCTTTTATAGGAAACTCATATTCCTAACGTCAGATGAGTAAGCGATTCACACTAAATCATAGATTTAGGTTCTCTGCTTAACTGGGAGATAACGGCTGCACGCTCCTGGATTAGTTCAACTAAATTCAGGTGGAGTATAAAACTCCACCTGAAAAGTTTCACTTTATGTTTCGCACACAAAGGTTCTCCATTTCTTCATCTCTTGTCACAGATATTTTCTCTTTATCATTACATTCCATATACCAATATGCATACTAACCTTTTTATTATATCATATCCATGTATTTTATTTTTGAATTTTATTATTTGAACACAATTTTGTCTGTATTAGAAATAAATATAGATGAATGAAAAAACTCCACTAAAACTGAATTTAGTGGAGTACTTGCACTTGGAAATTTTTGTTTTCCCCGAGGGTACTTCTGAAACAGGTCGTGTTGAAGTTGCTTCTTCTGAAGTCCGAAGGACTGAAGTTTCTACTTACTTCCAAATGTGCTTTTGATTTGTTTTTTACTATTCAGGGAGAACTATAACGGCTACTTTAGCATTTTTAACAACTTTACTTGTTACAGATCCAATCACTCTAACTAGTCCTTTTTTGGTAGACTTTGTCATTATTATCATATCATAGTTGTCTTGTTCTGCCTTTTTTAATATCTGATCTGAAGCATATCCAAAAGTAGCAAACTTTTCAACTGTATATCCTTCTAATTCCACTGATACTTCATCTAAAGCTAAGTTACTTTCTTCTCTCATATCCCACATGTTAACTGGCATTAATAAGTCCTCAGCTACAATTATCTCTCTTACATTCATTAGTGTAATTTCAATATCATTCTTATTAAAATGTGTTTTTATCCAATTAAGAGAATGCGTGCTTCTTTCAGTAGTATCTAATGGAACTAAAATTTTTATTTTTTTCATCTTCAGCACATCCTTTCGTAATTATGATTATAATTTATATATTCTATACATTATAACGTTTTCCTCTTTTTTTAATGACTTTTAGATTTACAGCAAATATAATCACCTTTTTTAACTCTTGTTTCTTCAAAGTCATATCCGGCTACAAATGTAAAATACTCATCTATCTTAAAGTACTTAAGAATTTGTTTAGCATACACCTCAGGTTTTGATGTAGCAAGTATAATTGTCTTCCCTTTTTCTTTGAGCTCTACTTAATAATTCTTTGTTAAAAGGCAGCAAATTTATTATTAACTTGATAATATTTAAAAGCATTCTGCTGCAAATCATAAACTTTACTATTACTATCTTCACTTGTAGCAGTAGTTTCTGCATTACAATAAGAAACAGGTAATATGAAAATACATGCTAGTAACATTCCAAAGACCATACATATAAATTTTTTCATAAATATTTACCCTCGCTATATTTTCCCTATATTGTAGATAGGTTTTAATTCTATTTTTTCATAGATTGCTTTATACTATTCATTTAATTTAATTAAATTGAAGTTACTCACGACTTTAACCCTTTATGTTTAAATATAAAAAATATATAATAGTATTAAACTTGTACAAGTTATATAATAACAATTTTAGATTAATAGGAGACAATAAGAATTATGAATATTGTTAATCATTTTAAAACTATAACTAATCATAAATTATTAGTTATGAAGTATTGTTTTAAAGTAGGTTTATACAAACAAGGATTACTTCATGATCTGTCTAAATATTCACTTGTGGAGTTTTCAGCTGGAATAAAGTATTATCGAGGATATGTGAGTCCTAATGGTGTTCAAAAAACTGTGGAAGGATATTCAGCAGCATGGCTACATCATAAGGGCAGGAATAAGCATCATTTTGAATATTGGATAGATTACGGAATAAATGCTAATTTCTTTTTTTCTCAACTTATATTAAACTAAATGTATTCTTTAAACTTTGATTAACAAAAAAGCACTGCACTAAATATATAAATTTAATACAATGCTTGTATATGGAAAATCCTGTTTTCCCCGGGGGTGCTTCTGAAATCCGAATGGCTGAGATTGCTAATAGCTCTTATACCACTTTATCACTCATTTCTCTATTCACTCCACATAAATCCAATATCTCTTTTCCATCTATTTCTGAACATGATTCTAATAAATCTATAATATCTATGCATTCAATTGAATCAATCGTAACTTTCTTACCTTTTATCTTTTTACAATAATCTATGCAATTCTTATTAAAGCCATTTACAGAAAGTAATATTCCTTTTGTTATATTCTCAGCTACCATTGCTCCACATAATTTTTGCACATCTGGTCTACCAATAGAATTCCTATTTTTGTGATTTTTACATTCAACAAATATTTTCTCTCCTTTTTTACTAAGTACTACATCCTTCCCCTTGTCATTAGTTGCAGCTGTTAGATATGCTTTGTACCCCAATATTTTATAAATTTCTTTTGAAAATATCTCAAAATCTCTTCCCGAAAAATTCTTTACTTTATTTATTATCATAAGTTTTTCCTCTTTTGTTAATGGATTTACCACCTTATGTTTATTATCCATTCCAGCTGTAAATCCTAAAAAAACTGAACATACAATAATTATTATAATAAATCCCATTCTTTCCCCACATTTATAAATTACTTATTTGAATCTCTCTCTTCATACAATTTATTTATTCCTTTGATATATAATTTCTGAATTACATCTTTTACAAATCAACAGCCATTTCCACTTTATTCTAGAATTTTCCTCCATGCATTCAAAGATTCTTTATCTATTTCAATTAAAACCGATATAGATTATTAATTATATGTATACTAAATCTATTTAATTCTATAATTTTGTTTATATATGTAAATAGCTAATCAAAGAAAAGAATTAATTGCTTTATATTTAATTAAATACTTCTTAATAATATTAAAGCTGAAGCTTTCCATATTAATTATAAAAACTTCAGCTATATTCTTAATTTTAAATATTCAAAATCTCACTTAATTTATCTTTAAGTTTCTCTTCTTCCCCACTTCCATTAGTAGGCATTCTTAATATTGGCATGTTATATTTTTTCAAAATTCTATCCTTAACCTTATCTCTCTCCAATTGCTTAGGATTATTTGAATGAAAGGCATATCCATCAACTTCTACTACTAAAATAGGTGATTTATCTATTTTCCTAAAAATTAAAAAATCAATATGAGTTAATGGATTAGATGAATATTTTAATTCCTTTTCATCTAATTTTGAAGTATCACGAATAAGCATATTAAGTGGATAATGAAGGACTTTCCCTAAGGACTTAAACTCTTCATAATTTAGTACTTTTTCTATTAATGAATTCATTAAATTTTCAGAATTGTATTTAGAAACTTTTTTATTCTTTTTAAGGAACTCTAATAACTTTTCTGAATAAGAGCTATATAATAAATCAAAAATTGAATATACATTACTGTTTATAATTTCGAGATTGTTATATTCAATATATCTTATTAAATCTCCTATATTACTATTATTTAATAATTCCTCATTATCAGAAACAACAATAATCAGTTTATTTTCTGCTCTTGATATGGCTACATTAATAAGATTAGAATTATCCATAAAATCATCAGGTTTATCTGAAACTGTGGAAAGTATTATGATCTCCTTCTCTCTACCTTGATATTTATGTATTGTATCAATTTCAATATGCTCCTTAGCAATTTTATATTTTAATTCTTTTATTTGATCATTGTAAGGGGAAGCTATACCAATAGATTTATATTCCTTTAACTTAGGAAGTATTTCTTTTACTATTACATCTATCTGCCTTTGATTATAATGATTTCTTTCATGATTCCCCTTTACTGTTTTATACACTTCTAAAGGACTCCCACACGAGCTTTCATCTGTTAAAATAATCAATTGGTCATCATAAAACTTCTTATTGCAAAAATCTATTATTTTAGGGTGACATCTATAATGTTCCTTAAGTAGTGTTTTAGGTACATCACTGTATAACTTACAAACTGAAGATAGCAAGCTATACTCTGAATACATATAAGCTTCATGTAATTTATATTTTTTATAAATACCATCACTAATTTCCTTAGTTTTATTATTAACCACATTAGGCAGCTGTTTTAAATCTCCAACAATAACAACATTTTTAGCACATGAAAAAGCTAAGGCTCCAGTAACTATATCAACTTGAGAAGCTTCATCTATAATCACATAATCAAATAAATAATTTTCACTTGCACATTTTCTTAAAGAATGAGTTGTACTAAGCATTACAGGATATTCATTAATGAAGTCACCAAACTTCTTCCACAATACATCGTCATTAAAAACAATTCTATCCTTACTTTTATTAAATCTTTTATATAAAGTATGCTTTAATACAGTCATAGAATTTTCACTATATTTTTTCATTTCATTATCAAAGTTATATTTATCTAAAATCTTTTCTAATATCTGAATTTCCTTATTTAGTTCTTCTAATTTTAATTTGTAATACAATTGTTTAAGATATTTTTCTATAATTTCAGGTGAATTATCATAAAATCCAAAATTCCAAATACTATGGGTAATCAGAAATTTAAGCTTATATAGAAATTTTATATATCCATGCTCTTCCATAAGCATATTATATTCCAACAATAAAGAGATTATTTTATCTGCACTCTGCCTTGATAATGAACGTGATAATTCAAATTTATCTTCATTATTATATTTTTCAAAATGCCCATTTTCAGTAATTAAATTTGATTTTTCAATTTTTAAAACAGCTAATTTATTCTTTTTCTCTAGCATTTCTTCTAAAGACTTTTGTGAACTAATCAAATCAGCTTTTACCTTTTCTAACTTCTCATTATCCAATTTGTAACTACTCATGTCAGGATACTTACTATTTTGACTTTCAAAAAAATCAGTTCTATTTTGCTTGTTACCCAAATATGCTGCTATAAAGTCAACATTATATTTCTTAAGCTTCTCAAAAACATTTAATGTAGCAGCATTATTATTAGAAACAACAGCCACTGTTTTCTCTTCCATAATAGCATTGGCAATAATATTTAATATAGTTTGAGTTTTCCCAGTTCCAGGAGGCCCTTCAATAATACTAATTTGATTATTGAAAGCACTTTGTGTAGCTTCCTTTTGACTTATGTTAAATCCAAAAGGAAATATTAGTTGACTATAGTGATTAACTCTTTTAATTGTTTTGTGATTTAAATATTGGGCCAAAACACTATTTGGATTTATAGCCGTCATAAATTCAAATTGCTTGCTTATAAAATCATTGTCATTATCAACGTCAATATTACCTGCAAGCTCTTTTAAATATGTAAAACAATCTTTACATAATGAATCTTCAAAACTATTCTTATCTATGGTTATCTCTGATTTATGATATAGCTTATGATATCCAGTTTTGAAGATTAATCTAATGTAACCAAGTTCTTCAAATTTAATAATTTTAGTGATTCCTGAAATTGGAATCCCCTTTTCATAAACAATTACTGTTTGTAGATCAATTTCTGTACAGTTTCTACTCCATTCAACATTATAGCTACCATATGTATAAGTTTTGTTATTTTTAAAAGTTACATTACGCTTTCCATTAGTTATTTGGCTGCAATATATAACTTCTTCCGTTTTGTCTTCATTTTTTATGAGAATCAGATTCTTTTCTATGTTCAAAATTATTGCTCCCCATTTCTACATTTATGGATATATATTACTATAAAATGCTTCCTAGGTGCAAAGTAATTTTATTTGTTCAGAATTTTTATACTTTTCTAGACATCAAGAAAACACTGCACCAAATATATGAATTTAGTACAATGCTTATATATGGAAAATTATGTTTCCCGCGGGGGTACTGAGACACGAAGTGTTAAAGTAGCTAATGTCTTATTTAATTTACACATAACTTCTTTATTTTACAATTATATTTTTTTATTCATTTTCTATAACAACTCTCTTTGTATCTTAGTGCCTTCTCTGTTATATTTTTCAAAATTATACATCATTAACTTATCGTCAAGGTAACTAAATTTACGTTTAATTAATCTTGAAAGCCGATCATTTGCTGTTGATAAAAATATTTGTGTATTATTAATTTTATTAACTTCTTTTAAAAAATCAAATAATGCTAACACGTTCATATCATCAATATTGGCTACAGGTTCATCTAATAAAATAAAATTTGGTGAACTTTTCATTATCATGTGTAGTCTTATAAAAATAGATAATACTACAACTGTTCTTTGTCCATTTGACAGTTCATGCAAAGGTATTTTTTCTAGTTCATTTCTATCTCTATAGCAAATAATTTCTCCGTCATCATCTATATCTAACCTGTCAAATTCTCTAGGAGAATGTAAAGAAATAAAAATATTACTTATTTCTGAAATATTATCCACTATAAACTTTTCAGCATATTCATTAAGAGTTTTTAAACTTGTTAAAATCTCTAATGCTTGAGCTGATTTTTTTTCTTTTTCCTTATTTTCTAAAACTAGCGCTTTAAGCTTATTTATTTCATGATGATTTTCTTTATACAAACTATCATTACTAATAATTTCTATTATATTATCCATTTCTTGTACAACTTTATCTATATGAATAAGTTTATTTTTGTAAGGTTGATGATATAAATCTTCAATTATATTATTATCCAATTCATCAATAAGATTATTAATTCTATTTAATTTATTTGTTTCAAGTTCCAGTTCTTTTATTATAGTTTGATTTTGAGAAAGATTTTTTCTTAATACTAGTAAGTTTTCTTTCTTCTTAATTAGTAATTCTTCGTTATCTTTTATCGACTTAATATTATCATTAATTTTCAAAGCAAATATACTAATATTTTCATCTATTTCTTCTCTCATTTGCATTATTATATTCTTATTTAGGTAAAAATCTTGAGATTTATTAAAGTCATTAATAAACTCTAAGGCTTTAACTATTTTATTAATTTTTAATCCTGTAACTTCTATGCCTTTTATTGTAATTAAAATTTCTTCAAATTTATTTCTCTTATTATCCATATTATTAATTAGATTTTCTAAAATAAAATATTTATCCTCTAATTTTAATTCAGGCTTAATATCATTTTTTATAAGATTATTTTTTGTAGCGTAATTATATGCTTTATTTATTTCTATTAATTTTAAATTATGAGCCTTTAAAAAATTTAATTTTACTTCGAATACTTTTATTTTATTTTCATAATGCTTTTTATTCTCTATTAGTTTTGAATATTCAAAATCATCAAATGCAAATTTTGATTTTATTTTATTTATTAATGTACTATAATGCTCATGTTCTTTACCACATAATGGACAATGATTATCTTCACTAATATTAACATATTTTATTCCCAATGTCTTAATTTCATTAACTAAATCATTTACTGCAAATTTTGTTTCTTCTCTTGTCCTAATTTTAATTTCTATTTTATTCAGTTGATCTTTAATAAAATATAACTTTTCTACTAAATTATTTTTTTCATTTTCTATACTTTCTCTATCAAATGATAGAATTTTATCTTCTAATAAATTTCTCCAAGTATCTTTAATATATTTAAGTTTATCCATCTCAACTTTTAAAGTATTCTTAGCGTTATAACATGCCAATAATGTATTGCATCTATTAACATCATTATAAATTTCTGAATATTCATTCATTTTTTTCTTTTTATCAATTAAAGACTTATACCGATCTTCAAGTTTTTGTTTTTCTTTGTTCAGTAAATTTATATTTTCAGTATTATTTCTCATATCAAATTCATATGATATAATATTATTTTTATTTTCACCACATTTCTTATCGATTTTGCTAAGTTCATTTATTTTATTATTATATAGTTCTTCAAATTCAGACAAAGAATTAACTTCTGTTCCAACAAAGATTACAATTAATTGTAATTTTAATTCACCTAAATTCTTTTTAGTAGAAAATAAAAACTCTTTTAATTCTTCATCAGTATCAAAGTCTTTAAACTTAACATCTTTATATTCTATTTTTTCTAAAAGTTTATAAATAGAATCTAAATGATAGGTTATATTACTATATTTTTTCATTCTATTTTCCAATTTATTTTGTACACTTAAATATTTGATATATCTATTTTTAGATTCATCATATATTTCTGTAAACTTTTCTATATAATCCTTAATATTCTTTTGTAATTCAATTACGTTATCACCAAAAATCATTTTACTGAATTCATATTTATAATTATGTTGACGTAAATAACAAAATTCATACGTATCATTTACTGAATAATAATTATATAAATGAAATGCACTATTTAATCTTGATCCATAAATTCCATTATTTTTATAAAAATAACTTTCTCGATATTTCTTTTCTTCATTATTTAATGGAATTTTTATTATGTCCTCATTATTCATAACTACATTACTATTATTATTTAAATCTATATCATTTCTTAAATCCTTATCTAGACTACTTTTTTTTATTTCTCCTGTAAAAATCAATTCTATTGCTTCTAAAACAGAAGTTTTCCCACTTCCATTAGGTCCATACAAAATATTTATATTTCCAAATTTTAAATATTTAGTATTTTTAAAGCATTGCTTTCTAAATATATTATTATCAATATTTAAAGTTTTTATTATGAGCGATTTTGAATTTATTTTTCTATTATTCAAATTAGTTGGATAATCTTCCTCTATAATATTATTATCTAAATAATCTTGTATTTTGTTTGAATTTATACTTTTTAAACAAAAACTCAAATTATTTTTATATAGTTTATCCATCCATTCATCAACTGGACTTTCAATTTCTTTATTTACATAACTTTGTGATACTTTTCCTACTGGTATAGTGTCTGCAAATTTATTTTTACTAACAATTATTTTTCTTGCGTATCTTTCATTATTTTCAATGTTATATTTATCCCCACAAGATAATAAATTATACTCTTCTTCTGGCAATACAAAAATAACATATAAGTTCCAACTTAAATCATCATCAATACTATAAAAAATTGGTGCAATATATTCATTCTCATATTTTATAAACTTTTCATCATCTTCACTAATTCCAGCAATAAACTTACTATTTACCTCGCTTATGATATATTTAGCAATAATAGTTTGTCCCATTTTATAATCTGCAATAACAATATTTTCTTTAGTCTCATTAATTGTTAAACCTGTGCTACTGATTAATTTTATTAACTCATGCATCGCCTATCCCTCCCTAAAAGAAACTGGATTTGTCACTCTATCTGGGTCACTAATTTTATTATTATACTCAGGAATTATTTTTGCTTTTCCAGTTCTATCATCAATATAAAATATACAATATGCTGGTCTAACAGAAGATTTGAGTTTAATTGCCTCTTCAATATTATTATTCTCTATTTCTTTAAGAACCCTTTTATTTAATGCTTCTTTTATGTTACCTTCTATTTGTTTTAATTCTGAATTATTTTTAACAAACATAACCATTATTTTTTCATCACTATTTCTATCTCTTAAATTAAAAATATTATCAATAAGAGTAAATTCATGATTGTGTACCATTGTTCCATATTGAGGTGGTAATTCTCTGTTCCTTAATTTCATTATTAACTGAAAAAATTGAATACGCGAATTTTTTCGTTCATTTTCGCATTCATCATCAATATGTAAACTTAAAATTTTAGATATTTCATTTTCATCTATAATTAATTGTCCCTTTTCAAATTTTCCATCACATATTCCAAAGAAAACGTCCATTTCTTCTTTACTAATTGTATAAGGATACCTATATTCTTCCTCATCTATTTCTATAGAATCTTTAAAGTTTTCATAGCGATCATATTTTTCTATCTCTTCCCACTCTTTTCTTTCTTTATTGGGTAAATATAATAATATAGCCCTTAAATTAATTTTGGGATTATTCGTAGAAACATATGCCTTTCTAGGTTTTACAACTTCAAATATTTGAATATTTTCCTCTTTAATGCTATACCAAACATCTAACTTCATTTTATCCATATATCCATAGTTTATTCCTTTAGAACCATTGGAAATTCTAAAATTTTTGTTCTTCTTATAATATGTATTATCACGATTTTTAATATAAACACATGACCATGGGCATTTAATTTCTCCTTCTTCTCCTTCTTCTCCTTCTTCTCCATTTCTTCCTTTTAATCCAGTACCAAAAGCACAATTAGAAGAAATATATATTAAATTATCTCCTAATTCATTGCTATACACTGTATGTCTTAAATTGAAAAATATATTATTTCTAGGACTCATATTCATTTGTGGATGTAATAATATTATATTTTCATTTCCATTTTTAAATAATGAATGAGTATTTATGCTATTATTTAAAGCATCAGCGCAAATTATTGTACATAACTGGTTTGCTTTATCTTTTCCAAACATATATATAGTGTCTCCAGTACTTAATCCTGCTTGTTCGCATTTAAGACTAGTATCTGACATTGGATGAGTTTTAAATTGTGTTATAAGACACAAATGCCCATTAGTTAATTTAAATATGTATATTAATATATCAACAAAATTAGATTTTTTAATATTTAAATAATCGGCATTATATATAACTATATCCTTTTGTCTCCATTCTTCAATCTTATTCTCAAATTCATCAAGGCTCATTGCTTCACAACATAAACACCATATTTTTTTTAATGGTGGAATTATGTCCGTATTATTTTGATTCACTATTTCATCAATTAAAGAAATTGGTATTGAATATTCTGGAGTTAGTAATATATCTACATCTTTTTCTTTGGCTAAAATTAATGATTTTTTACAAAGTTCTTTATATTTTTCATCAATAATTTTTGGGCCATCATATTCATCATATTCAAGTTCTAACTTTCCCTGTAGTCTCATTAACTTAAAGAAAGGAGTCTCACTATTATAGTCAAATTCAGGTATCAAACTCCTCTTTTCTTCATCAAATAATTCCTCTATGTATTTAACTTCCATTTTATCCTCCTATAGAATACACTTATATATTACCATTTATACAATACTTTTTCTATATTATTAATTGATAATATAATAACCATATATTTCATATGAGGTTTTAGGTTGTAGACAAAAAGCATCTTCTCGAAATCAAGAAAATGCTTTTTGTCTACAATCTAGTATCAAGTTCAGTCATTCTTCCTTCACAAAGACCCCCGGCAGGTTGTGCATAAATAAACTTTTTATATAAAATAGCGTCTGTAATTTAATCTTACAGGCGCTATTTTATATATGTAGCATATTAAATTTAAACTACTCACCTACTAAAGTAGGTGGATTTAAGGTATAAATACCTTAGACTGAAAGTCATTGCCCTTTAAGGATTAATCCTTCTAAAAGTCCATTAGCTGAAGCAACCTAAAGAGCATGACTTAAACTCATTGTTCTATTTTGAATATATCATCTTTATCACTAAGTTCTTGACTTTCTATATACCTTTTAATAGTTTCTTCTGTAACACTGCCAACTGTTGCACAAAAGTATCCTCTTGCCCACAAATGTTGCCCCCAGTACTTTTTCTTTAATTCTGAAAACTCATCTTGTATCAATCTTGATGATCTGCCCTTAAGATACTGCACAATCTTACTGGGTGCAATGTTCGGAGAAC
>Ga0302140_10009935_pt1 | contig 11779 bp, 5 predicted proteins | sample I_Bog_E1_1_FD_202095 | JGI IMG/M metagenome (GOLD analysis project Ga0302140, IMG submission 202095) | Peat permafrost microbial communities from Stordalen Mire near Abisko, Sweden - I_Bog_E1_1 | ecosystem: Environmental > Terrestrial > Soil > Wetlands > Peat | place: Sweden: Abisko, Stordalen...
AATCAAGAACAATTAAGGAAGGATTTTGAGGCATTAGCTTATGTAGAGAAATTAAATATTTCAATCTTTTTCTTAAGATTTATTTTCTTTAAGCCATGCCATGATGAAGATGAGGTTCCAGTGATTTGTGAAGGATGTTGGAAATTTCAAAGTGAAAAACATGATGGTAGCTTAATAAAGTGCATGGCATGCAAAGCTTATTTGCATCGCGAATGTCAGGGAATAAATGACACTAGAGAGGATCAACAGAAATATTTCACAAGTAAATCCATATTTTAATATGTTTTAATAAAGCTACAAGATGGCTTTTGCCTCAGATGTTTTACGATATTGACAAAGGATTATCCATGTAATTCAATCAAATGTGTCTTTTGCCCTTTATTAACAGGGATAATAGTGCCTTTTTACGGTGAATTTTGGGTAAAATTTCTTAAAGTTTTTATTAGACCATTCAAATGTATTAGGGTCATCTCCTATGCATTCAATATTTCAAGCTTTTCTATCATCTTGACAAAAAAAAGAACGTGATTTTGTTGAATAAACAACTCCAAGAAGTCATCGAAAACGATATAGTTTGTTATGCCTGCAAGAATAAAAATGGTTTTTCAGTACAATGCAACAAAACCACCTGTACCTTGAAAATACACATATCTTGCGGCTTGCGTAAGGTTTTTTTTATTTTTGCATGCTCATTTACAATTCAATTATTTTGAATTATAGGGTCTGATCAATCCTTTCGAAATTCAAGAATCTCTCAATAATAATTCCTCGAAATTTCTCACGATCCAATTTCTTTGCGCTGAACATTGTTCTGAAAAAAGTATAATTTTAAATTGTTTTTAACTTCCGATTTTCTGCAGTAAAATCCTCATTTTTGAGACAAAGGTTCTCTAATATGGCTTCAATTAACCCCAGGAAAAACTCATTGAACCATAATATCACTCCATTTCTCTCAAAGGAAAGTTTGGTTGCATTGAGGATATTTTCCAGAAGCACAAGCCCAATATCAAAATCAGAAGTGGAGACACAACCTCAAACTTCTGATCTATTAATTTTGAAGAAGAATTTTTGCCGTGTTTTGAACATTAGTCAGAGTTTGGTTTTTCAAGACATTGAAAAACTCCGAAGAACAATTCTTGATTTTTTTAAAGAGAAAGGAGTTTTGGAGATTTACCCGATACGTGGAATCAATTTCGCCAAGTCTTTTCTTTTGTTATTTTTGAAATTTAACATCTTTTTAGATGCACTAATTTCTTCCCTCCACTGAAAGGGTTAAAAAGCAGCTTTGTGACCCAAAAGAACCTTTGGAAGGCGCTTGAGAAAAATATTTTTGAGAAGACTTCTTATCAAAAATTAATCAAATTTCGTTCAAAAAAACCAAAAACTCGTCTTTTAACCAGAAACATCTCTCCTTTGCCTTTATATACTTCTGAGGGCCAGAATAAGGATCCTATCCAAAGATCCATAGATAGACTTAGGAATTATTCTCCATCACCACCTGGAAACAGAAAAACAATATCGCCTCGACAAAATAAGAAAAATCAGGACTCAATTCGCAAATCTCTTGAAAGTCTTCATAAATATTCCCCATCGCCACCCAAAACATCCTTATCTCGCCCACAAAGAAAATATAATAAACGTCCAAGATTCAGTCCAAAAATTTCGCAATCAAGATCCCAATCATTGGCAATTTCAAGATCTCGATCTCGTTCAAAATCCAAGGCGAGGAAACAAGAAAACGAACAATTAGGAAAGAAAGGAAACCTCAAAAAAATGGCTGCTCCAACGTTCATAAAGATTTCGGATTTATTGAATAACAATCTCCCCAAAGATCCCATTGAAAAGATCAACGATTTCATGGAACCGGAACATGAAATTGATTCCTCTCCTCAGGTTTCTGAGAACGAGCTTAATATTCGAAGACAAATCAATGAAGACAAAGTTCGAAAACTCATCGCACGGATCGATGCTCCTGGTTATAGCATTGATCGTAACATCACATATTTCAAAGATATAGAGAATGTAGCCCATAGGGATGATGTTTTTGATGATTTGATGGGGGATTTGTTCAACAAACAAGAAGGAACTAGTCAGGAAGCAAATAATGAAGGAAATGTTCCTCAGGAAGAACCCACAAATGGTCCCACAGTAATTGTCGTTCAAGAGGAAGAAGAAAAAGAAAAAAAAAAAGTTGATATTTTACCGAAAGAAAAGCTGCCAGCGTTTGAATTTGCTAAAAAGGATGAACCAGAAACCGAGGAATGGTTAGAAAAAAGGTGGTGCTTAAGCAAGAGACCTTTTCAATCTAGACACATTATAAATTCTGTGGCTTTAAATTGTTTGGAAAATCCTTACAATGAAAAGGATCTAGGAAATATCGGTCGTCATTTTTATGATTTAAAATTGGTTTGATTAGTAGTTTTCTATATATTCTATTCATTTTTTCATAATATTTCCCTTTTATAAACCAGCATAGAAAAACAGCCTGCGTCTGCTTCGTTTTTATTAACAATATTTTTTTAATTAATTAATGAATATATAAGAAATTATAAAATTATAAAACCTCATCAAATATAAAAAGAGGTATAACAATTTCCTTAAATATGGAAAAAAATAGGATCGATAAGGTCACATATTCGCTTCTTGAAAAGAGTGTTAATAGGATCTTAACTTATGAGTTTAAAAATTCCTTAAAAAACGCAGGATTTTTATCTAATGATAAAAAAAACCATCAAGATCTTAACATTATGACAAACTTCAAAATCAAAGACCTCCTCGACCACTATAATAATAAAATATTCGTGAAAAAAAGACTCAGGAAAATTATGGGAAAAAAACTCTTGAATTATGAAAATGTTGGATTTCATGCCCGAAAGGAACTTTGGTTTCAAGTTTCAGATGCTAAATTGGTCCAAAATTTATCGCCTAAAGAATATTATGAAATTTTGAGGGATAAATTTAGAGATATTCCTGTTCGATTTGATGAATTAATAGAATTGGATCTATATCGAACAGCTTCTCTCCCCCAGGATTTAGATGATAGGGAACATCATGAAATTAAGTTGAAGAAATGTGGAAACATTTTGAAAACTTATGTGAAAAGAAATCCAGATCTTGGATATTGTCAAGGTTTAAATTACATCGCATGGGAATTGATTGCGAGATTTGAAGAGGTACTGGCATTCTAATATTTGAGTTAATCTAATTTTTTTCAAGCTTAGGAGGAAGCATTTTGGGTGTTGACAGTGCTTTTGGAAAATTATTTGCCTTTGGATTATTATACTTCGATGAAAGGTGTTTTGATTGATCAGAAGATCTTTGGGGTGTTAGTTGGGATGACCATACCCGAAGTTTTTTTGAAATTCAAAGAATGCAATTTGGACTGTTCGATTTTCTCAATCCAATGGTTTGTTTGCCTGTTTTGCAAGACGCTTAACCAAAACAAAGAGATTATGGACATTGTTTTTGATAATCTTCTTATACAAGGAAACATTGCCTTATTCAAAGTGGGGATTGCGGTTCTCAAATGGTTAAAACCTACAATAATAGCTAGCAAGGACTTTCCACAACTTTTAAAATTATTGGAACAAGGAATAACAAATTTAAATGATGGGTTAAGGTTCCAGGAGTTGATAAATGAGACATATATCAGCAAGAAATTGCTTCAAATGGCACGCAACTCAATAATGAACGAAGAAAGCAATAAGCCAAAAAAAAAACAAAGTGTTTGTTTCTTTGAATCATCGAAAAAAAAAATAAAAGAAAGTCAAATGATTTGCAATATTGAGTACAACTATTGTTTAACCCAAATGGAGTTGAATTTTTCAAAGGATGAATATAGGTTTTCAGGAGACTTCTATATTTTCAAACAAGACACAAGAATTTGGCAAAAAAATGATGATTATATTTTGACTGAAAACCAAAAAAAATTGAATAAGATACTTCCAAAAGGAAAAGGAAAAGACTGGACACCTTCTAAATCTATTTTTAGAGGAGACCTGATAAAACAAAAAGATTCATTGCTTTTGGTTAGACATCAACATGTTTGCACTTTAGATTTTCGTAAAAAAATAATGGGCTCTCCAAAAAAAAATGAGGAAAATTATATGTTGTTCAAAAATGTTTTTAATGATAAAAAGGTGATTTCTTTTGAAAATAATAAACAAAACAGAACACAAAGCGAACAAACTCCATCCACCCAAACTCCGGAAAAACCAGGATCACAAAAAAATAATAAAAGTTATGAAAAAGTTGAGATTCAAAGCTTGGAAACAGAAAAATTAAGGATTTCAATAAAAAGTTTGGAGGAAGAAGGGTCAAAAATGAAAAATTCTTTAATGATTTTAAGAAAAAATGGAGTTTTTCACAATTTTGATGAAGGAGCTTTGGAAAAGTTCTGGCCAGAAATAAAAAATTCTGAATCATTTTGTTTTAATAAAAGTTTCATTGAATTTAAATAATGTGTTAAAATATTTGCAATTTTCTTTCGATATTTTTGTTTATGATTTTTTATCCCAAATAGTTTTGTCTGAAGATAAAGAAATAGATGATAAAAATGCTGAGCTCTTGTAACACATGCGAAAAAACATTCCAGATGAATTTTGAAAAATTTTTAGTTTTTATGAGTTTTTGATTCCAAAACTATGAAAAATTAAAGAATTTCCTTTTAATTATTGGTTTTCCTCGGAAGAAAATTATGTTTTTTTTAATTTTGCCATTTTTATTTTATTGAAAGAAAATAAGTTCATCTTCCTCTGTTTCCGTTATTTTTTCGGTTTTGCTTTAAATTTCAAATTTAGATGCGAATCTGAATTCAAATTGAATAATTTTAATTTCAAATTTGAAAAACCAAATAAGATTTATTTCCCCCCCCCCTCCCCCCCCCCCAATGTCAAACTCCTATCAACAAATGTTGGAAGAGGCTTCCCAAGAACCTTCGAAAGAGCTGCAAGAACGTGTGTTGGCCGTTAGCGATTCTGAGCCCCTCCACATGAAAATGCGTGTCCTTTTCAAGAAATTCTTCAAAAAAAATACCATTAACAAGCTTCGTGCCTTCGTTGAATGGGCTGAATTGAGGAAACCTCCCCATACAAATCGAACAATTTATTCACAAATCGAAGAGTACCATTTCTATGAGGATACAGCCTTAGTCGTCCAGCAAGACTCTGAACTTTCTTGCATTGCAGTCTCATCTAAAAATCAAATTGCAGCTGTAGGTTCCAAAAAAGGTTCATTATTGCTAATCCAATCCAAAAGTGGGGCTATTTTGAAGAAGGAAGTCGCAGATGAAAAACAGGTGAACGCTCTGGTAATGGATGACACCCATGTGTTTACCGGAGGGGACAACCAAACCATTCAGATGTGGGATTACGCCGTCAAGGACAAAAAGGTCACAAATCTAACAAAATCCTATTTGTTCCAAGGGCACTCAAAGAAGATCCTATCTTTAGCCCTATCAAAGGAAGCTCTGCTATCTGGAGATAGTTCAGGGGAGATATTTCTCTGGAATCTCGAGGACAAGAGTTCACAAAGATTTTTTTACGCAGAAAATTGTGGAGTCAATGCTTTGTTGTTCAGTCCAGATTGCCAAAAGATCTTTGCTGCTGGAGATGAATTTACGATCAAGGTATGGAACTTTAACGATCTGAAATTGATAAGGTCTTTGGAGGGCCATGAAGAAACAGTGAAAGCCTTGGCTGTTTCTGCGAATGGCGAATTACTTGTTAGTGGTGGAGGCGATAAAAGTTTGAGACTCTGGGATTTGAAAAAATACGAAAAAGTGTTTGCTAATGAAGATTGTCATGAAGATGACATTAATTGTCTTGCATTTTTGCCCAATGGCAAGGCAGTGGTTTCAGGGAGTGACGACTTCCAGATAAAAGTTTGGAGTACCAACAAAGGAACCTTGAAAAGCACTATTTCTGGCCACACTGGCTCTATCAACTGTTTCGCAATAAATACCAAGAGTTCGTTACTAATTTCTGGTAGTGAAGATAGAACTATCAGAGGTTGGAATCTCACACAATTCAAGAATTACCAGTTGAATGGAAGTACCGCCCCTGTTTTGGCCTTGGCCTCGATACCAAAGACCCCATATGTGATCTCCGCTGGCAAAGAGAAAACTATCAGAATATGGAGTATAGACAAAGCCCGAATGGAAGAAGCATTGGACTCTAAGACTTCTGGTGTTTTGTCGTTGGCAGTCAATGCAGAAGGATCAAAATTCGCATCAGGTGGCCTTGATGGATCGGTGACTCTTTGGGAAATTGACATCGACAAATTCACATTTACCAAAGTGGCGACTTGCAAGAAACATGGTGAACAAGTTTCAGCCTTGAAGTTTACTAAAAATGGGAGTAATATCGTCTCAGGAAGCGCGGACCAGACAATAAAAGTTTGGGATTTGAGTTTGAAGAAAGAGTTGAGAGAAAAGAAACATCCAGGGATTATATCCAGTTTGGATATAAGCCCAGATGATTTAACGATCATCACAGGAACCAAATTTTCAGGACTTTACGCTTGGGAATTTTCCACATTAAAGGAACTGAAGAGTTTCCAAGGTCATGAGGGAGAGGTGACAGTAGTCAGAATCACGACAAGTAACAAAGTAGTGTCTGGATGTCAGGACGGCACAATAAAAATTTGGGATTTGAAGGCAGGCACTTTAATAAGATCTTTAAATTTACATGAAAAGGCTGTGCTTTCTCTGGAGTTGGACACAGATCACAGTAAAATAATTTCAGGAAGCGAAGACCTATCCTTGAGAATTTGGGATATCGAGACAGGAAATCAAACAGGCATCTCAACTGGCTTTATAGAAGGCCTCAGCACAATGACCATCGATCTTTTTGGGAATAGAATCATCTCAAATGGTATTGGAGAGAATAATCTTAAAATTGTTGAATTTAATCAAATAAAAACCATTAAAATTCTCGGTGATTACATAAAACCTTTATCCACGATCACTCTTTCATTAGATGAGAAGTTTTTTGCTACAGGAGATGAGGCGGGTATGATCAGAATATGGAATGTCGCTGAATATAAGAACATCTTTGAAGTGAAAGCGCATGTTGGAAAAATTTTGAAGCTAAAATTCACAAATGATAGTAAAAAATTAATCTCATGTGGAAAAGACAATACTGTTAGAATATGGAATATGGAGAAATTGAAGCTATATCTTCCCAAAGAGGGCAAGCCAGCAGAAAGTAAACCTAAAATTCTCAAGAATTTCTCAAATTCAATCAATGACGTTGCATTGTTCGAAAATAATAAAAAAGCCGCTTTCGCTTGTGAAGATACAACTTTAACATTCTTTAATTTAGAGACCTATGAGGTAATAGCAAAGGTTAATAATCATGAAGGCCCTGTGAATTGCTTAGTCGTCAACCATTTTAGTAATAAGCTATACTCTGGAGGACAAGATAAAAAGTTGCTTATTTATGATTTAAAGCATTTTGAATATGAGGATGAATTAGGACAACATGATGATGAGGTAAATCGCATGGTCTTGCTTCCAGACAACACTCGGTTGATATCTTGTAGTAACGACAAATCTATAAAAATCTGGAATGTCAAAGATAATAAACTTATTAAAACCGTCAGAGGTCATACCAAACCAGTCACCTGCTTAGCTATCAATTCTATAGGCAGCAAGCTTTATACTGGAAGTGAAGACGAAACTATACAAATTTGGGATACGAGAAGATATAAGAGATTAGTGGTGTTAGAAGCATCCTCAGGGATTCAAGATATCGTTCTAAATGGAGATAACACCAGGATTTTTTCAGCAAGCAGCGATCCAAGCGAACAGGCAGTGAAAATTTGGGATATTGAGGATTCGAAGCAATACCCATTTTGCGAAGGTCATTTTAAGGAAATCATGAGGATTGAAATGACTCCAGACGCCAAATATATGATATCTTGTTCAAAGGATTTCAACATAATTATTTGGGATTTGAAGGATGGCAAGCAAAAATCCAAGTTAAAAGGCCATAATTGGCATGTGACCAGTGTTGCTATAACATCAAACGGATCTAAATTGATTAGTTGCACTTATAATGCCAATGTGAGGATCTGGGATTTAAATAAGGAAGTATGCATTGCTAGTCTCAATATTGATACTTCTTCATGGTTTGTTACAATGGGGCCTGAAGATAAGGAGTTTATTTTGGCTTGTTGTGATTCAACCATCAGAGTCTATGATATTGAGACATTGAAATTGAGCAGAAAATTTGAGGATGGTCACAATGCAGCTGTTTACAGAGTATACCTCACTCCTGATAAGACTAAAATGGTTTCTTGTGGTGATGATCAATTGATAGTGGTTTGGAATTATCAACAAGCTACTGTTTTACAGACGATAGAAGGCCATTCAGAAAAAGTGTTTGCTTTAGCTATAGTGACGACCGGTGTTGATCTTAAGATAGTTTCAGGTAGTTCTGACAAAACTGTGCGAGTGTGGAATTTGAAAAATGGGAGACAAGAAAACATTATTAAAGGGTTCCCAGGAACTATTAGTGATATCATTGTAACTCCAGACCAAAAAAAATTAATAATGGGGTGTTTTGGGAAAGCCTTATATGCTGTCGAGTTCACGCAGTTAAAGAAAGAAGAATATGAATTCAAGAATATGAGTAAGAATGAAATCCGAACTTTTGAAGATGTTGACTTCAAGATTAACGATACTTTGATCACTCCTGATGAAAAAACCGTTTGTGCTGCTGGCGATTTGACGATTGGAATGTGGGACTTCAAGACTGGCAAGAAGCAAAAGGAAAAGAAAATTGATGGATTTTCAGCTCAAATTACTAGAGAACTCCTATCTCCAAATAAAAAATTAATGATATTCGCAACAATAGACGACTATATAACCGTATGGAGCTTCAAAAAGGGATTGCTATTAAAAACTAAATATCATACAAAGGAAATTACCTCTCTATTAATGACATCTAATGGTGAATGGATAATTACGGCCAGTAAAGACAAAACCATCGCAATATTCGACTTAAAAACCAAAAAGGTCATATACAGATTAAAGGGGCATTCCGCTAGTGTGAACTCATTGGCTATGACTCCAAATGGAGAGATCTTATTGTCAGCCAGCGATGATAATACAATAAGAGCTTGGAATTTGAAATGTGAAGACATTGAAAAACAGAAGAAGGTTGAATTCAAAACTGAGGAAGATGTTGTGTTAACAATAGCTATGATGATGAGTGATGATGAAAAAAAATTAAAGTTTTTAACCGGTGGAAAGGAATTCAAGGTCAATCTCTGGGAAATTGAAGACATCGGAAAAGATTCATGTACCTATACCTATCAGACAATGTTTATTTTGCCTGACATCATCAAGGAACTTATCCTTTCGCCAGACAATCATATGCTTATAGCATATTTGGAGAATTCAATGATGCAGATTTGGGATGTTCACGATTTTTCCTATGTGAATCAATTAAAAATGAAGGAAAAAAACTTCAAAACGATGCCAGTTTTTCTATCTCAACACAATAACCGGTTGATGCTTTATTTCGATCAATTGATTGATTGTTTCAACGGAGAAATCATATTCAATTTTGAGACTAACCGAGAAATGATTTCATTTTTTTTTGATTTCTCCTCCAGCTCATATTATTACATCACCAAACAATTTGAACTTTTCCAGCTTGAAGACTATTGGTTCCAGACATATATTTTCCAAGTCCTCAAATTTGATTCGATCACCAATCTTAATAAAAATCCTGCTGTATTCATCCGGAAAAAATTAAGTACCTACCCGTTTTTCTTTTCTTTCTTGCACATGGCTGCTATCTTCGAAAAAAGTGAATACTTTACTCCCGAAATAATGGAACATGTTTATGAAGGCAAAGTAAAATTGTTCCATTTTTTTTCTTTGGATATATTCAACCACACACCTTTGGATATCTTGCTTCTTTTGAAAAATCCAACTTTAGTCAACAAATATTTTAATCTATTCTTCCAATATTTCGAGAGGGAATCAACAACTTTCTTTGAAAAGGCTGGTTTTCTTAATTATAGCTTCCGTCACGATTACAAGATGTTGAATCTCTTAGTGGATCTCATAGAGTTAGCTGGAGGTGACGATCTCAGCATAATATCAAAACTACTAGACGTTTCCTTCATCCCATTAGATGAGTCGATTTATGATAATTCCCTAGTCTTTAAAGAACTTGACTTCCCTCTATTTGTCACCACGGACTCCTTATTTATGACAGAAAAGAATTTCATTAAAGAAAAATTGACCTTCATATTGACTTTAATGGGGGCTATGCAGCCGGAAGACCCCGAAAAACATGACGAAGAAGAGGAGCCTTGTTCAAACGAAGGTAATCAATCCATGGTGAAAGCAAAAGTTATATGTTTACCGGGATTATGCGATATGATGAACCCCTTAACTAAGAAGGTCTTTGGTGGATTGGCAGATTGCGAACCAGACAACGATATTTTTTCCAATTCGACATTAAAATTGATAGCCAATCATATTTGGTTCATGCAATTGAGATCTTTTTATTTGATGGATTTTATTGTATTTTTCTTCTTTTTCATGTTATACAACATCAATTATATCTATATTTACCCACTGAGGACAAATATCTATTATGATGATGAAGAAGCCACCGCAATTTTGGATATAATAACCTACATTCTTGATGGTCTCTTGCTTTTTTACTCATTATTTTCTCTAATCAATGAAATGAGACAAATGAAAGAATCGGGTTTTGCTGGTTATTTCAAATCCATTTGGAACTATTTCGATATTTTGACTATCCCTTCTCTTATGATTGCATCTGTTTGTGACATTAATAGAACCTATCAAGATTTATCGGAAAATACAGTCCTTATTGTCAAGCTCATATCTGCTACTTGTATGTTCTGTTTTTGGTTCAGATTTTTGTCTTACTTTAGAGCAATTTCAGAAACTTCTACAATGATTAGACTTATTTTTCAAGTTATAACAGCTACCAGATATTTCGTCTTGTTTATGGTTCTCTTTATGCTTAGTCTTGCTTGCATGTTCTATTTACTCCATACAGATAATAAGGGTGAAGATCCATCTTTCTGGGATACTGTGTTGGTGTTTTATAATGTCACAGTTGGAGATACTTCAGGAATCACTGATTATGATCTGGCAATTACAGCTTTAGCTGACTTATTTATGATTTTATCAGCCTTTTTATTTGCTATTATCTTGTTGAATCTTCTCGTCTCTATTATTGGAGATATTCATGGAGACATCAAGGATTCTGCTGACAAAACTAGATTATATGAGCTTGTTAATATTCTTTGCGACACAGATTTCTCGCTGACTACACAAATATTTAGAAAATGTAAGAGAGTGCCTCCACAAGGTAATTATTTAGTTCAGTTGTTTAATGAGAAACATGAGGTGAAGGAGGTGAATCCATATGAAAAACTTGAGAAAGCTATGGAGGATAAAATAAAGGCTGCTAATCAAGAAAATGAGCAATTGATTATAGAGAATAATGAGAGAATTGATAAACTTAATGAAAAAATGGAGAAGATGTTCGAGAGCGGATGGAAGAAAGTGAAGGACTATTTGGAGGAATCAAGAGCAAAAGATAAAGAGGAGATGGAGAAAGATAAAATGATTATTAAGAAATAAAAGGAATATGTTTTTTTTTTATTTCAATAAAAATCAATTTAGAAGACTTTAAAAATATTATTTTGATAGAAATTATTTTTTTTATTGTTTTATATAAAAAAAAAATGAATTTCTTCATGATTTTGAAAAAAATTTCAA
>Ga0302140_10009937_pt1 | contig 11778 bp, 9 predicted proteins | sample I_Bog_E1_1_FD_202095 | JGI IMG/M metagenome (GOLD analysis project Ga0302140, IMG submission 202095) | Peat permafrost microbial communities from Stordalen Mire near Abisko, Sweden - I_Bog_E1_1 | ecosystem: Environmental > Terrestrial > Soil > Wetlands > Peat | place: Sweden: Abisko, Stordalen...
GCTGGACAATCCCACCGTCCAGTGGGCCCGTTGAAGTTTTGGTTGATTTCCGGTCGGCCGGCCTTTCTAATCTTCCCTTTCAACTACGCCTGACCCCCGATTCCCGGGGGTCATGGGGGAACGAAACCATGAAAACTCCGCTCACACTCAAAGTCGCGACGCGCGCCCAGACCGGTCGCAGCGCCTCGCGCCGCCTTCGCAAGGTAAACCGCATTCCCGCGATCCTTTACGGGAAGCACTCGGCTCCCGAGAAGCTCTCCATCGAGGTGCCCGAGTTCACGAAACTGCTCAAGTCCGTCGCCGGCCGCTCGCTCCTGATCGAGCTGAACCGCGAGGACAAGCCCGAGAAGGCCCTCTCCTTCCTGCAGGAGATCCAGCGCGACCCGATCACGGACCGCTACCTCCACGTCGACCTCCACGAGGTCAAACCCGACGAGACCTTTGAGATCCGCGTGCCCGTCCGGGTGTCCGGCGAGTCCTTCGGCGTCAAGAACCAGAGCGGCGTGCTCGAGATCGCTTCGCACATGCTGCGGGTGCGCTGCCTGCCGAGCGACCTGCCCGAGGCGATCGAGATCGACGTTACGCCTCTGAAGGTCGGAGAGACCGTCAAGGTCGGCGAGCTCAAGCCCGTCAAGGGCGTCACATTCCTCGACGACAAGGGCCAGCCCGTCGTCGCGTGCGTCGAGCCGGTCGCCGAGGTTGTCGTGGAGACTGTTGCCGCCGCGCCCGTCGAGGGTGCCGAGGCCGCCCCCGCAGCCGATGGCGCCGCCGCGGCCCCCGCCGCGGACGGCAAGGCCGCCCCCGGCGACGGCAAGGGAGCCCCCGCGGGCGACAAGAAGGCCCCGGCCCCCGCGGCCGGTGGCGCCAAGCCCGCCGCTCCTGCCGCGGGCGCCAAGCCCGCTGCCGGCGCCAAACCGGCCGCCCCCGCCAAGAAGTAGTCTTTCCGTTAGAGCCAGCGACACGGGTCTCCGGCCGTTCTTTGAGTCATGTCCATCTCGCTCGTCGCCGGCCTGGGAAACCCGGGCCGCGAATATGAGCTCTCGCGCCACAACCTGGGGTGGGTCGTCGTCGACGCATATGCGTCGAAGCGCGGCCTCTCCTGGAGGAATGCGCCCGAATTCGATTCGGTCGTGGCGAGGGAAGACCTGGGTGCGGGCCGGACCCTCTGGTTCGTCAAGCCCCAGACCTTCATGAATGAAAGCGGCCGGGCGATTGCCGCCTTGGCGCGCTACCACAGGATTGACCCCGAGGCGGTTGCCGCGGTCTACGACGACCTGACGATCGACCTGGGTCTCGTGAAGGTTTCGGTGACCGGCAGCGATGCCGGCCACAACGGCGTCGCCAGCCTTCTCGAGCACCTCGGCACGGGATTCTCCCGGCTAAGGCTCGGGATCGGCCCGAGGACCCCCCCGGAGATGGACCTCAAGGACTTCGTACTCGCACGCTTCACACAAGAACAACTCACCCTAATCCAACAAAAGACAGACACCTACGTCAAAGGCCTGGAACTGCTTCTCGCGAGCGGCGCCGACCGGGCGATGAACCAGTTGAACAGAAGAGACATTCCATGAGCAAACCGACCAAACGAAACTACCGCGCCACCTTCATCCTTGATAACCGCGGCAAGCAGGAGACCGTCGACCAGATCGTCGACGGCGTAAAAAAGGAGATCCTTGCGATCGAGGGCGACGTCACGGCCGTCGACAACATCGGCAAGAAGGACTTCGCGCGCGTGACCGACCGCAAGCTTACGGGAGCCGCCTACGTCCACATCAACTTCAGCGCCCCGCCGCAGGGCCCGGCGCAGCTGCGCGAGCGCCTCCGCCTGAACGGCAGCGTCTACCGCACGTTTGTCCAGGAGGTCTAACTCCCATGGCAAACTTCAACAAGGTCTACCTGATGGGCAACCTGACGCGCGACCCCGAGATGCGGGTCACGCCGAAGGGGACCGCCATCTGCCAGTTCGGATTGGCGATCAGCCGCTCCTGGAAGGACGAAAGCGGGCAAACCCGCGAGGAGACCGCGTTCGTCGACATCGAGGCCTGGGGAAAGCAGGGCGAGGTGATCTCAAAGTACTGCACCAAGGGCCGGCCGCTCTTCGTCGAGGGGCGCCTCAAGTTCGACCAGTGGGAAGACAAGACGAGCGGCCAGAAGCGCAGCAAGCTGAAGGTCGTCCTCGAGAATTTCCAGTTCATCGGCAACCGGGCCGACGGCGGCCAGGGCGGACCCGGCGCCAGCGCGGGTGAGCCCTCCGAGATGACACCGGGTGATGCCCCGCCTGCATCCAGAAGCCCCGCAAAGGGGCCTGCGGTCTCGAAAGACACCGTCGATGAGGACGTGCCGTTCTAAAATTACCTATCTGGAAGTGTAAAGATAGGGAGCGGGAGACAATTGCAGTAAAGATGTCTTGGCCGGCTCCGAGGACAGGAGCCATAAGGCTTGCCGCAGGAGCCGGCCCGAATGGGGGCGGATCGCCTATGGCGCACTGGGTTTCGGCGCCGTTAGATGGCCTACGCGGGCCGATCCTAGTGCCCGAAGAGTGTGGCCGCCTTTAGGTGGGTGGCACCGGTATCGGGCAAAATTCCTAACTCAATGACGGTCGTAGCATGTCCAACACCATTTAGTAATAACGCATCCCATAATAAAGGTAATGATAGATGCATAAATTACTTTACAAAAGCGAAACACAGTCGAATAAAAGAGCAATGCGTGGAGGTGCTTATTTTGTTCATCGGTGCGTGTTCGCTGCCGGCGAGAGATTCCCCGTGCTCATGGGAAGGGAGGGGTTTCCTGTATCGCTTCCAACACGATTCATAATCGACCGGGTCCGTGATCGACGCCAGGCGAACACCATCGAGGCCAAAGTAAGGGCAATCGGATTTCTTTACCAATGGGCGGCGTCGATCGATACACCGGTCGATTTGGAATCCCGGCTTCGGGCGGATCGACCATTTACGCGTTCGGAAGTGACCTCCTTCTGCCGTTTCCTAAGGGCATACCGCGTTCACGATGTCATACCCTTTGAATGGAAGGCGGTCCGCCCGGCAGAAAAAACCGGTGTCTTGGGCAACAACACATTCAACATCTACCTTGCGAACGTAGTTGAATTTGTAATTTGGGCTGCCGAAACCCAAAGCTCTCCGTCGCTGGGGCAGAATGAGGCGAGGAAGCTGCAGCGACTGTTTGAGTCGGAGAAATTGTCCGCGACGCCCCCGCGGAAGCTCTTTGGGCTCGATGCGGGCCAGCAGAAGGAACTCCTTCGCATCGTTCATCCGGACGCCAGTGATAACCCCTTCAACATGCCGGTGCGCCAGCGCAATCACTTGATCGTCCAAATCCTTCTGGAAACGGGCATCCGCCGCGGTGAACTCTGCAAGTTGCGAGTGGAGGATGTGCAAACCAAGGGCGACGCAGATGCCTTCATCGAGGTGGTACGGCGACCAGATGACCGGTGGGACCCCAGACAAAATGAACCAGCGGTCAAGACACGGGGACGACGAATCCCAATATCGAATGAATTGAAGGGCCTCGTGCTTGGCTATTTGCAACGATTTCGGGGCCGGGTGAAACATCCCTATCTCTTCACTGACCCCTCTACGGGCGAGCCGATTGGTTCTTTGGTGTTGAACAAGATCACAGCCCAAATCCAAAAACGTTGCCAAGCTATGGAAGAGGCGAAATTAACCCCTCACGCGCTGCGTCGGACATTTAACGGCAATGTTTGGGAGCGCTCGAAGCTTCTCGGTTGGGATGAAGGTAAGATAAAACGAATCACCAATTACCTCAATGGTTGGACCGAAACGAGTCAGCAGTCTGCAATTTATCAGCGAAAGCAAATCGAACAGGACGCTTTCGATCTGCTGACGGTTATCCAAGCGCAGGCGTCTGCAAAGGGACACCTATGAGCCTCGAAGCTTTGGAATTCTTCCCTGAGGACGATCTCCTCGCGGTGCCTCCTTTTGAGACAGATCGATACGGGAATCGCGTAGATACTTGTGGTGAGCGATGGCAGATTTTTGATCCTGCGGGGCCGGGGCTGATGGACTGGCGCCTTCTGCCCGACGGAACCATCAAGCATGCTTTGAAACTTTGGACGTGCTTTTCCATTCGATCAAACTCTCCGAGGGAGGCCCACAATCAATTCCGCGAAATCCGCCTCGTAATCACATCATTGAGCCCGTGTCCCACGGAAGTGGATGAACTCAATGTCACCTGGTGGAAGTCGGTGCGCCAGGAACTAAGGCAGCGGGATTCGGAATATCGGTTACATAGAGCGCGACGTTGGTATCTCTGGATGGCGGACCTAGAGCTTCCAGGAGTCGACCCGGAAACGGCCCTAGAAATAGAGCAGTGGACGATTCCGGGAAATGTGAAAGGCGAGGCCGTCGAATCAAAAGACAGGGACTCAGGGCCGCTTAATGACCGTCAGTTCGCAGCCCTTATCCAAATGCTTCGGCGGGAACAGCCGCCGACGCTGGGACAGGCGGCAACCATGCTGTGCGTCGATTTGGGCCCAAATCCTAAGGCGTTGTGTTTGCTGGAGGAACGCGACTTCCATTCGTTTTCGGACCCGACCATGCCAGAGAAGAAGGTTTATCAACTAGATGTTCCGCGCATCAAGAAGAGATTGGACCGGCGCGAGACTAAGCGTCGAAGAATCGATTCGGTCACTGGCGCCGTTTTGGAGAAAATCATTTTGTCCAACCAATCCATACATGGAGGCCCTGACCCTAAGCGTCCGATCCTGTGCCGTGACTCTCTGCGGAAAAGTCGTCTAGGGACACCTGAACTTCGTCGGTACGCCTTGCACCAAACCGCCTCCGAGATCCAGGTTCTCGTCCAGAAATATGGAAGAGAAAACGACCTAAGGGCACCTGGTGGAGGTGATTCATCGTTTTCGATCTACCCACGCCGATTGAGATATACTTTTGCGTGTCGACTGGCTGCTCAGGGGGCGCCTCCGAAGCTGATTGCTGAATTGCTGGACCATTCTGATTTGCAGCACGTCATGGTCTACGTGGAGACGGCTGGGAAGTTGGTCGGGCGTCTCTCCGCGGCGCTCGATGCTCAAATGCGCCCTATCGTGGACATGTTTATGGGGCGGATCATTAATGCAGACTCCGATGCCGTACCAAATGACCCTAAAGCCCAGATCCCAGGCAAGTCATTTGAAGGCCGCCAGCTGGGCGGGATTGGCGTCTGCGGGAGTGGGAGCCTTTGCAAGTTGATGCCGCCACTGACGTGTTATGTATGTGAGCACTTCCAGCCGAAACAGACTGCTCCCCACAGCCAGATGCTTGAGGCGGCCCACCAACTCCGGAAGGTCTATGCCGCCAAAGACAATGCGAGTAACTCGGGCCTTGAATTGGTAGACAAAGTAATCGCGCACATCCAAGGGGTCATCGAAGCGACCGCTCACTTGGAGAACGTTGGTGGAACGCGGCTATAACAACTGCCCACTATTAGCAACGCTCGGCAGAACGGAAATGTCCAAACACCAAGTTAAAGTCCTTAGGGTTTTTTCCTCGGACGCTAACGGATCGCCCGATGAACGCCTCAGGCAATTCATCGAGAAAGCCAAACGTTCGTCCTCTTTGAAGGGGGTCGATTGGGAGTCACATACTTGGAACGTCGATCCTGGTGATGTTTCCGCCCAGCGCAGGCGATCGCATAAGCCAATGCTGACAACTATTTATTTCACGAACCGAGAATCATCCACCGGGAAGAACTCTGGGAGAAAATCCCTCAAAAGCCCAATGGCCGAACCGTATGTCTCCTTTGCAAAGGCGGAGATCCGCATGTACGCAGAGGCGTCCGCTGTATCGCTGAGTGTTCTTGGGAAACGAGTCGCGGCGCATCGAATGCTTGAGTCTGTGCTTCGCCGGACCGGTCTCCCGGTAAGCCCGATCGAGCTTTCTCTCCAACACTTCCATCTTGCCGAGGAGGCGATCAGTCAGGAGTTCATTGGCAGCAATCGCTATCGCTTGGCGAATGTCTTGCAGGCCGTAAGCCGAGTAATTGATACGTACGGCATTGGCCGTGCGCGGATCGGCTACACAAACCGCATCTCCCGCCCCCTTGATGGTGATGAATTGAGCGAAGAGGGCCAACGTATAGGCGCGGACAAGATGATCTCGCCGGAGGCGCTAAACCGCCTCGCAGAAATCTCAGCCAACCCCCCGGATGACGAGACCCGTCTTATCATTCGGATTGTGGATTTGATGGTTCTTGGGGGCTTCAGAATCGGCGAGGCCCTGACGCTGCCATTGGATTGTTGGGTGGAGAATCGGGAATCCGCCGCAGTGAATCCGGCGACCGGGGAAAAGATGATTCCGTGCGGCATCGTGTATGCGGCCGAGAAAGTACGGGACTATCGGACTAAATGGCTACCTCCCGCGGGAGTGGAGATGGCCCGGCGAGCGATTGACGATTTGACGCGCCTTTGCGCCCCAGCCCGAGTCGTGGCAGACTGGATGGAGAAGAATCCTGGCCGACTTATGCCATTTGGGCACCTTTCCCCGGACGATTCGTTCACTGGACCGGAGGCTTCTGCGCTACTCGGAATCTCGGATGGAAACCTTCGCGGGCGGATTCCCGTTCGCCAAGGGACCGGAGGTAGCAAAAGCCCAATTTTGTACCGAGTAGGCGACGTTGAGGCTAACTATCTTAGACGCGGGGGACCTGTTGACGTCCTCGTGATGCCCAGCGGCCGGCGGCAAGCGCTCTCCGAGTCTCTGGTGGTCGGGTTTGTAAATCAATTCCACAGCAAGAAAGGAACGTTATCGTGGCTTCCACGCCCATTGACGGTTGGGGTGTTTCAGGACGCGCTATCGCCCTCAGAATCGAGGGCTGTGTTTATCAAGGGGCTTTTGGATGAACGTCATAGGGTAAAGACCCATTCTGTTCGCCATTGGCTTAACACGATTGCCGACAACGGAGGGCTATCAGATGTCGATCTGGCAAAATGGATGGGGAGAAAGGACATAAGCCAGAACGCGGTTTACAAACACGGCACGCTCGTACAGCGAACCAACGCGGCGAAAGACTTGATCCTGTTGGGCCAGACACACGGTCGTGTGGCAAGAATAGCTGCTCAGGTTCCCGTCGATGAGCGGAAGGTCTTTTTGGATGGGACGATTGAAGCAGTCCACAACACCAGTCTTGGGCTATGCCTTCATAATTTTGCGGCATCACCCTGTCCAGATCACCATGAATGTCTCCGTGGATGCGGGGACTATTTGAGGGTAAAAGGGGATCAGGACCAGCGGAAGGCGCTGCTGGAACTCCGGGGTAAGGAGATTGCAGCCCTGGAGAGCCACCAGCGGGCTCTAACTGAAGGATTCTACGGAGCGGACAAATGGGCCGAATCTTCAAAGCAGCATCTTGCCGGTATCGAAGCCGCACTAGCGATAGACGACACGCCTCACGAGGGTCCCGACCATCACGTCGTGACGCCGGTATTTCCAAACGCACCTTCAAAACGAAAGGAACTCAAATGAGCATTAGAAAACGCCGCCTTAAGCCGCGCGGTCACCTGCGTGGAAATCGCCTTCAAGAAACGGCGCTACGAGAACTCGCGAGCACGGCTTCTTGGCATGAGAAGGAGCCCCTTACTTGGGGATCCCTTGCGACAAGGCTGGGAGTATCAAGGCAGGCTCTCGCGTCAAAGCCAGCTGTTGTCGAAGCCTTTCATCGAGCCAAGGTGGAGATCGCGGCCCTGGAGGGAAGTTCGCCCCAAGCAATAGTTCGCCGAACTCTAGACCAGCGTGTTGCGGATCTGGAGGGGCAACTCAGCGAACGGAATCGGCAGCTGAATGCGTGGATCGAGAAGTGGGTGACCATCGAATATAATTGCCGAAGGTACGGATTAAGTCCCGATAAGATTCTTGAGCCGCTGGCAAAACCCAATAGGACACTAGCGTGACAATCTGTAATGGCCGGACAGATACCATGTTCATGCGTTCGGTAGTTAATTACCTCCGTATTCTGCTGCTAATTGGCTTGGGTGCCGGACTCATGGTGCCCTATTTGACCCACGGAACTATAGGCGGCAGCGATGCGATCAAATACTCGAACGGTATCGCCGATTTCGTGACGCAGGTTCGGGCGGGTGTTTTCCCGGTGTGGATTGGGCAAACGGAGTACTCTATCTTTGGTGGGGATTTCCCGCCGAGATTTGCCCCGTTACTTCAACACGAATCGGCCCTCATCGATTTGCTCACAGGCCGAGGGTTGCCACTGTTTCGTGTGCTAAATGTTGCATTAGCTGTCAGTCTTATTGGCGGACTTATCTCGGGCTACCTTTGCTTGCGAGCAGTCATGCCCGAGAGGCCATGGACCTCGATGGCGCTTGCGATTCTCTATGGCAGCTGTCCCGGAGTGGTTGGCCTTGTCTACTCTCAAGACCTTTACATGTCATTCTCAACGTTGCCATTCCTGCCGCTGGTATTCTTGGGAATTGTGCGTTCGTTCGAGCTAGATGATGTAATATCAAGACTCTTTATGGCTGGTGGGCTGGCGGGGGCATGGCTTGCGCACCCGCCGATAGCTATGTGGATCGGATTTATCGCTGTGGCGACGCAGTGTGTCAGGATCTATCAGCTGGGTTACAACACGAGGGCTTTCTTATTGGATCTCATTGCTGCCGGCATTTTCTTCATTTTGGCGGGGTATTCGTTCATAGCGGCTCAAAGCGTAGCTGCTCAGTGGTGGATGCCGACGGTAAATGTTAACGATTTGTTGTTTCAGATTAGACAAGCGTTTCCCGGGAATTGGCTTCCGTTGCCAAGAGATGTCCCCCTTGAGAATCTACAAATCGGCTACGGCCTTACGGTGATCTTCGCGTTTACGGCGGCTTCGCTCTTTTTCTGGCGTCGCCAACCCCTTCAAGTGACGTTCACCGCGATTCCCGCAATCCTATTGGCGCTGGTGACTCCCATTCCATTTCTCACCGGGGCGCTTTGGCATTTGGCGCCTCAGGCCGTTCTGGTGATCACGAATATCTGGCCGATCCAGAGATTGGCGTTATTGATTGCCCTAAGCACGGTTTTTGGCACAGCGCTCCTAATTCGCCGACAGAGTGGCCCACAGCATGTTTGGTTCAATCGAATGATGGCCATCCTCCTATTGGGAGCGATCGTGTGGAGTGGATTTCAATCCAGTCGGTTCATAGTCAATGCCAACCGTAACGCTCCATCGCTCTCTGAATCTAAACGAATGCAGCGCACGGAGAACTTGGTGCTTTCTGCCTCGGCCTATGGTGTGCAGGCAAATCCGCCTCGCTACGCCAGCATGGGGGTAATGGATCCTGAACTGGAGCATCATTTCTTGGACAGGACGACACGTTTACTTCATAGCAGTGTCGTTGACGCGATTGAACCGGGCTTCGGCCCAGGACCGAAAGAGGGCAACAGAAGATTGATGGATGTATTCGGTGGGAAACTGAATGCAAACCCAGGCATCCTCGACATATCACCGACATTTAGACTCGAGCCGGGAAGGAAGTACCTTCTCGCACTTGAGTTCCTCAATCATGACTACACAGGTATTCTAATCATTCGAGGTCCTGAGTTTTTCAGGGAATATCGCCTTCCTCTCTCTGGTGAATCGAGAGCATTTGGTGCTGGTCCCGAAAGTTCTCATGTCATCCCTCTATGGACTACCCTAGATGTTGCCGAGGACGTGCAACTGCAATTCGTCCCAACTGACAATAGGCACACTCCTATGGAGTTTGTTCCATTCGCGCGATTCGACTTTCGTTACTACGATCGAAAGGAGCTTCCAGTTCAGTTGGAGTCATTTTTCCCCTACCTAGCCACTGTGCGCAGCGATGAACCGGTTTATCTCGAAACGCCTAGGCTTTACGTGCCAAAGTATGTAGCCACAGTGGACGGCGTGGATGTTCCGGTGAAAGTATCGCCTGATGGATACGTGCTGGTGCCGATAGGGTCTGGAATTCACAACGTGACATTGAAATACGTTCCGCCGGTTGCCCTTCGTTTATCCTATTGGATGGGGTTGGCCGGGTGGGCGGGCTTTCTCGCTGTACTTTTATTCAGAGACAAGGTCGGAACGAGCAATGCCTTCGGAGCTAGTATAAGACCGTCGTGATGCTGACATCGGTAGCTCCGAAAATATCTTACCGTCGAGGCCTGCTCGTTGCGAAACCGGGTTCGATCAAGTTAATGGTCGCCTTCGAGCTGTTGAAGCGTGTGCCGCAGGAGTGTCACTCGGCTCGGATCTTTACATATCAAATCTTTACTTATGCGCTGCTTGTAATATTAATAGTTACTGTGTGAGAATGACTAACGCATGATCGTTACACCGATCAGGCAACATAACCGTTCTAGGGCTCGTCCAACAAGAACCTAGGTCCCACGAGGGGCGCCCTTTGCTGGCGCTCCTTTTTTTGCGGCGCCTCGACGCGCGGAGCCCCGACGGTCCGCCGCCCACGCGGGCACCCTTGGCGCGGCCGGTCCGGCCCCTCCTCGGTTCGCCCAAGGAGGAGCTGCCGAAATCGGCCTGATTGCCCCGGTCCGGGCTACGGCACCTCGTAGATCTCGACCAGCGCCACACCGGTCGCGTTGTTGGCCCCGGTCACCTGTGCCGTGTAGGACCCCGGCGGGAGGGTGGCCACGATGGCACAGTCGCCGGAGCCGGCCGTGAGCTGGAACGCGCCGACCTGGGTGAAGGTCGCCGCGGTGGCTCCCGCTATGGTGGACTGCACCGGCGAGCTGCCGAGCGTCGGCGCGCTGCTCCAGCCGACATTGGTGGCGATCGCCTTGCTGTTGCTGTCGTAGAGCGTGAGCTGCGGCGCGCCCAGGACACCCGTGACGCCGAACTGGGAAAGGCCCGGCCCGTCCCCCCTGATGAGGACGGTCTCAGAACCGCTTCCGTTGACGGCAAACCCGGCGATAAGCGTCTGAGACCCTGTGCCGGCCTGGCTCCGCGCCGACAGGTTGATGAAGTGCGCCGTGGGTGTCCCCGTGTCGGCGTCGTAGACCTCGACCAGGACCACCCCGCTGTCCCCGGTGGTGGAGGAGATCTGCGCCGTGTAGGATCCCGTTCCGAGGCTTGTGAGGATCGCGGCATCCTTCGAACCCGACGGCAGCGAGAAGGCGCCGACCTGCGTGAAGACCTGGTCGAACGTGCTCGTGGAGGTCGTGGAGTTGCCCCAGCCCGAGTTGCTCGAGAGGGCAGTTGAGGCGGAATTAAAGAGCGTGAGAACCGGGTCCGCGAGGACGCCGGTGACGCTAAAGGACGCCAGGACCGGGCCGTCTCCGCGGACGAGGACGCTCTTCGAACCCGAGCCGCCGACCACAAACCCGGCGATCAGCGTCTGGGAGCCGGTGCCCGCGGTCGAGCGCACCGAAAGGTTCACCAGGTGCGTCGTCTGGCTTCCCGGCGGCGGCGTGGGGGTTGGCGTCGGGCTGGGGGTCGGGGTGGGGGTCGGCTCCCCGCTCGCGGGCGTCCCCATCCGGATCGTGCTGTTGTTCAGGTCGGTGATGTACAGGTTGCCCGAGGAGTCGACCGCGATGCCCGAGGGGTCCTGGAACTGGGCGGCGCTTCCGACCCCGTCGGCGCTTCCGTAGACCAACGGGGTGCCCGCCACGGTGCTCACGACGCCGGCCGCCGTGACCATCCTGATGGTGGAGTTGCCAAAGTCCGCGACAAAGACGTTGCCATAGGCGTCCACGGCGACCCCCTCGGGGTCGTAGAACCGGGCGGCCGACCCCGTGCCGTCCACGCTCTCGTTGAACATCGTCGTGCCCGCCGGCA
>Ga0302140_10009939_pt1 | contig 11778 bp, 7 predicted proteins | sample I_Bog_E1_1_FD_202095 | JGI IMG/M metagenome (GOLD analysis project Ga0302140, IMG submission 202095) | Peat permafrost microbial communities from Stordalen Mire near Abisko, Sweden - I_Bog_E1_1 | ecosystem: Environmental > Terrestrial > Soil > Wetlands > Peat | place: Sweden: Abisko, Stordalen...
TGAAAAATATGTGAAAATTTAATATTTGAATCAAAAGTGATAATGAATTTTTTCAAATTTGATAAATTTAAAATAATTTAATCAATAAATTAGAAAAAAATAAATAATAAGAGATTTTTAATGAAAAACCAATATATTATTTTACACAAAGTTTCAAAAACCTAAATTTTTTACAGTCAAATATTATTTCATCTTTCATCCTCCATTTCTTCCTTTTTTTCTTCTTCTGGAAGCAATAATCTTTTCGGGCAGACCTTCAGAAAAGATTTTTCCCAATTTTTTGTTTCCAACATATCAGCAAGCAAAAGCACTACCGTATCAATATTCAAAGGCTTTCTTCTCGTTAGTGCCATAAACTTATTAATAGGCAATTTCCCAGTTCTAATGCCTAAATCTTTAGCTCTGATTAAACTGGCATATTTCCTTATTGTTCTATCCACTAACCCCCCAATGATGTAAATTTTATCTTCTTCTATTGACTCCAATTCATCATTTGAATCTGGACTTAAATAAATCATATCATTTTTCCTCAAAGCGAATTCGTCAATTTCCATGATGTCCTTTTTGAAAATGTTGAGCGCCCAATTCTTCAACCCCATTTTGAAAAGCCTCTCTTCCAGAATTTCATTGCAATTGACTAAATTCAAAGAAACGGGGTTCTGAATTTTTTTCATCCATCCACAACAAATGCAAATTTGTAAACAAAGAGAATTGATTTCTTTTGGCTCCATATCACCTTCATATGAAAAATCTATCAGGACTTTTAAACCTTGTTCTAGTCCTTTTTTAGCATTTTTCAACCTTTCCACCTTTTGCATTTTCTCGGCCTCAAGATACAAATCAACCTCCTCTTGTTTTGTGAAAGTCTTGAAAATCTCAAGTCTTTCTTGTTTTTGTTCGATGACCTTCCTTTTTGTGCGGTTTTTTGTGTTGAAACGCTTTTTATTGTGAATGTTTTGGGCGCGGGCTTCTCTTTTTAATTTTTTCTGATCTAAGATAAAACAAACAATAATGTTTTTTTTTAAAATGGGGTTGGTATCTACAGCTCTCTTCGGCTTTTTGGGGATCTCCACCAAAATTAATTTCTTCAAAAGTTAAGATGAACTCTTTATCATCTTTTTTTTCTAAAATATGGTCATTGTTCATGGAAGAAGAAAAAAAATGATGGTTTTTGTAAAAAAAAAATTAATTAATATTATAAAGATAAAAGATATCGAAACAAAAACATTTAAATTATTTTTTTTTGCTTTTGCATCTTTTTTCGCAGGCTTTTTCTCAGTTTTCTCTCCTTTCACAGATTTTTTCTCTCCTTTCACATTTTTTTTCTCTCCTTTCACAGATTTCTTCTCTTCTTTCCCCTCTTTTTTACTCTTTTTCTCAGGTTTCTTTTGGGTTTTTTCTTCTGCTTTTTTATCTGGGCTTCCTTTTTTCTTTCCTTTTTTGCCCAAAACTTTATTAACAGCTTCTATCTTCCGACTCATTAACTCTTCTCTTTCCATTAATCTCCTTTCCCTAACTCTATTTTCTATTTCACTCACATCCCAAGATCTAATGCTATGGTCCAAAGACCCTGTGAAAAGAAATTTGTTTCCTATCTCCATTGAAGAAATCGCGTCCTCATGACCGTAAAGCTCCTCCACCAATTCCATTGATTTTTTATTATAAATCTTTACAACTTTCTCATCTGAGCCGATAAGAATTAAGTTTTGCCAATCTTTTATTGAGTAAATCCAACCGCTATTGATGAACACTTTAATTTCCTTTGCATTTTTTCCTTCCTCTTTAAAATATTATTCTTTTTTTTTTATTAATAAATTTAACCCAATTCTGGAATTTCGTATTTATATAAGAAGCCATCTCTGGAACCAAAAAGCAAAGATGTGTTCATCCGATAGAAGGCAGATATTGAAAGATTTTGAAGGAAAAGCCGAGAAATTATAAGTTCTTTCTATAATTAATTAGGTTTTGGGCTGATCTTAAAAAAAAAGGGTTACTTGTAGGTCTATGATATAGAGAAAATTCTCACCTCCGACGGTGAAAAGACGATTTTCGAAAATATCCATTAATTTAATTTCTTCATCAAAACGGAAGATTTTCAAAGGAATTGTTTTCTTTTCAATATATATTATGACAAATTTAAAGAAAAATGAATGCCTTCATATTCCATATTCTTATTGATTTGTCTGAAGATCCAGAAACAAAAGTGCAATTATCTTCTAAAAGAATTAAGCCATTTATTTGCTTTTGATGTCCCTCGAAAAATTCCATAATTTCCCCATTCTTTAATAAAATGAGACATCCATTGCTTAAATTAAAATTACTGTATTCCACATCACAATCAACCCATCTATATAGCCACCAATGTAATTGTTTTCAGTGAATAGAAAGTGAGTTAATTGATAAAGTTCTTTTTTTTCAGAAGAAGGATCATTCAAAAGCTGAGGGGAACGACTTAAGTTCAATTTGAGATCAATTTTTCTTTGAGGGATGTTCCAAACTTAAAATGATTTAGGAAATTTCATTTTTTTAATATATACCTTTGAAATGACCGTCATTTGAAACGCTTAAGAGAGTTTCTTGGTTCTTTCGAAGAAACATTGATAAAATGATATCATTATGTCCCTTCAAAACTTCTTTGTAATTTTTCACTTTTATGGTTTTATTCATTAGAAATGGGGGGAGTTGTTTTTTTTTAATTTAATTAAAAAAATATAAAAACTTCAGAAATTTCATCACAAAAAAGGTTTTCTTATTATTGCTCACGTGTATGCTCAGCTTGGTCTCCATCTGCTCGAAACATGCTTCTGCGAGTATGGAGGTGGAAGAAGAGAGCGTCTCGCAGGGAAGAAAGTCTGCCTTAAAGCCAGGTCTTTCCTTATCGGTTTTGGATTATGATTATTCTAATACCTTGCCAAAAGTTAAGAAAATTTGTTCCAAAAAACTTCCTGTTGAAAAACAGCTTTGGATAGAAGATAAGGCAAGCCGTCATAACATCACGGCAGACGTAACAAGACAGATCCTAGTAAGCTTGGAGTATTCCCCTATTCCTGGAGCCGTATATCTTTCGAGAGCAGGTTTCATGCATTTATACACGAAAGGGAAAGAAGTTTTAGCTGTTTTGTGTCATTACAATCATCAGTCATGTCGGCTTAACCTCAGGAAGATAGACGACTGTGAAAGCAATATAAATCGGTTGTCATGGAACCATCTGTCTAAAGCATTAAAGACAAAAGTTAACCCTAAAAGGATAGGATGTCGTCATACACCGATCAGGAAAGCCAGTGTAGAAGACCTTGCGGTTTTAGATATGATCAATAAACGTGGCACCATAAAATTTATCAAAAGGTTGGTTGCAGTGACCAACCCTAAAGGGTCTTATAACTTTTACGCTGTTTATGACACCCAAAGAGAACTGAATAAAGTCAAGAACACGATCAAAAAACTTTAGCTTATTTAAAGGGATAGAGTTTGTTCTTTTTTAATTCATCAGCAGCTTTTTTCCCCTCTACAGCATAAAACTTATTGTTTTTATCCTTTGGGTTTAAATTGAAATGAGGGGTATTAAGCACAACAGGGTTTTGTCCTCCTCCATAAATGTTTGAATAAACATTATAAGTCGGGTTTTTGGATTTACCATAAGTTGTGGTTTGGATTTCACCTCGTTGATGCCCTATTGTTTGTGGGCCTAACCCTCTATCAACTGTATTACTATCAATGAAATCGACGGATCCTTTTCTTTTCAAAAGCTTCTCTCTTTTCGGTGAATACATATTAAGTCGTGTAATATTGAGGATATGACTTCCTAAAGATTGGGTTGGTGTGTTTTGAGCCGCTCTTTTTTTATATTCGGAAGTTCCTTGTTTCGTATAAGGAATACCCTCATAAATCATTTCACCTTTTGTTAAAGCTTTCGCCATGTCTTGGTGAAAAGATTGATTGCCTTTTGCACCTTTATAGACCTTATTGGGGATATGAGAGTAGTTTAAAAGATCAGGTTAATGTTTTTTTTAATTTTTTGAGTTTTTTTTTCTAAATTTTCTAGAGAAAAATAAATACAAACTGATTATAGTGAAAATAATAACTGATTTTTCGTTAATTTGTAACCAAAAGCAATTTTTTTTTAAATGGGGAGCATCAATTTTTTAAAGTTGATTTAATTTTTGAATCGAAAATCCTGAAAATAATAATTTTTTCTTTAATTTTTATTGAAAATTCTCTCTCTTTTAAATCGACTCAATGCTGCTCTTCTTCTTTCCGATATTAAGTGCCTTATCAAGCTTAATTTCTAATTTCTCAAGCCTCTTCTCCACACTGAATTCATTCTTAAACTTCTGTATTTTTTCTATTCAAATCAAAAACAAAATTCATAATTCTCAATTAAAAGATTTTACCTAACGTAATTGATCTATGGATTGGGAACCATTCAAGATTTCCTGTTCTGATATTTTCGAAGATTTCCGCTTCAACTCCATTGCAATCTTTTTCCGTTTTCTCGCTCATGAATACCAAAAAATTCACATAACTCCATATATCATGTTCCTTTGAAACATGAGTTTCGAAATCAATGCCTGATTTTTCAAACATATACTTCGGGATCCCACAAATAAAGCATATCGTTTTGCTATCTTTATCAAAAGATTCTGCTTTTTGTCTTAATCCGGAAAAAGTGTCAACCAAAATAGCCAAAATAATGTTCAAAAGGACGGTGTTAACTAGGATAAAAAATGTAATATCCAGGAAGAAAAGAGCATAAAATTCGCTCATATCTGAAGAAGAAGATGTTGAATCATCTGTTGAGGACATAACCCCTGCAAGACCTTGACCATTAGTAAAAGCCTGTTCCATGATATAGAAATAGCAACTGAGGAAATTACTACATTCATAAGTCGGGACATTATCGAGAAAGTAGAAATTGACGATCATTGAGAAACAATACATTAATAAAGCAGAAAGAGCTAATGTGGATATAAGTTGAGCTATATGTTCAGTGACGGATCTCAATATAAATTGCATAGTATCGAATAGATTAATAGTTGAAAGGAGATCGAAGGCAATAAAAACTGAGGAATATGAGAGACCCATTGTTACACAGAATATATGATATAAGAATACCCAAACAAACTTTTGCAATAAAAAGGAATCAAAAATATCAAGACTCAATTTATTCCAAAAGTTGGCCAATTCACTTGTTGTCACATTATTCTCAATATATCTTTGTCGATTTAATTGCCTCGCCAAAGGAAATGCGAAATATGAAAATAAGATCAAACTGACAAAACTTAAGAAGATTTCTAACCCAATGAAAATAGCCATCACAGACGTATCGTTTCCAAAGACCATAATGAAGTTATTCACATAAGCCAAAATCAAAGTAAAAATCTCAAAGAAAATGTAATTCCCTGTACCGAAATATTCATAAAGTTTTAATCTATTGTTATAACGAGCCTGATTGAATAACATTTCCTGCTTGAAATAGTTCTTCTCACCATAAAGTCCTGAAAGTTTTGAATCGCAAGATGTTCTATCAACATTTTCTAGGAATTTATCTTTAGAGACATCGGAAATATAATAGCATTTAGAGGAAATAGGGAAATAAAAGGGAATCAATACTGTTTCTTCATCGATTTCTCTGACGATCTCAATCTTCACTAGAATCCTTGTGAGGAACTTATAAACGACCAAATCATCTTCTTTGATTGCAGAGTTTGAGATTTTTTTGTATTTCTCATAATAAACGATCATATCTTCTCTTTCATTGCAGAAAATCTCGTATTTAGACTTGATTTCAGCTAGGGTTCGAATATAAGAGAACAATTTCACACAGATTTCTAATAAAGTATGTTGATAAAACTCTGGGATCATAAGAAAAGCCGATTGGATTTCATTGAAATCCTTCATATATAGAGGATAATCACTCATTTTTTTCTTTTCGAATTTATCTTTCCTCGCAACACAATAAAACAATTGTCTCAAACTATCCACTATTACTGTGAATAAATTGGTTAATTCTAAATTAGTCGTCTGATAATTCAAAACGGCAGGATCATTTCCCTCAGCCATGCAAACGATAAATTCTAACAAAGAAAGTTTCGCTTGATAAAATTCCGAATTCACATCCCTCCAATACCTCCTCAAAAACCCATTATAACGATCATAAATAAAGGTATATATCTTCTTCTGATTTTCTTTATTAGGGCCTGTACATAATTCAGCCAAATTATCAAAAACCAATGTGGCCAAAGGAAAAAGATAAGGCCGATGCCATCTTTCATAATCATTGATTTCGCCTTTCACATAATTATAATGCCATTGGCAATTGTCACTGATTTTCTGGAAGATAGTGGTCCATCTTTGTACTCTATCTATGGTGTCACCGGGCAAAATCTTCTCTCTCATATATCGCTTAAACTGTTCATTATTATCTTCGCAGAGATATTGATGGAATTTGATGAGAATCATGCATCGATTGAAGGCTTCCTTCCAATATCTATCAATATTTGTCTTGAATTTGACGAAATTCATCAAAACCTTCATTTCAGTCCAAATACGATCCAAAAAGGCAGTTCCACCTGAATTATTAATCACTTTGAAAAGGTTCTTCTGGATGGCTCCAGTCGAAATGAATAAAGTGTTAATCAGACTGGCAATCATTGCGAATTTCGAGTTTCTCTTATCAAGAAACCATTCTTTGGCCAATTGATTATGAATGAAAGAACATAAATTATAGCCAAATTCCATCATTTCCACATTATCCTCATCCTTCAATAAATATATATATATATTCTTGTCTAGATCCTCGCCAGTCTTCACCATTTTATTAGTCTCATAATAAGCTGTTATCAAAGGAATGACTTCGTTTTTCCCCCCAAACTTGACTTTTCTCCTTTCGGCCTGAATAAAAGGCAAGTTGATATTTTCTTTTCTAGTGGCTAGTTTATTAGAAAAGTTCTTAATGGCAGTTATTTCTTGTCTAGTTCTTTCCACTGGAGTTTTAGCGGTTAACAATTTCTTTTTATTTTCCAATAACGGTTTATGGTTCACTATATTCGAACATGCCTCGAGGATAATCTTGCAACTACCTACAATTTGCATCTTTTCCAATTTGATCTTGAGGTCAGGATCTACATTAGCTAATTCAACCTCATATTTCTTCCTTTCAGGTGAACTCATTTTATCTGCGTCAATTCCATAAATATAAAGAATCCCCTCATTGTTTCCGAATATAAAGCTTTTGATTTGATCAAGCTTTGGGATATATTTAGATAATTTACTCAGATCTCCTTCTTTAATCACTAGGAAATAATTCATCAGCTTGATTAAAGTCCCGAAAAGAGTTGAATTCACATAATTTATAAAGGTTTCTTGCTCATAATTCACCTTTTCTTTATCCCCAGCCTTATAAAGATCAATCATGAAATTGAATTCTCGAATTAACAAATCCATGGTCTTTTCATATTCCTTATCAAAGAATGGGTCCTCTTCATATTGCATATCATCTGGTTGTGTGAAAAAATATGTGGCCCTGTTATTCAATAGATGGTTCTTGAAATCCACATGGAAATTTGAATATAACTCCATGAAGATCATCCGAAACTCCAGGCGTTTTCCCGATTTTTCTATAAGATTTGCTAATTCCTGCATGGGGAACTTCTCGTTTATGAATTTATAACATTCATCATCATATCGAAAGGCTGAAACAGTTGAAGCTAGACTAAGGAAATTCATATAACACAACAATTTCTCATCATTAAGACTCTTTTTATCGTTTTTGAAATTCTTCAAGAGAGTGTCATATTCCACGATATCAAAAATCTCCTTATAATAATCGGCCAATAGGTCAATGGACAATCGAATATCATATTCAGATAACCATTCACTGATTTTTTTAGCTTGATGCGAAACGCTTAAAGCCAAAATATCAACCAATTTTGAAAATATCCTAAAATTTTCAATAGTTTGGCTTTCGAGAAGTTTAGCATAGAAATTGTAGAGCATTTTGGTGCTGATGCTGTCTAAAAGGCAATCTTTGATCATTAAGATTAATGAGTTCTTCGAGAAGGACTCATATAAGAAGTCAGCTATTTCCATAGGAATGAAAGTGAACATCTTTTCTAAAATCCACATATTTTCTTGAAGAAAAAAGCAGGAGTGATGGCTTGTATTGTTGTTGAGGAAAAATTGCATAAAGCAGGAGAATTTCATCAATAAATTTTCTTTCACGTTTATTTCCTTTAGTTCATTCATGTGATAGGTCACCAGATTCGCCATGAAATTAGTTAATGTCATAGGTATATTAGTGAAAAATAAGGCTTTTTGCTTCACAATGTCTTTTGGAGACTTATTATTAATTGCAGTGACAAAATCCAGCTTTTCATTTAATTTATCAAGAAAGGCACTTAATTCAAGAAAGACTGCTTTTTCTGATTTATAAAATTTCCCTTTGGAGAAGCCAATTATGAGCTTCTTGAGAGCTATTGATTGGACTGAAAGTTCTTTCTCAAGATCAAGTGGAACTCTGATAACATTCAATTCCTCTTTAATGAAATTAAGATAATCCTCTTCCTCCATTAACCTCAAGGAATGCAAATAAGGGTCATCAATATTCGAGAAAATATGGAGGAAATTATCAGCGATGGTCTCGATCTTTTCATTGCTTAAAAGTTTAGCATTAATGAGATTTTGAGACAAAACATAACCTAGGAGGAAATCCATCAATTTTCTAGAGAACTCTTGTTCAAAAATGATCGATTTATTAAAGGTAAGGATCTCATCGAGCTTCTCCTTGGTTACATTCTGTTGATTTTCGCCATATTGCTGATATATTTTCATCATCATATTGGAGATTTCATTGTCTTGTTTCAAATACAAATAATGGATCAAGATCTCAATATAATATTGTCTCACCTGGGTTAATCCCGTCACCCAAAGATTAATCCAATATTGATCAATCTTCCCAACTTCCCCAGAAATGCACACTTCCAAAGACTTATATACTTGGATCTTCAAATAAAGCACATTCTTTATCAATTCACATTCAGATTCATCAGGAAGACCATACTCCATTAATATTCTGCATATCTTCACACAATATATGTGAGCCTGATGATTGCCTCCTATCCAACGCCAACTGGCTCCAGGAACAAATTTCTCGACTAGCTTCACTGCGAATTTCAACAGATTGAACTCATTATTGAAATATTTATCATGAATAAATTGGTTTAGACGATTTTTCTTCCTCAGCTTCAACCTGGCAACTGGCGAATAAGTCTCAATATCGACAGCGTCTATTCTATCCAGAACTTGAAAGTCTTTATCCAGGTAAAATTTGCAGAAGAAATCCAGGAGATATGAATAAAAGTTCAGACTTTCATTATATATGGGCTTGCCAAAGGTATAATCTGGGTTGTCCGTGATGAGATCTATGAATTTCAATGGGAAGATTTCTTCCAAAGGGATTGTATTGACCATGAGTAGCTTGGTTTTGGGATCATCGAACACTGTGGTGAACTTTTGCATGAAGGTGGCTCTTTCTTTGATTGCTTCGATATCGATGTCATTCCAATTGAAGACTCCTGAGATACATGCTTGGAGGTCCTTAGCGAAATAATTGATGGCTTTAGGAAAGGCTAGCTCGAACACTGAGTTATTGTTTTTTTTATGTGTTAGGAATAGATTTCCTGCTTCGATGGCTCGAAGGGAATATGTCTCTTTTTTTATTTCTTGGAAATAATTTGTGATGTTGTCTTCGAAAAATTTCGGGTTTTCTATGAAATTATAAAAAAGAAAAGGGGGGCTTATATGATTTAATTATATGGTTTACCTTCATGTTGGCATGAACATTTATCTGTGGAATCGAGATTTGTGGAAATGATTTCAGGAAGGGGGTCTTTTTTACAAACTTGATAACAAAAGGCACAAAATTTGCCTTCTTTTGTTTGGACGATGATTTTGGATGTTTTGTAAAGGGAACAATTAGAGGTGGCTTTGAAAGAAAAGTTGAGGACGATTAGTTAAAGGAAAAAAATACTCATGCTGGCTTGTTTTTTAACCGCTGTGGACATCGTAAATAAAGGTTTGAAATTGTATTAAGGAAAACTTTTTTTTGAAAAAGGAGATATTTTTCAATAATTTGAATTACTGCTAGGAAATAGGAGTTTATATAGAAGAAGATTTAATGAATTGTTATGAAATTTGAATTCAAAACCCGCTTTGATTATTTGATTTTGGCATTTAACCTTTAAAAAAAGCCTTATTTTTACATAAAATGAAGTTTTTTTATTCAAAAAACAATTCAAAATCTTCTTCAAAGAAAATAAAAATAAAACTCAATAAATTATTTTGATAATATGGGAGGTGATTTTTACGATCGTCCAGTTATCGAAGCCAAGAACCCCGAACAGAATTTCTCCGATAATTCCAACAAAATCTTTTCTTCAAACCAAGGTCTCCATAAAAGTAATGACCCCAAGCGTTTTTATTCATCTCATCTGATCTGCAAAAACAAAAACCCATTAATTTTCGCCTTGGACGTCACAGGAAGTATGGGAGATTGGTCCAAAGTATCTAAGCTATCCCTAATCTAATAAAAATATTTCATTTTCCTAAAGATCATTTATGACAAATTGCCAATGTTTTATGGACAAATCATGATCCAGAAATATCTCGAAGACCCTGCAATAAGTTTCTGTGCTATTGGGGATGTCACACATGATAGGGCACCTTTACAAATCACAGAATTTGGCCAAGGATCACAATTGGATCAATTAATTTCCAAAATCTATTTGGAAGGAGGTGGAGGAAACAATTTACAGGAATCCTATGAGTTGGCAGCATATTTTTATGTGAATCATTGCGAAATCCCCAAAAGTGAATTGCCATACTTTTTCATCACAGGAGATGAGCTGTTTTTCGATACTATCACCGGCTTTGCTTTAAGCAAGATTTTCGGAAAACATCAGGATAAATTCGCATCGATGAAAAAGATGTCTTCGAATGAGATTTGGACACTTTTAATGGAAAAATTCAATGTTTTTCATTTGCATAAACCATTTAAGAAAAAATACATGAAAAGCAATCAGGATGATGAAATCATCAATCAATGGAAAAAGGCATTAGGAAAGGAAAGAATTTTGGAAATGCATACACCCAAGGCTTGCATTGATGTGATATTAGGCGCCATTGCGATAACTTCAGGGGCTAGAACTTTGGAAGAATATGTGAAAGATATGGAAACAAGAGGACAAGAAAAAGGGAGAATTGAAGAAGTGGTCAATGCCTTGAAGAATGTGAAGATAGCAGAAAGGAAGCAAAATGTGGAAACAAAAGATGAGATTGAGAAAAAACAGGAGATTGAAAAAGAACATTTGAATAAAAAAAATGAGCCTGAGGAAGAAAAGAAAAATGTTGAATTCGATAGATTTTTCGATCTTGATTATGTCCGGAAATTTATCAAAGAAAATATGATTGATTGGGATTATTCATCAGAAACATTGGCTAAAAGAGATGAGAATGAAAGAAAATTGGGGGCAAATGCTCCTAAATGTCCTATCATGGATCGATTGTTCATTGATCCCGCTATAGCAGAAGATGGCAATACGTATGAAATGAAGGCGATCAAAACTTGGCTGGCTTTTTATGACACTTCGCCATTAACAGGAATGAAAATGGGGAAGAAATTGATGAATAATCAAGAGATTATGAAGAAAATTAATGTAATATTATGGGAAAACTTAAATGAAGACTATGATTGAGAGATTTTAAAATCAATGAAGAATTTTT
>Ga0302140_10009946_pt1 | contig 11774 bp, 7 predicted proteins | sample I_Bog_E1_1_FD_202095 | JGI IMG/M metagenome (GOLD analysis project Ga0302140, IMG submission 202095) | Peat permafrost microbial communities from Stordalen Mire near Abisko, Sweden - I_Bog_E1_1 | ecosystem: Environmental > Terrestrial > Soil > Wetlands > Peat | place: Sweden: Abisko, Stordalen...
TGAACGCTAATTCATGGAGGGAGAGGAAGGTGTAGGCGATTATAACTAGAATTGATTGGCTTGTGAACGTTGCGGTAACGGTCTTTCGAGAGATGGAGGGCGTGGCGGGTGTGGTAGGGCTTGTTAGAGAGGACGAATCCGAAGACAAGGAATGGGTAGAAGTAGGGCGAAGTGGGTAGGCGTTGGATTGTTCGTTTAGGATGGAGTGGAAGCGGACATTTTTTGGTTTTTCCTTTTGAAATAGTGCTTTGATTTTGACACCTAGCAGTAGACCCCAATCAATTCTATGTCGTTTCGTAGCCAGCGTTTCCTGATGTGATGTCAGCTTTTGTAAATATGACTTCGTGACAAACAACAAGGGAAGCCCTCAGAACGAACATACATTCAAAAACAGGATCACTAGAGGTAAGATAATAAGGATGAATATGCTCAATACCAGATTCGGCAGCGCGAATGGGAACCGAATTAAGAAGCTGTTACGTCCGAACAGCCGAGGAAATTTCTCAGCCGGTTTGGCTAGCAAGCCACCTAATGATGCGCCGAAGATGCAGCCAAGGGTAAACATAAGAGGTAGGAGTGAGAACACCCTTAGCTGAAGATTTTTCTCCGGAACTATCTCTGCAACCATAGTCCGCAGAATCCCAACTACAAGTCGTTAGCAAGATCTCTCTGAAACACCTACTCGTAGAAGAAATGAAAGCACTTCCTTACCAATTCCGTTACACCCACCAGATATCGCTCGAGAAATCATGGCCATAGGTAGACTCGTCGACATGCCCCATAAAACACTCGACAAGACCGTCAAAATAAGCCCGAGGAGAATCATTGGTCTGCGGCCGAACTTGTCTGATGCTCGACCCCATAAAAACGCAGTGGAGGACTGGGCTATATAGAAGACAGCGGTAGTGATGCCTGCCCATTTGGCAACGTCTTTTTTCATACCGAAGCTTTCGATCATTTCTGGCTATAGATAGTATCAGATTAATACTTCTAGGGATGCAAGGAACGAGAAAAACACGTACTAGGTATGGGAGTGCCGATGCCAGGGCAACGGGTTCTGCAAGTCTGCATATTGCTGGAAACAGATATGTATGGTTAATACAGGGTTGAGAATAGTGAAATTTTAGGCCAGAACATAAAGGAATTCAGGATAGTCTAGGAAGGAGTAGGAAATTAAATAAGAAGCACATGAGATGCGGACGAAATTTAGATCATGCGGAAAATATAAGCTTGAAATTCATGCTCAAGAAATATAAAATAAACGCGTCGGATAAGGTATCGTTAACTATTGAAAAAGCATATCAAAGATGAAACATTCTTCCATGATTTTATAGAAAGATGCGAAGAGTCACTTGACGGCCTGATACTGGCAGGGAACGGTGTGAAATAAAATTTCGGACACCCATTCCCTCCTTAGCAAGCCTCCCATCTAGCTAGCACATGACTAACCGCACTTCACACCACTTTCACAAGCTCCTCGAACTTTCGAGGAAGTTTTTAGATATCAATAAGAAACCATATTAACGTACCCAAGATTGCAAGCTGTGCGGTTGGAAGTTTAGGTGGTACACGTGATTCCTTTCGTCCCTGGATCTTTGCCATGTCCGCCGATATAGAGCGTTCTGGCCCGAAGCCGATCTCTGATTGGCCTGAGTCTCTCCTAGTAAGTGCCAAAGAAATCCACAAGACAGAAAAGGGAGATTTCTAGAGAAATGACAGAAGAAGGATACATAAAAGCTGATTTGGGAGAGACGCCAATGATGTTCTGGTGTGTGCAACGAACAGGTTGGTCACTCTTGGCTAGGCAGAACCTTGTAAGCAACGGAGGGGATTGTTTGAGTGCCACGCGGTAGCTTATGCTTACGGTCGTACCTCGCACACTATTGCTTCACGGCGTGCAAGGGACCGTGGGCGCTGACAGGGGATGGATGAACAGCAGGATCACAATATCCCGGACGACATTTATTTAGAATGTCATTCTGATTTTACTGCCAATATCTCCGAGAAATTGCCTAGCTGCGTCGCTTTTCCAAGGACTGACCCTCCCATCGAAAGTCCTACCTCCTCCTGTTTCTTTAGCTGCAAAGCCCCGTATATAGCAACAGCACACCAATTGCCCCCCTTTCAAGGATTAATCTGCCAGGTGATCCGATGCGTCCGAATCCCTTATTGTGTACCATTTCCAGAATCAGGGATTTGGTTGGCCACCTCGAAACTCGATACAGTAAGCGGGGTTATTCTCACCGTTAAGCGATCACAGGCCATGTCCTCCGTCTACCGTCATCATAAGTAAATCACCGAGACCGGAGGGATTTGACCGTCTGATGAACACATTGAATGGTGGATATCTTTAGGGTTGCCTGCATTGAACAGCTGATTGTTCTTTTGTGGCCCTGCCCATCTCAAAAATTTCAGGTAGAGGTGTTTCGACCTGGCCAGGAATGTTCAAGCCCCTTAACATTTCATCATTTAGGATGTTCATAGCAAGCCCCCGAGCGCTTTCTGCAACGAAATTAATGTTTTGACTTGAGGGCGTTGGTCATATTCTGAACACTATGACTACAAGCAAGATTGTTTGTTCACAGTAGAGAAGGCATTCATCTAGCTCTCGTCGCCGGGGTTCTATCTGCGGCTTGAAGGAATTTGTGCAGCTTTGGTCACGAACCAACCTGGCAACGTAATACTAGTTGGGCTAGCTCTTTGACTGTGGAAGAAAAGTGCGGTATTCCTATGTCATGAAGTCAAGAATATTTCAATACATGTTTGTTGCCTCTTTGATCAGCTTAGCCAAGTTATCCAGCTGCCAAGTTGGCGTCTGGACAAGCCAATGATGGTCAATGAATTGGCTCAAGAAGTTCATCTGCTTCACCCGATAGTTATCGTTCACAACCTGCTCGACCACCGTTTGTCCTACCGCCAGTCTCGGAGTGCTGAAGATCTGCTCTCTTCCGTGCAAAAGACGGAAGTTATCCCAGACGTACATATCTCCAGGGTTCAACCTGAATTTCACCAAATGTGAATCTCGACGCATGATCTCTTGAAACTTGCAATGCGCCCTACGAGCCCTCTCGTAATCGTCGAACGGAGTAAGCAAATACCCCGCAAGATGTGGATGCCAACGAATACACTTTATCTCATCTGAGTAGCCCGGCATCATGCGCACAGCTGTATCTACAGTGGTTTGATACAAGGGAGGGCTGTAGAACTGCGCAACACGGCCAATAATATAAGGAGCCCTGCACAAGGCATCATACAGATTCGGTTCCTCTTCACGAAGTGTATTAACAGCTGCAAAAGCATCGACGAAGGTGTTTTCACTGTTGCCCTGAACGGCATGTAAACCCTGGATGCGGGCAGGACTGTCATAGTGCGAGTGATCGGCATGTGGAAGAAGTATCTCAGCTGTGTCGTAGTTTGGAAGCTCAGTGATGCGAGTGGCGGATTCGTCGTAGGATGAGGCGATCTTGAATGTCGTATCTGGGACACGCCTTGAGTGCTGGAATACTGAGCCGAACAGACGTTTGAGAATATCCGTCAACAGGTTGCCAACTTGTGTACCCTCCGTAGAAGTGTCGACCCCGGGGAGATCAATGATCTTAATGATTCCTGGAGAACCACGGAGAAGGAGAGTATCGAGAATCCATGCTTTCGTGGCGAGGAATTCGTCATGGCTCAAATGATTCCCTATGATCTTTTGATATGAGATCTCTGGGATAACAAGTTCGCTCGCCAACCAGCCTTTACTGATAGTTGGCTTCTCTCCTGCTTGAATAGGCTCCAGCTTCTTTGCGACAAGCGGTGCCAAGACTTGAAGCCATACGGCTGGAAAGGGAGTAGTTGATCCATTATCCCAAGTGACGTTGACAGCAGTTTTGGCGCCTGAGCCAGAAACGCTCGCGTTTTGGATGTGAATAGGGTTCAGCTGTTGGCAGAACGCTTGTGGGGCGCGTCTCTGTGAACCTATGTCGCATCGTGCATCGTGCAACCATTGAGCGTGGAAGGTGACTGTAGCATTGTAGAATGAAACAGTAAGAGCATCTTTGAGAGGCGAAACAGAGCAGCTCGTGATTATTCCGTTGGACTTCGAGTCAGCGAAGATATTCTCGGCTGATGAAGGCATTATATTTTGACGTAGCTAACACTAGGAGGAGTCAGATCTTGAATGTTCTTGATCTTGTTCAATACAGAGTAGATAGTAAACGAAATGATCTTCCAAGCAACTTGCCTCGTAGTCGCAAGGTGAATTGCTAGCTGCTGTGAACGAAGAAATGGACGACTCTGTCAAATACCTGCTTATAGAAGCACGGGCTCATTTTAGTCTCTATAGCTGAGACTGTCTCGGGTGCATTCTATCCATCTTATAGTCGAAATAATTCTATGAGTTGCTATCTGAATTCAGCGTCGCTGATATCCGCGACCCGCGGACTTATCCTCTACCATCCCCGGATTCATCTGTTCCCTCCAGTATATCCCTCGATTCATGCATTTCCAAAAGAAAGCAACAATATGCAGACCAATAGCAATCTCCCTAGCGCAAAACGAACTCGTCTAAAGGTCAGAAATCTGGGTAAAACAGCATCTGAGCGTCATGACCCCCTGTAGACGTAGGAGGGCGTAGGCTATGTCAGCACTATTCCATTTTTCGTATTAGGAATCATAACCGGTGCGTGTACTGGGATCATCGTCCACCCGGAGAGACATGGCAACCTTGAGCAGAGCAAATGACGAAAGGCAGAAATTCTCAACCTTGATCAGATGGTATTTGCATCGAAGCCTCTTCTGTCGCTTGGGTAGAGGCTCGATTGATGTAATATCTGAAGGTTAGGGCCCCCAATAATCTTACCAAGTTTTAAGAGAGTGGCTGCATCATGGCACTAGCAGCGGCTAGCTATGACTTGATTGTGGTTGGAACAGCGTGGAGGCAGAATTTGTGAGCAAGGTATGAAAATTGTGTCAAGCGGAGACTTGGCACACACAAGGCACTTTTCAGAGCGATATCTTTTCCAGTTGTACCAACGTTCCACTTTTCATTCATTCATTAAATACACCATTAATTGGGGTCTAATTTTCCTTGCCCCTCCCAGTTTGTCCTAATTTAACTCAACATCGAATACCAAGTTCGGGGTTCCCACGAAGTCCGCTGGCATCGTATATGTGAAATTCCAGAACTCGAAATTACTGTAGCCACCACGTGTCAGTCTCTTTCTTTGATCAACCAATCTTGAGGTTACTCACTTGATAGGCGAGTAAGCTCCTCCGTACGATCCAGCAAACCCAAGTGAGTATGTCATGTTCACGTTACCAGATACCTGTACGTTGAGACCTTGGACATCATCCCAGGATGCGACATCTCGCGATTTCTTGAACGTCCCCACAGTGATGGAGAAGATGGAGTCTGCGGTGCCGTAGGGGTAGGTGAGGTTAAGATTGTTGGGGCTCGCGACTGCGGTCAGTGCGTGCTCAGTCGCATACCACTATGCCTTCAGTCAGAAAATGCTCAGAGAAACGCAAAGTCTTGGGCTTACAGTAATGTACCCAATCTCCTCCCCAGTGTTCCACTGAATAATAGCCGGGTTGAAAGTTCCGGGATTGATTGCCGGTCCACCGATCGTCGTCTCGTTGAAAGTCTCGGCTCCAATGCTGATATTAGGTGCAAGCCACGCGGTGATGTTACGTGGGTAGATATCGAACGGGGGAGAAAAGGCAGAGGAGGTGAAGGTATGTTCGCCTTGAAAGTTGTTGAGTTTCTCTACTACTGCTGCAGGAACGAGGGATGAGTGAAACTCTGAGAGAATGGCGAATTGGGGTCCATACGCCCAATCGGCGACGTGGGACATTGCGGCTGTCTGTTTCCAGTTAATCTCGGTCGCATTGACTTTTGGAAAGGAACTTGCCTTTTTGATAATAGAGGACTTCTCTTTCCCAATGATATTCCACAAGTGCAGTGCTAGCAAACTAAGGTACCTGTTCATGTCGAAACCATAAGATCGATCCCATGGTCCTGCGACGTTTTTCAATTGTGGATGCCAGAGTTCAGCGACAGCTTCCCACGTGTACTGGATCATTTTTGCGCCATTTTGCTTCATGACTGAGTCCTCTGGGAGATACTTTGCCCAGAGAGTCAGCGCATATAACGATACGCCTGTGTATGTGCCGCTGTTGAACTCAGAAAGGGTATTGGCGCGGTTGAAAAGATCAATGACTGCAGTTGCGTAGTTTTCACCTGAGATGGTCATGTTACTGTCATTCAGTCGCCGGCCAGTCCAGCCCGAGACGAAAGCTCGCATGAGGGACTGTCTAAGATCAGCTTCAGATTCTTCAATTCGATCTGACAAGACCTACAGGGTTCGTGTAGGCTGGATACAGATTGTCTGTATCAACACCACCAATGCGATATGTATCTCCCTTAGTAGCATTGTACAGAGACTTCTCCATTAGACTCGTCACTTCAGGAGTAATCAGGTGACCAAATTCTTCGAGGCCGACGATGAAGCAGGTTCCAATAAAGCCGCGCCAATTGGGGTCCCAGCTGTTGTAGATCTTCTCTGGATATGCTGCAGTCCCAACAGTAGGTTCTTCGGGTTCCTGTTGATAATCGCCATACCTAAGGTAATTTACATCAACACTTCTTTCCAGAAAATAAAACATTGAAAAGACTCACCATTGATCTTTAGGATCCTTGTACTGCTTGTCGATGACATTTGAGATGATCTGCAGAGCATTCTCGACGTCATCGCCAGAATTTCGTGCCAGCAATCCAATAGCATACCATGCCGAACTTCTAGTCTCGTGTCTCAAAGCTGTTGCCGAGCTTTCGTCGAAGAGATAGCCAGCTAAGGGATCGTAGAACCCATCCATCCAGTCCATAGACTCGGTGAAGAGACTTCGAGCATGCCTAGGGAGGCTGGAGACGTATGAGGAGTGATTAGAAGGAGCACATGCTGCTGGGATGGCAAGCAAGGAGGCTAATTCAATGGCTCTTCGGAGGGAGAACATGGTGAAAAAATTTGAGATGAGGAAAACGAGTGAGGTCTATTGCCAAGGAGTCGAGGAAAGCTAAACTTATATTCCAGAGCAGGTTCACGCTAATATCCCATCTTACCTTCTTTCTCAACCGTTGTTTATCTCGTGATGTTATCGTGCATATTAAGTTTCCACATATCGAAGCAAGTCCGCATCGGAAGACGTTCATCTCGGGTTATCCCCCATCTTTACATCCCTGCTAGCGTGCGTTGCTCGGGACCATTCGCCTGCTTGAACCACGAAGCCGAAATGAGGCTGGAGATCTCCACACTGCATGTTGTCACCGCCGGCGATAGGACCGAGGATTAAGGTTCAAGGCCGGGAAAAGAAATCACCGGACGCAGGTTCGCCGAGGTGGTTCGCCGGGCGCATGATTGGCCTCGTGCGGGGAATCACCGACAGAAAGATTGGGAAGGTTGGCACGAGGGTCTTTTTGCTACACCGTAAACATGACAATGAGATCGAAGTGTGAGTGGTGAGCGGTCTGTCAACTGTTGATAAGAGATCTGGAGTCTGGAATGTGATGTTTGGAGAAGTCTGACAAAGAGGGGGAATGAGTTGGGTTGTTCTCAATATTACGAGCTACCCAGGTTACTGTGTATATCTGAGCATACACTACTGCAATTTTCAGACTTCTTTTCCCTTTATGTTTGTATTCATGTCGTGCTACCAGAAGGTTTTCAGATATCCATGTGTAAGATCGCTCGCTATCGACTTCGGGAGAAGGGGGATGTTGTTCTCTTATGCTAGAGAGGGACCACTACTATTCGCTGTTGTTCTCTAGACCGGTCACTTGATACTGGGATGAGGTAGTAAGTAGCAGGTTACAATGAAGGTAAATGTAATGAAAGAAATAGCATTGAACAACTCATCATATAGGGAGAGGATTTAGTACCAGCTCTACGGCCGCCCTTGCTCAACTCCAGAATCGCATCAGCGAACAAAAGCCAATGTTTAAAGACTGCCAACCCGCTGTGAGTCTATTTGCAGACAACACACCAGACTACTTGGCTCGAAATACCGACGTACTACTCAAAACGGGAGATGAAGTTGAAGGCAAGCATCAATTAAACTATGAGTGGAGATATGCAACATCTTGGGTTTTCTGATAGGTTGTCACCCTTGAATTTGTTTCCCTTTTCGAAAACTAAGACAGATGCACAGAATCGAGTCCGTCTCCTTTTCAATGGCAACACCCAAATGTAGACTTCAAGTCTCTGGAGCCACTCAAAGTACATAGTGGTATGCTATATTTTCCTCTTTAAACTCTTTGGGTATTCTATAGATCTCATGAGTCCCACATGATTTAGTGAAGAGCATTACTTCAACTACCGCCGCGAAGCTCTCATGCGTCACAGGGTTCTGGACATTAGTGAATGGGCTGGAAGCCAGAACAACGGACTTGTACGGCTCAATCTGATGTGATAGAGCAATGCAGGGATTTTGGTCTTATCAAGAAATGGACTAGAAAACATCGAACTGATTGGTGGCTTCCTCATACCAATGAAGGCAAGCGATTTAGCAAATAAACAACTTTATGGTAATATGAGAGTCTGAAAATCGTGAGCACGGTATTAGAGCACGGCAGATGACTTGAGAAGACGACAAAAGTATCGCGAGACTACCTTGAAGCGAAAATTGAATCTCGCTGGATCCCCACAGCTACGGCTGAAATTATTTGTTGGGTTCTGAACCGACGAAGGTTCGGACTTCCGGTGGCACAGTAGGATGGGCCTGGGTATGCTGAAGAGCCGTGATTGCTAGCGTCAGAAGGAGTGTTCTGTTTGCTTTTGATTAAAGAATTTCTTGCTGTGTTAGAAAATAAGTATCACTTCCCTGAGATATGAAAGGAGAATTTGAAAGATGGCACCAAGATCCTGAGAGTTCACGTAGCTTACGTAATCTCTAAAACACCTTACAAATTCAGGGCCTCCTCTACTTAAGAGGCCGTCATTGCAATTATGTTCAAGAACTAAATTGCGATTGGTCACATTCGTTTAATTGGATTTCATCTAAATTGTGCGGGTGTTTGGGTCCGTTCAAGTGTTTCGCATTTCGTCGGCTGCGGGTTGAACCTTGGGATCAACCGGAGTCGTCGCCGAATGGTTCTGGGGAAGGGACCATGACTTCTACCCATGCAGAAGTTAGGCTCAAAGCTCAACAAGTAATAGGGATTTATTGTAACCTGTAGATAAGACATAATCTGAGACCTCAAAAAGACTGCATGAGCTTCCGCGCGTTCTTTGCTCCTCCTTCTACGCGGCCTTCGCTCGAATATGTGGGGCGTCCACTGAAAGTGAAGGAGGTGACAAGTAAGATAACACTTTATTCAAATCTGCCTTATTGAGTAAGTGGGTAGAACATTCTTCTGCATGGGTGCATTCGCCTGTCCACTCCGAGCCCGAAGGACTCTGCCGAGAACCGATACCACTCGGCACGTCTGGCGCATGAGTACCATTACTCACAGCCAGATTTCATGTTTCAAACCACGTCATATCGCCGGCACTTCTGCCCTCCCTGCCTGTTTCATGTACCCCTTGGAGTAAGCGCGGTTGTTGGTGTTTGCGTTTATCCGCTTGAACAAGCTTTCGAGCCGCGAATATTCATTTCATCTACCGACTTCCTCCATTCGGCAATTATGCACTTATGAAAGACGTTCTATAAGACCCCCCAAAAAATATATATCTATCTCATAGCCCTCCCCTCCCCGAAATCAAACCCTCAGAGCGCTGCGCAAACATTTGCGACAATGGAGGCGTTTGAAGAAGCACTGGCTGTTGGCACACAGAAGGCAGGAGCATCAAAGGTAGCCCACGGCATTATTGTTGCCGCCATTGACAGCTCAGGTAAATCAAAGTCTCTGTGGATTGATGGCTGGCACTCAATATGACTTACAACACCCTAGGGGAATACATCTACCAAAACACCGCGGGATATACATCTGTCCAACCTGGAGCCCTTCCCATCAAATTCAACAATGCACTGGTCATGGCGTCCTGCACGAAATTGATCACCACCATCGCTGCTTTGCAGTGTGTGGATCGCGGTTTGATCACTCTTGATGAGCCGATCGGCAAACACCTACCAGAGTTATCTAATCCCCAAGTCATCAGCTACGACTCCGCATCCGAGAAAGGCCCCAGTGCTTTCAAACTCCATCCGGCAAAATCGGAAATTACTCTTAGGCAATTGCTGAATCACTCCAGCGGCCTAGGCTATGACCTTGGAGAACCAGTTCTAGAAGCTTGGCGCGAATCTCGTGGCGAGCCCCCTCTCTCACTATCTGCACGTGTCGTCGATGCTTTCTCAACTCCGTTGCTCTTCGAACCCGGAACCAAATGGGTATATGGAGCCGGTATCGATTGGGCTGGCCTACTCATCACTCGACTCACGGAACGCATTTCTCTGGAAAACTACTTCATCGACAACATTTTCGAGCCCTTAGGAATGACAAGCACAACTTTCCACCTCTGGTTCAAGCCTGAGATAATCTCTCGCTTTGTTCAGCCTGCCTATCGTCTGCCAGATGGATCATTGATTCCTGGAATCTTGCCTTATCCCCACCCACCTGCCGACGAGTATGGAGGCAACGGCCTCCTCTCCTGCGTTCCGGACTACATGCGCATCCTCCACGACCTTATCTCACCAACACCTGTTCTCCTAAAGCCGGAAACCGTCTCTCTCCTTTTTGAGCCTCAATTCGCACGAGGATCTGGTCAAATATCAAATCTGTACATGCACCAGTCACTGTTCGAGAACTCGGCAGGCGGTCACATCGGTAATCTCAAAATTAACTATGGTTTGAGCGCACTTTTGATGATGGAAGATGTGCCTCGAACTGGAGCCAAGAAAGGGACGCTTGCCTGGGGAGGACTGCCAAATCTTATGTGGTGGGCCAATCGGGAACACGGCGTTGCGGGAATGTATGCGACACAGGTGATACCACACAGTGATAAGAAGAACACTGAGCTTTTTGCTTTGTTCCAGAAGGGTATTTGGAAGATGATCGAGAAGTGATATGGAGTGGTTCGGAGTTTCCGGGGATTTCACAAGATGGGTTATGGGGGCTGTTTCCTGTCGCGAGGATTTGTTTTCAAACTAGTAGAGTAAGAAGGATAGATTACTTTGAATTAACCAAGGCATATTTCCATTCTATATACGTGATATAGTGGGAATTCTGGCTAGTGGTTAGAATCAGGATCAGGATCACGAGCCCGCTAATATCCGAGCCCCTATTTTACCCACTTTTAGTCAATTAGTCTTATCATTGGACGAAATCTAGTCAAACAAAGTAGTAATTCTTCTTCCTACCACCTTGTACCCCCCCGGTTTGTTTTAATTCTAGTTCCTGTTCTGGTGTACACAACGCAAATCGAACGTGCCACATGTGCTTCGACCCAAAAACCACAGAATAATTTATGGTATTTTGAGAGTAAAATTGCATAAGACAATGGCGGGCAGGGAAATATGGAATCTAATTATCAATCAATCCAGAAAACAATTTTAGCGAGTTGTATCATTTGCAGCAGCTACGAATGTACTCGGCCAGCTTCTCTGGAACACTCACTTGGGGGAAGTGTCTGCAAGGTAACATCGCAATCGGAATCCCAGTCTCACAAGCCATAACGACATTAGCAAACCAAGAACCCATCATCGACAACGCTCCCACAGTCCAGAAAACCGGCTTTGTCATTACATCCTCCTTCTTCCATTCAGTGAACGGCAGGCTCTCTACATGTTTTCTGATCCAA
>Ga0302140_10009949_pt1 | contig 11773 bp, 10 predicted proteins | sample I_Bog_E1_1_FD_202095 | JGI IMG/M metagenome (GOLD analysis project Ga0302140, IMG submission 202095) | Peat permafrost microbial communities from Stordalen Mire near Abisko, Sweden - I_Bog_E1_1 | ecosystem: Environmental > Terrestrial > Soil > Wetlands > Peat | place: Sweden: Abisko, Stordalen...
AATTCAAGGGTTCAAAAGAATGCGGGGAACGAGGTTATGATCCGCGAACACTACCGGTGGTGGACGGCAGTCGATCATTTCGGAATTATCACGCAATGTTAGGATATCTTACTGCCTGTTCTAAAATCGTGAAACATCGGATGAAGAGGATGAAGGTGAAATGTGGAGAATTCTACTTGTATAAATAGTATCGATGGTACCTTCCAAAGCCCACAACTCAACACAATTCTTTCGAAAGTGCCAGATATCCAACATAAGAAGAGGTTCTACATATCTCTTGCCTCAAATATTGAAACAATATGCAGTTCCTCACTTTTGGGATAGCTGCCGTGCTTTTATCCATCGTCGTCTCTGCCCACCCAGGCCACAATCCTAGGCAAGCTTCAACAACGTATTCCGATATCCTCGCAGATAGCAAGAGAGACATCAGCCATTGCTCTGCTAAGCTTAATACTCGTGGGATTACGCGCGAAACCAGTCATAGACGTCTCGAGACATTGAGATCCGAAAGACAGAAGAGAGGGCTTCCCGACGGTAAGCCGTCTTCAGACTTCAGCTACATGTCTAGCTGACATTATGCTAGATCCGAACGTTCTCACACTGCGAGATGATGGTACGCTGATCAATGGCCGTGACCTACCCACGGCACTCAATTCAAGTCATCTCTCGAACATCACTCACGGCCCACATGATGCTCTGAGTACGATCTTTGGGGGTAACAAGTCGTGTGTTCTGGTTCCCGAAGTTACGGAAGGCCCATACTATGTATCAGGAGAATTCATTCGATCCGATGTACGAGAGCTGCAAGCAGGGATCGATCTTCTATTTGATATTCAAGTAATCGACGTTGCAACCTGCAAGCCTGTTCCCAACATCATGATCGATTTGTGGCATGCCAACGCAACTGGAGTATACAGCGGAGTGGTGTCGCCTGGAAATGGCAACAGCGACGTTGAAAGTAATATCAACTCAACATTTGGCCGTGGTTTACAGCCCACGAACAAAGACGGCGTAGCTCAGTTTACCACGTTTTATCCTGGGCACTACCTCGGACGAAGTCAACACATACACGTTGCTACGCATGTAAATGGAACGTAAGTCATCTATCTTCCAACTTTACTCTCTACTGATTAAGACCAGCGTCCTGCCAAACAATACTTTCTCTGGGTCTCCAGTCTCCCACATTGGCCAGATCTTCTTTGATCAATCGCTGAGCACTTCGGTCCAAGCTCTTGCCCCGTATAACACAAACGAGCAACCGGCAACACTGAACTCTCAGGATTTGTTCTTTGTTGAAGAAGCAGAAATTGGTGATCCCGTTGTCGAATACTCCCTGCTCGGAAAGAATGTTGCAGACGGGATTTTTGCTTGGGTTACTTTCGGCATCGATATTCAAAAGAATGAACAGATCCAAGCTGCTGCCACTTATGGTAAAGACGGGGGTGTCGCGAACCCAAATGCATGTGTCATGGGCTTGGGAGTACCTCCCGGTGGGTTTCCATCCGGATTCAGTTTTGGAGGACCTCTTCCAACTGGGTTTCCTTCTGGATTCCCAACAGCCTTTCCCTCTGGTGGATTGGGATGTTCAGGAAGTACCGCAACCTCGTCGGCAACTGCGCCAAAAGCAACGTAATTGCGTTGGTCTGACCTGAGCATGGACTTGAGAAGAATCGTGTGTATCGAGAGTCTGCTGGTACAGGTTCAGCAAAGAATTATGGTTTGCAATTCATGAAGTGAAGGCTGCTAGGGCAGAGTCTGATTTGCAATCCTGTCTGTCATTCTATAAGCAGGAGTTACCAAAGTTGCATTCAGAGTATCATCCACTCCCCTGAGTCGAATCGCGACGTCCACGAGCAAGTAAACCCGATTGCCTTGCTAATGACAATACAACCGCTTTGTCAAGGTGAAACTGAAATGCGAAAATCCATAATTGAGGATGCTATACATCTATAGCCTAATTCAAAATCTTCAAAGCAGCGTTATCTATAGCAAGGTATTACCCCCTTCCTCCTATGAATATAATAAACAGGAACGCATAAGTAGCTATAAATCTACCCGCCTCGCATGGGACATTGCGTCGCTAGCTTGTAGGCTTAGCCACAAAATTGCCACTAAAGTCGGACTCTAATCCCATCCTCCCTGCTTCTGTTTTAGTCTCTGGATATGATCGGCTGTTGCTTTAGCCTGAATTAAGAGTGAGCGTTCCTGATTAGAGCCTGAGCAGAGCCTGAGGAGAGCCGGAGCAGGCCCTGCGTTAGCCCCGAGTTAACTCGCACACTAACTAAAATTATAGACCTATTTGGTCTCTAGCATACCCCGGTAATAGTTTCCCTACGGTATTTGACACGGGGATTCGTTTCTACTCCTTTATAGGGACCCTACTCGAGTAATTTATATCCCTTTTATTAAAGAGTAAAATAACCGGTAAAGAATTTTATTTAGAATATATTAATAAATTTATAAATAAAAAGGAGATATATATTCTTGTATATATTTTTGAAAGTAGATTACTTCTTGTAATAAATTTGTCAGAGATTGACGCCTTACCTATTATCTTACCTTACGCACCTCCTATCGGTATATTCTTTGCAGGAGCCTCGCCCTCCAACTCCGAACTCTTAGATAAAAGTCTTCCCTCATGTGTCCTCCTCCAAACTTGGTACACAACCAGAACTAGAATTGTAGTTGGGATCGTAATGGCGAAGAATTGCCACAGCCAGTTCGAGACCTGCAATACCGCCTTCTAATCGTTAGCTTGGAACAAACCCGGAACATGTGGTGCAAATCCATACCGCAACAAAAGCACCAGGCAAGAAAAGCATTGTCACTGTTGCAATCCTCCACGATGTCAGTAACTCCAGCCTCTGAGTAAATCCAGCCTCTGAAAGGAGCAGGTAATACTCACGTCATCATGGACGAATTTTCCTTCTGCGCCTGCCTCGCAATCTCTTGATTAGCAAAATTAAACACAAAATTGATAATCAACTTCGTTCTCTCCTCAAAGCTCGTCATCCATCGTCGTCTCAAATTATTGCGCGCCCTCACAAATGCCAAATGTTCAGCTACAGCTCTAGCCACAGCCTCGGAGTTCTCGATCATAAAAAGGAAACGTAATTCTTGACCTGTCACAGGCATGGATCTAAGCTTGAACTACGGGACGTAAGTGTAAAGAGGTGGCTATAGTTTGTCTCAAACCTCCCACTTCCTAGCCGGAGGGAAGGTTTCAGGCTAGACTAGGACGATGCTAAGGATATTTTGAGAACGCTTTTGTAGCTAGAAAGTGCTTATAGTCCTAGGGAACGTCAAATGTAAGACAAACTTTTATTCATAGTGCAATTTTGGTTCAGGTTTTGTGAGCAAGTAAAAGAAAGATGAAAAAATGCAAATGCTGAATGAGTAATTACACTCATTCCTTTGCTGCGACACATTTATAATGAGAGGAGGTCAAGGGTTTAGAAAAACCCAAATAAGCCCTTTGCATTACTTTGTGAAAGCAGTCAAACTTTATTCTTTAGCACGTAAGACGACTTGAATCACTCAAAATGATACTTATTCGTAGCTGAAACTTAGTGTCTTAGAAGTACAATCACAATTGGCATTGTGATTAAAGCCAAGTTTAGAAGGAACTAGAACCTCTACTAGAGTATAAAACGACGACGACTTCTTCTATAACTGAAGCTTTTCTTCTTCTTCAAAGATATTTTTCCGAACCCTTGGGGACTTCTAAACACCCCTATCATCGTCACCTTAGCAACCCAACTTAAGCTTCAAAATGTGCACGGCAATTGCCCTCATCTGCATAAGAGACCGTCGCGAGATCCTCAGCTCCGTTGAAATACAAATATGTCCAGCTGCTATACCATCGCGAAACCTGATGGGGTTCCGCTGCCCAGCAGGTTTCTCATATAGAGGAGCCAGAGGCATGCCTGGCACCGAACATGGTTGTCGGATCTGCCAGCGACCGAAGCTGTAAAGATGGAGTTCGCGGACTCTAGGTCGTGAGTGCTGGGATGGAAAGGGGTAGTACTGTACATTGCAAGCATGGCTTTTGTGACATATGCATGGTATTGAGGGACATACGGCTGTGGGAGGCAATTCAACTATATGACAGTGGTAGAGACCTTCAACCTGTCAAACAGGGTACAATCACATCTTCCCTTCCATTTCTCTCTTGATCACACGTGACCTGAATGATTTAGGTTGATAGCCCACTTTTAAAGCGAACATTAGGGAGCTTTTCACTTTCAAAATAATGGGATCCCTACGAGATTCGCTAAACTTGTATGATATTCTTTTCAGGGGACATTACTGAATCAAAATTTGGTAATCACATTCGCGCTTTGGTTATGCTGATATTTTGGTCAATAACAGTCATCCTTTTGCTTTTGCGGCTAGTTCGCTCGAGAGACCAACTCTTGCTGCTTCCAGGACTGATTCAGACATATATCCTATAGGAGAAGTAAAAAAAAAAAATACAAAGATTCAATGCGGTCTAATTTTCCGCTTACCCTCAGCTGAGAGATCCTTTTGCTGCGGTAAAGGACAGAAGCACTATCTCTCGAACCACAGTATATGAAGAGCACTGCAATAAAGCCCTCGAGCGAGAGGCATGCTAGATCTCCAATGTCAAGTCTGAAGCTTTTATACTTAATAGAGACATTCAGCAGTTAGTACGACGACATTCCACGACATTTTTCCAGTGAATGGTTCTAATAAACGTTTAGCTTGGCAGTGAATAGTCCCTGGAATTCAAAAATCCAAGATAACAACATGCTTAGTCAAGTTACATCGGAAGCGTAGACCCAATTTCCACCTTTATAATTATTCGTTTATATAAGTTGCAAAATGAAATTCTCTAGCCAAAATACTCGAGAGGGACGTTATTTCCGTCCATATATATACGAGGCTTCCCTTATACTAGTATAGTATATAAATACTTTATCGAGGGCCCAGCTTTAGACCCACCTGAATTTTTGCCACCTAGGTGAAGATCGATATTGAGCATATTCCCCAAGTGGCGTGCATAGTATTTAAAGTCGAAAGCAGAGTATACTACGCAGCAGAAGAATATTCTGCTATGAATAGTCAAGATGAGCTGTTGCATATGAGTAGCTAAGTTGTATTCGTTCTCTTTGACAATTTCACAGCTTCCTCGTCGGAGAGTTTCTGTCCAGGGCATAATGCACGGGTAATAATGGCGAAGCTGGAGTATGAAGATTTTGAAGTAAAATAATTTGAGTTACATCAAATAATACTCAAGATTGTCATTTGATGAGAATCTTCTTACACTTTCCATCATCGAATGCTTCCCCGTTCATGATTCCGTGCACATACGCATCTCCAACAAGTCGGAACTCATCCTCTTTCTCCACATATCTCCTCATTATCAATGGGACTGTAGAGCCCTTGCAAATCATGACATGATCTCCGACTTTCGTGGCATAGGAAGCAAGTCCGAGGAAGCCGCGTTGTGTGCGCACGACCCTCCTGTGGAGGGCATACCGCCCTTGGATCTCGAATAAGAGGAAAGGTCTATCTGTGATAAAGTTCCTGACAAAAACGAAACCGCTATATAGAAGTCCAAAAGGGAAACTAGTGCCTCTATCCCACAGCTCCAGTTCATATCTAACACGTTCGGAGTCGTGTATCTCAGCCGCGGAGAGGGTCTGCATAAATGCTTCACGCATAGTCTCACCAGTAAAGTACAGGCGTTTTGACCGCACATTAGCCAAATTTTGCCATTTTACAAAGATGTTTCGCGCTCGGAAAAGAGTGGCAAAGTGGTGGATCCATTCTCGAAGGATTTCCGGAAAGGACGACACAGTATATGGCACCTGGACTCCGTGAAAGATTGGTCCTATCTCGGCGATTTTGTCGAATTGAAAGCCCTCGACGACAAGAACATCGGAATTGGAGAGTTCGGGAGAATATTTCGATCCCTTGGAAGCAGCGAATCGAGGGGTTTCACTCCCGTTGTTGAGTGCGGTGCCGGTGAGGGAAAGTGGGCCATGACCCCAGGCATACGTCAAAGTTGAGGAAGAAGATATGCTCCAGTCCGGTATCCATGAAGGGAGGTCCTTCACACGAGAATGTGCTAAGGAAGGTGGTCGGCTTAGCAAGTCCAATGATTGATCTTCTTTCAATATCTTTAGAGCCACTTCCCGGTATACCGTAGATACGTTGTCATGGTAGCTGATTCGTACAGGCCCATGACCTTTGGAAGCAGCAACAAGCCCGCAGAATGAGTAGATTTTGTCTCTAGGATCTTTGGAATCGCAACGTTGGTGTCTCAATAGCACCGCGTTAAGCTTGCTGCGGCCATCTCTGTAGAAATTTCGTTCCTCTTCAATTGTGGAAATATTCTCAAGTGTAACGATGAACGCTAATGGAAAGTTTACTTGAGACATAAATTTCAGAGCTTGAATTACGTCTTGCCAGTCATATTGAGATGATCCCCAGAAGATCGTAGCTTTCGAGGACACGACGACTTCTTGCACTACCCATGCTCGCTGGAACCACGGCATTCGGAGCATGCCGATCAGTTCGAGATAGAACTCGAAGGAGAAGGGAGCCAAAGACCGACTCCTACCATTGCCTGTATCCCAGACTTGAATTTGGAGGCTGGAAGTCAGATTGACTCGACGCCTAAGCATTGCCAATCCAAACTTTATGGACCAGAATGCAAACTTCGACATCTTCTGTGCATGCTTGTCTTCATTATCCCCGAGGAAGATGAGGGTCTGCTTGGCGTTGGAGAAAATGGCACGCATCAGCTGCACCTGGCTTTCTCTTTCAGGGGTATCCTTTTGATTGATGCATATTGCGTCTGCCCAAAGTGTTCTTGGTTTCTCGAAAACCCGCACATTTCGTAGAGCCACTTCGAGTCTTCGAGGCACCTCTAGCAGTTTTCCGTTGCAAGAAATGGTGTTAAGGTCGTCCTTGTCGCCCCAGCAGTAGGAAACTGCTTCATAGTCAAGTTCCGGCGATAGAGGTGCTTCTTCTAATGAAGCTTCAATCTGGTCAAGGCCACGGCCAGGATGGAGTTTGAGCAAGCGGATACGGGACTGGGTGGTTGACGACGAGCCCAAAGGTGTGTATCGAAAGGTGGACACATGTCGATAGGACGAGTTGAAGGTACGATGATTTTTCTCATGAATCGGAACACGAGCTGTTTGTGACGATGCTGTGAAGTATGACTGCCATCTTACAGCAGAATAGAGTCGTACTCCACCGTATGAGAGGGTTGATGACCAGGGCAGGAGGATCGACCTCCCTGCATGCGGAATCGCTAGTTGCATCTCCTGAAGTTTCAAGCGGCGAAGGATTATTTCCACTCATCTTGGACTGGCTAGGATGCAACCATATAAATAATGCCGTGCCATGTTGTCGCAATGAGTGCAGAATTATCCATTGATTGCGAAGGGTTCAACGTCTGAGTTTCAGCATGTCTCTGCCTCGAATACGCTAGCGGCCGCGTCTACCCCGCCATGAAAAGGGGGGAAGGCGGTTTTCTCAGTAAGGAGTGGGAGACAGAGAGATCCCAAAAGCAGAGCTTCTTCAAAGGTTTTGATGTCCGGATTTATGGAAGGTTATTGCAGCTACTGGGTCGAACAGTATATTTTTTGCATCATTCCATGGTGTTCTTGGAGCATCTGAAACGAATTGAGAGCCTCTAGAAATCAACTACCTCTCCAGATATGCGATTATCAAGCCAAGTCACTTCTACCGTGGATGCTTCTAGTATGTTGTCTATTAAAAAGTAACTGCGTTTCTTAATGTACTGAGCTTTTGCCGGTCATCCATTGCTCCGTCTACGTTGCACTCATCTCTATCTACCACCGAGTGCCTAACCAAGGACTACGCTTATACGCTTGATATTCTGTTGATCCCAAATATCCTTAATTACCCTCCCTGTCGCGCGCCTATATGCTATGCCTTCAATCCACTCCAATAAGAGAACATTGTAGAAACAATACTTCTCTAACATCGCCACTACCGGCACTCTGTCCATCTCGTAGAACGCTTGAACGCCTGTGAAAGCCGGATCATTCTCATGTGCATTATTCCTCATTGCGGTCCCTTGTGATATCGCAACGAGCTGACATGGCGAGCCGCACTTGTACTCATCCCCTATCACATTCATCGGCTGAATGACCCCTGCCCAACTTCCCGCCATGTCTTCTAGATCAACATCCAAAGAGTCATATGGGTCTAACGCCGTAAAATCGTGAGTTGCACCTAGGAGTAGCGTGCAGGAGTTGACCTCGAAGTTGAGGTACTGGGAGAATAAATGTGATTGATCCTCTCTAACAGCGGGGAAAATTGGAAACGGCTGCTTAAAAGAGTGATTTGGGAGATCGTCGTGCTCAAAGGCATCGGCTTTGTGGTCAAAATTCCACTTCTTTGTCCATCCATTAGGAAGCTCGAAAGCAGGATTCAATAACACTGCTTTATGCCTGTTGTATGAATCGTCGATTAAAGAACTCGAAGATCCATCCTCACGGGCCGCATACCAATCAACAAGAGGGTTGATTTCGACATCGCTCCTGGAATAATCGAATTCAAGCTCCCAAGAAGCTGCATAGCCAAAATGTAATTTCACTTCACCGGTCCAGCCCAACCAAGACCAACTTGGGAAGCTTCGACGTCGTGAAGAAAAGCCGCGGGGCACCCAAAGCATTGCCACGTCAAAGAGAAACACTGGCAAGCCGAAATGAAAACCACCTGGAAAGGATTTGGTCATTGCAGTGGTGACCGCCGAAAAGGCACGAAGCGCGTCACTTTCGAAAGCAAGGTTCCGGTCATTGTACCCACAAACAAGTTCGAAGTACTGTTCGATATCGGGCCAAGCTTTGGTGTTAAGTGCATAGCAAGGAGGACCCAGCAAATGATGGTGACTATATCCGAACCTGCTTGGCGCGATGCCATCAGGCTCTGCCATAACATTTTCATGCCATATGGTCTTTCGACACTGCCAATATACTGTATCTTGAGTGAATACCAAATTTCTTGGAGAAACTGCGCGCTCTTGGAACGTCCATGCGCGTGTGTGCCAGAATGCCTCGTCTTTTCTCTCTAGCCTGGGTTTCATAATCATGTTAAAGTCCTTCGAAAATTGGAATATTGGTTCCTCATATGTGCGAGGCGAAGTGTCGGATGCGACGCCTCGAAGTCCATAGTCAGCATCAGTACCATCTGCTGCTATAATTGTGAAATATGAATTTGCATAGATCGAAGCCATTTGTTCTAGTTGTCGCGTCAAATGTGTAGGTTCATCCTGAATTATACACACTCGATCGACCCAGAGGTATCGCAAGCACATTTCGCGGGTCAAAGTGATTGCATCAACTATCGTTCTGGGTATGCGTGCCCTATCTTCCGAGAATTTGAGAGAATTTCTGACAAAAAGGTGATTGTAATTTGCTCTCCTTAGCTCAATAGTACCGGAGAGTTGGCCCCAAACATAGCTAAGAGCAACATATCGGTGACTCATTTGACCAGGGAAATGGACCAAGCAATAGTTGCGGACATCTACGAGAATCAAAGAGCAGGCAGGAGGGATGATTTGCCAGTGGGGCAAGGAGTGACAAGATCTTTTGTGGTTTTGAGTGCAGTACTCTGGCCACGTCCGCAGCCTTGTGATATTGATCTGGGTTGGGTGAACAGGAAGATACCCAGAAAGTTCCTGGCCCGAACTATGTTCTGGAATGAGGTCGATAATCGGATGATCAAAAACTTTGTCATTTCCAGAATGGATATCAACTCTGTCATCCTACAAATAAAATTAGCTGCCATGATTTCGCCACAGTCTTTAGCAGCCTTACACAATCCAGCCAGAAGGAATCAAGCATTTTATGGAATCTCAACTGACATAATGGCTCAAAAGCCAATTCATGTGGTCTGAGTTCCTTGAGGCAGCTTACGATCAGCTGGCAGCAGGCACATGCTGTTCGGTCGAGATAGCCTTGCCAGGTTCCTAGGCTTAAGGTGGTCTTCTCAAAAAATGCATCGGCAATGGCTTGACAAACAGAACATGGTACTTTCGAGCCCATGTCATTGGAGACAAGAGCGTGCGGGAACCTTGAGGACAAAGGGGTTTGGTCAGCGTCCATTGCAAGCGCCAGTCTAGGTGGTCGTCAGTCAAACTATCAGCTAAGGATAGCTCGAACACGCCATACCGGTGCATTCCAAGGTCAATATCTCGACTAATAGATCATCTGTGAGCTTTGAGGCTGAAATAAGGCTGCTACAGTGGGATGCACATGAGGACTAAGTCCAAGGTTGGAGGGTGGGAGCTGCTCGGAGCCTTGCAGGGCGAGGATAAGATGCGGGAAGAACGTTACGACGTGAAGATGTTTTCGAAGAACGAGGATTGAGCACAGTAACTGCGCACTGAGGAGTACGTTAGGCCGCGAACTGAAGCACCAAGTACTCGTGCTGTGCAAAGCAGAAAAGAAGATCGAGTGCTTTTCAGGCGTACTGGTACAGTAGCTCAGTAGGTTGTGAAGAGGTCTCTATGCATGCTAGCGGCCGCATCTGACCCTTTCCTTGCTCGCGGTTGACACAAAAAGCGGCACCAAATGTCCCAGAGCCTACCGAAACAATGCGACTTCTTGCCCAACGTTCTTTCAAGTTATACATTCACCGTTGATTTTTCTTGAGCCTAGGAGACTCTCGACTTAAGGATATCTATGCCCTAATTTCTCCAGCAACAGGTGCCTGTAAAATTCTAGCCAAGGACTATAAATATTAGTGCTGGTTTTTGCATCCCAACACGAGCTTGCAATCAAATAAACAAGCTTGGAACTACCTTCTCTGAGGTGTTTGTTCAACAGCAGGAATTACCCCAGAGTTCTCCAGTGATTTAGCATTCCTCAATATCTCCAGGCTCGTAGGCATCATTTGGGTGTAAATATTTTCTTGCGCTATCAGGACTATGTGCTGGATTGACTCTCAGATCTTAAGTCCATGAAATGGGTAGCAAAAGTCATCATTCCACTTGGTCCCTATGCTCTACGAACTCCACCACTACGTCCTCTTCCACGGATATTTCCTCGACCTCTGAAGTTAGCCCGACCACCTCGTCGGCCACCTCGATGCTTGCTACTACCACGACCTCCCGGGGTTTCACCATTCTCCAGACCGTCATGGATTTCGAAGAATTCTCGGATATTCTCCCCTTCATTTCTCGTCTTCACAAGAACCCCCCACCTTGCCGCCTTTCCCCACTGCAAGTCCTGCGCTGGTATAGGAGCCTTCTTGTAGTCTCCGAGCTGTAAGTGCTGCAAGCCAGAGAGCCCCTTAACGACTCGTCCCACAATACGATCCAATTTGTCCTCATCAGTCTTTCTCTCATCTCCCGAAGCATCATCCGCAAAGGTAAGCGGGAAAGAGTGATCAAGACTTCCACCTGGCATCTTTCCCATGCGGATGCACTCCTTGTCATATCCTATATGCATTGTAAGACTTCGCAAGTCCTTGCAAACCTCCTTCAGTACCGGGGTGTATATCTGCATGATACGTCCCAAGCCCGCAGGTCGATTAAACTTTTCGTCTTCGGACCGGTAGTAAGCGTGGAGATGGCCTTCGATCTTGATTTTCGTGAGGTATGAGGCATTTTTGCGGCCAATTGCCCAAATAAATCGCAAGAATCGATCTTCGATGCCGAACTTTGGGAGAAACACGTAGGGTTTCTTTGCGTTCTCGGGGTTCTCGAAGAGGCGGCCGATGGAGCGTTTGATCTGGGAGGGAGTTGGGATGCGGCCGTCTTTAG
>Ga0302140_10009954_pt1 | contig 11771 bp, 11 predicted proteins | sample I_Bog_E1_1_FD_202095 | JGI IMG/M metagenome (GOLD analysis project Ga0302140, IMG submission 202095) | Peat permafrost microbial communities from Stordalen Mire near Abisko, Sweden - I_Bog_E1_1 | ecosystem: Environmental > Terrestrial > Soil > Wetlands > Peat | place: Sweden: Abisko, Stordalen...
ATTAAATTCATTCATAAAGGTTTTCTTATTTTTATATTAATTTTTAATTTTCTTTTATGAGTTATTATATAAAATATCCAAAAAATGATAAATCATTATAAATTGTAAAATATAAAAATATTCTGAAATTTTCAAATTAGAGAAAAAAAGAAAAAAATATATATAGATACTTAATGAAAAAATTAAAAAATGTTTTAAACATAATTTAAAGGCAATCCTATCCTATAGTTTTAATCTTTTTCAATTGAAAAACTTTTGAAATCCAATTTATCGATCTCTTGTTCATTCTTTTTCTCAAATTTTTGAATTCTGAATAATATTTAAGATTTTATGATGCACATAAAAATATAGTACTTTGAATGTGGAGACCCTTTTTCAGCAAGCCATTTCATCCTGAAATTATTTTTAAAAAATTTAAAAAATTTATTTTTTTAACATAACTAAACAATCTGGTTTTTTTCCTTGAACCTTAAAATAAATTTCATCAGCTATTTGCAATAATATAAAACCTTTCCAACAACAGTTCCTTCTTCCGTGTTTTTGCACCATCCAACAAGCTCTGTAAATTAAAAATTCAATCAACATATTTCATTTTTTTTAGTAAACTTAGTTTTCTGGCTTCTAAATTTGTGTATTTCCTGAAAAAAACACCTTTTTTTTGTTTTTTAAATTTAACTTGAGTTTTTTTGGGTTTCAAAACAACCTTGAACCTTGCCAAAGACCTCAAATTCGAAGCTGAAGAAAGATTTTGCTATTTTTTCGACCATTTATTATTTTATTTTCTAAAAAAAAACTTAAGTTCAAAAAACAAAATTATTTAAAAGTCCTTGATATTTTTCAAATATCACAGAAATATAACTTAGGAAATCAAATAAAATAAAGAAAATCTAGATTTTTTTTTTATCTCTCGAAATGCAGCCAAATACTGTGAGCATTTTATCAAAGAATGATTGATCCTAAAAAAAAAATATTTTAAATCAAACCTCAAAACAAACTTTCGGTGCCTCGTCCACTAATTTTCTGTTATAATTTTCATTAATTTGTCGATTTTTCATTGACATTTTGCTAAGTCTATTCCCGGAATAATCATCATCTCCTAAGAATTTATCCAAATCTCTTTTTTTCTTTTGATATTTCTCAGATGATGGTTCATTTTTCTCTTTGGAATATGGTTCTTTGGTCCTTGCTCGATCTAATTTCCCTTTTTTATCTCCATTCTCTTGATTTCTCCCAGTTCTGTAATCTTTCTCGAATTTATTACCATAAAAGTTTCCATTTTGAGTTTCATCATATCCGGGGATGTTTTGTGTTTTTGATCTTAGTTCCTTTGGAGGTCCTATCAGAGGGTCTTGAAAAGCCGTTTTCGTTCTATTTTTTGCTTCCTTTTTGTTTTCTCCTTCATTGATTTCTTTGAGATATTTGTCAAGATCCATTATTTGAGAGTATGTCCTTTTACTATCCGCAGCATTCTCATTGGCATAATACTTGGCATAATCTATCTGAGAGGCAGTGGAACCATCCCCAATCTTTCCGTTGTCCATGTTTTTCAATACTATAAAGCTATCTTTTTTTTCCTCTTTGAAAGGATTTATGTTATTTTCTGTATAAAGACATAAAAAAGTTATTATTTTTATAAAGAACCTTTTTTCATGGGAAGACTATAAGGATTTTCAGGGAATTCAGATTTCTTCCTTTCATTCAAAATATTCATTGCTGGACTGACCATACTTGCGTTTGAATCCTCTTTCCAAATATATTTATCGATTTTTATTTTGTAAGATTTCTCATATTGCATCATCCAAGGGTGATGAAAAACTTCATCCATGGTGAGTCTTTCATTTGGGTTCGATTTCAAAATGGCCCTGATTAAGTCTTTTGCCTCTTTGCTAATGTTATCATCGAAATTTATCTGCCCGTTGTTTAAAATGCTTTTAAACTTCTCATTTTCGGTTTTGCCTTTGAATGGGGGATTCCCATGAATCAATTCAAAGAGTAACACCCCTAGGCACCAAATATCCAATTTGAAATCATGGGGAGAGTTTTTTATCATTTCCGGAGCCATATAATCAATTGTTCCACAGAAAGTTGTTCTTTTTTCATTTAAGAAATTTACAAACAACAATTGATTTAAGGAAAAATTAAAATTATAATCACCTCTTATTAGCTAAACTTTCCGCGCTCCATCCAAAATCACAAAGCTTCACATTCCCGTTTTTGTCAAGAAGCAAGTTTTCAGGCTTTTTTTATTTTAAATACCCAAAAGAAATGTAACAATGGAAAAAAATTTAAAAAAAACAAATAATTATTTGAAAATTTTTTGGATTTTTATTTTATATTACCTTTAAATCACGATGAATGATATTTTTCTTATGTAAATAGTCTATCCCCAGACAAGTTTGGAAGAAATACACAAAGGCTTCATATTCTGTGAACTTCGCTTTCTTTTTGAGATATCTGAACAAGGAGCCGTTTTCTGCATATTCCAAAATCAAATAGACATTCTCCTTATCTTCGAAATAATGGATCAATTTCACTATATGTGGATGTGACAATTTCTTCTGGATTTTTATCTCTCGTTTCAGATTTTCTACTGATGAATATTCAAAAATTGACTTTTTGGTCATCTTTAAAAATTTATTTTCTCTTTTTCTTCGTTAAAATTGAATAAATTACAGCTTTCATTGCGAATAAAAGGCCTGTTTTCTTTTCCTTGACAAGTTTCACATTACCATAGGACCCTTTCCCTAAATCCGAGGTTTTATTCTTCCCTATGACCTCCTCATAATCTGCTAGGCACCTTCTAACGCCCATTAGGCTGTGTGAGGTATCCGCAAGTTCTGATTGAGTCATTTGGGCTTGGTTTGACATACAAGAATTTTTATGACCAGTTTCCCTAATATGTAGAAAAAAAAATGTTAGAAACAAATAAAAATGAACGTTATAACTTATTTTTTTAAATAGAAATATGAAAAAAGAAAAAAATCCCATTTTTTATCATATTTTGGGTTTTAAAGAGAAAATTTGAATTTTTTTCAGTCATTTACCAATCTTGAAGTCGATGTTTTTCAGAGCAATAATAAAGAGATTTGCAATTAGGGCAGGGAATCAAGGTTATATGTCGGAGTTCTTCTTGTATTTGCGGGTTGGACCTAGAATAATAGTAGCATAATTTATAGGAGCAGTTCATTTTTAATGAAATTTGATTTTATCTTCTAAGTTCTTGAAAAAATTTTTATAAAACTGTATTTTTAATTAAACTTTGGTATTTTCATTTCTTTAAAAACCTTAATTTTTTTCCTTAGTTTCAAGGAATTAATGATATTTTAAACGATTTTCTTATGCTTATGAATTATTAGCAATTAATAATATTTATATATTATTTAGGAATCCTGTTAAACACCGAAAAACAAATTTTCCTTGAATTTTAGATAAATTTGTAAGACAACTAAGGCATCCAAAGCCGCATATTTAATTTGTTCATCAGATAAAGGTCGTTGTTTCCAATTCGACAAAACCATTGATTTGCATAAAGTCTTATTAAAAACGCGTAACACTAGGTCTTTCAACCCTCCTTTGTTTTGTCCTAGGATGGCCGATCTATAATATACGAAATCCAAAATCTTATTATATTCATTATCAAAAATCTGATGTAAGTTCGATAGATTGATCTTATCATTGTTGAAATCAAAAGAAACCTTCAAAATGTCATTGCTGGTCAAAATATCATTGATTCCTTCATAGAATTTCAAAAGATAGGCATCATAATTTCCATTTCCCTTTGCCAAATTTTTCTTGAGGTTCTTTTTGAACCCGTAAATGTCGAAGATAAAAATATCCTCCTCAGTGGCTATTTGCAAAATCGCAGTTACGGTCTCATTTGGATGCCATTCAGAATCAATTCCGATGATTTTGCTATGTTTTATCTTCTGAATGCTTAATTCGTAAGTTTCATCCAACATATCAATCAAATTAATCCGACTTTCATCAAAGTTCAGGTCGTTCAAGCTGATGAAATCTGGGGAGATCTGTAAATTCATGAATTCAGGGATCATCAACGTTTGCGGATAATCATAATAGTTCCCGAACACATTCGTGAAACTCACATTTGGATAATAAACATCATATTCTTGCAGAATTGGTGAGTTTTTCCCTTTGTTTTCCTTTTTATTACTAAGTGTGACATTGAGTAGACTGTAGTTTTCTATGTTATAAGGGGTTTTATTGAATTTGATTTTGAAAACATGCAAGAGACTATAAACCTGAGTGGCTAGATTATAGATACCCAAAGGATGCAAGAAATTCTGTTTATTATCTAAATCTTCAACTGGCAATTGTCTTTTAAAGAGGGAATAGACAATTTCATTGAAAGTGGCATTTTCTTGATAATTGAGCATCTTATTATAATTTTTGATGTTGAGCAAATTGTTCAAAGAAGCAATGTCTTTGTTGAATCTATTTTTCAAACATCTGAAATCATGTGAAAAATCATAGGAAATTTTGAGCACATTTTCATTTTGCAAAATTTCATTCAATTGGTTCAAAAACAAAGTCTTGGCGCCTTCACTCTTAATGGAATCTGTGTCACCTTTGCTTTTCCTCAAATTGATGAAAATCTTCTTCTTGATTCCTTTAATATCAATAATGTAAATAAGATCCCAGGTCGCTATCAATAGCAGGTCCATCACTTGATCTTTCGGACATGATACACCATCCAAAGCAATAGTACTTTGGTTTTTTAAGCTAATTAGAAGATTTTGCATTTGATTGACATTATTCTCATTGATAAAGGCTATCGAACCCAAAAATTGCAAATCTTTGAATAGACTCAAACATCGATTGGAATCAATCTGAATTTGTTTCAAAGTATTCTCTTTTGTGATGTTCATGTAAATGAGCAAAATTAAATATGGATATAAAGCCAAATTCTCTTGAGATTGTGTGTTGTTTGATGCTAGTTTTTGAAATTTCAACACATTATTATAATAAGGAGCAGTTGAAATGTCTAAATTGCGAACTTTATAAAGATCCTTGATATCCAAAACATTCGCGGCAAAGGAAAAATAACCCGGAAACATCACGTTGAGAGAATTAAAGGAGGTCTCTAGATTGAAAGTGATTTTCAAGATTTGAGATTGGAAGAGTTGGTCCATCTGTGAGCAAAACCATTCGATTTTCTTATATTTTTCCAGAATTTGCTTCAGTTTGCGCAAATCCAAAATAAAAATGAACTCAACTGTCGCAATCTGTAGAAAAGAAGGCTTGGTCAATCCATCGATCGAAATGTTAAAGGAAAAGAATTTCTGCAAAGAAAGATAATTGATGGCGAATTCAAAAAAGGAGAAGGGGGAATCCAGAAAAATGAGGTTGCGTTTTTCGAACTTTAAATCAGTGAACAGATTCAACTCTGATAAGGGGATGGAACTCATTGCAATATTGGGGCTCGCAATTAGTTTGGAACACGTTTTCGATGTGGGGGAGAGGAAATCCTAATGGTAAAATCTAAGTTTTTCTTTTCAAGGTTTATCTTTTTGATTAAATAAGGGATTTTTGAAAAAAGAGTCGTCAAAGAAAACAAAAAACAAAAACTAATGAAATTTTTGTTAAAAAACGAACGTTTTTTAAATTTTGAAAATAATTAAAGCACCTATTTAATTGCTTCTTTTTCATCAAAAAGCATTGTTTTTTTTTGCCAAATTATATTTCGACAGTTATGTTGGGAAATTTCGTGGTTTCTTGATTTCTCAGAAAAAAGATTTAGAAAACAACAAAAATTTTATTTTTTTTATTTTTAAATTCAGAATTTAACAAAATTTCCTCGAAATACCAAAGAACCGAAAAATGGCCAACTTATTGCAATTAATCAAGGACCATAAAAATGCTGTGGTGGTAGGAGGCGTCGTTGTTGGTTTGGCAGTCGTGGGCACCTTGTTGTTGAGATGTGAGTGCTGCAAAAAGAAATGTTCGTCTTGGTGGTGCAAGGGAAAATGTGGAAAAAAAGGAGAAGGTGAGAAAGTCCGCGAAGCATGAAAATAAGAGAACTTCATTAACATAAAAAAAACTTCTTTAAACAGAGATAAAAATTTCATTTTCCTTTTCATTTTGACAAAAAAAAAAGTTTGAAATTTAAGGCTTCAAAATAATTTCCAATAAAATATATCGGACTATCTCTTGCTAAAAATTATGAACTTTTTAAATTTTTAACAAGAAATAAAGTCATTTTTGGCATTTGGCATGAAAAAATTCAAATATCTCTTAAAGATGTTTTTGATTTAGTAAAAAAATAAAATTTTAAAATATCACACAAGAAGCAAATTTCTCATTTTGATATTTTTTTTAAATAAATCTGAATCTCTAAAAATAAGGATTTAATAAAAAAGAAAAATATGAATTTGAAAATATTGAGATGTTTCTAGTAAAAGCAAAAAATAACTAACTTTTTAATATTTTTCATATTTTGTTCAACATTTATTTATTTATTTCTTAATTTTTCCTCCGCATAGCGACCAATGCCCACTTATTCCTTTTTTTTCTCCGAAACCTAAAATTTTTAGTTTCTCCCTTCAGAAATAAAAAAAATCAAACATCATTGGAAACCGAAGAGTTATTATTGATATTAGAATCCTTTTCAGTTTTCTTTAAGTCTTCATTATTTTTCTCTTCTGTTTTATTATTTTCTTTTTCTTTTGATGATATTGATTTATTCTCATCATTATTGTTCCCTGAACTAGCCAAATTCAAATCTGATTCGTTAAGAGATTTCGAATCATCAAGACTTTTCAAATTTATTTGTGTCAAGCCCATCTTCGAAAAATAATCAGGATGCTTTAATTTAATATGTTGGGTTAGGGACCCTTCCGAACTAAAGTACATTTGAAGCCAAATTTTTAAAATATGGTACCCATAAGATTTTTGGCAGATTTCTAACGGACATTTATAATGTCTGTCGATTTCAGTGGCAACCCTGCGATGCCTTTTTTTTTTATCGTCGTAGGTTTGAAAAGAAGATGATAAGTTTTCATTAACCTTTCTCTATAAAGTCGTCTTAGACAGAAAATTATTTTTTTTCTAAACTTCTAATTTTGAAATTTTGGCTAAAAGTTCATTTTTTTCGGCGACCAGTTCTTTCATCTGAATTTTTATAATAGTGGTGAAATTTTCGATTTTTTTGGAGATTTTTTAAAAGTATTTTAATATTACCTGAGTTGTTAAGACCACGTTTGCAATGTAGAGTTTACAAGCTTCCTGGTAATAGTTGATGTTTTCTTCCATGATATCTAAGGAATTGTAAATAAATAAAAAAATAGAAACTATGATTAAAAGTAATGTTTTTTACTTTGAGATTGCAAAATTTGATTATTGATTTGCCCCAATTGGCTCATATCCATTCCGTTGAAGTTGGGTATCATTATGCCGCTATATTAAACTTAAAATATTATCAATATTTTTTTAATATTTCAAGAAAAATTAATATAGTTTTAAAACATTTAATGAAAGATAATAAATCTTTTGTCTACATTTTGAATTTTGTCAAATTAAACTTAATCCCTTGTTCTTTCTTGGAAATTTGTTCATTAAAAATATATTTAAAATAACAGAAATCAAAAAAATAAAAAAAAAATAAAAGAAAACATAATTTCGTATTTGGCAAAAAAAAAAACTGAAAAAATTAAAAAATATCTAATATTACAAATGTTTTTATAAAAAAAAACATAATTTTAATTTTTTTTTTCATTTTTTGTCTGTTTTTCAAAAATGTTTACTATACTTCATATTCCACCAATTGATCAAACTTCCATTGATTTCTGTTGAAATCAAAATTAATAATGGCTTTTTGAAAAGGTCCATATTTCTTCGATTCGGTTCTAAACTTGATCATCATAAACATGTTTTTATCATAAAAAGTCAAATTATCGCCCAGAAAATAAAATGGGAAATCTTCTTTGAAGCCCGAATTCATAAATATGGTATTTTGTTCCACATTATAAAAATTCAAATGATTTGTAAACCAAACTTCATTGTTTTCCTTTTTTGCTCCTCCGACGATCAAAATATCATTTTCATTTAAGAAAATGCAAGCTGAATCGATGCAAGGATCAAAACACACGTTGTTTTTCACTTCATAAAATTCCCATTTATCTTCGTTCATCCGATAAACTTCCACATTTTTATTTATTGTTTCTTTTTCGCTCAAGCCTCCGAAAACATAGATATTTTTTTTATTCCCACATGCACATGCACCAACTCTTGGAAAATTCAGCTTTTGCATTTTTTTCCATGAATTTTCATTAATATTATATCTTTCCATGGAATTAAGCCGATTTTCATCAGATCTTCCACCAATACAATAAATATATTCATCCTTTTCTATTGTGACATAACATAAAGCATGACCATATCTAGCTTCTTTCATGTTGAATTTCGCCCTCATTGAATTATTCTTCGAGTCAAACAAAAATACCTCATTTGAGGCCTTCTCTGTATCTGGCTTGACTCCTCCAAATAAGTAAATAAGGTTATTTCTGGTAACTATGCATCGATAATTAAAAGGCACTATGAAGTCTTTGAGCTGATATTGCAATGCCTTTTTCTCTTTAACATCATAAATTAAAAGAAAACTGGTGTTTTCAAAAAACCATGGCAAAATGGTGCTCGATCTTTTTTCTTCCATTGTCAAAAGACGTTTTGTTGTTGAGGAATCATAGGAGAAAGAAATGTTTTGGGTCAAAATTTCCTGGATTTTAAATAAAACCGCTTCATTGCAAAAAAAATGCATCGGGGTTTTGATTTGGAAATCGAGAGGCTCCTGAGCACCGCCTTTATTTTTCTCATTATCTAAAGAATCTTTGTATTTGTTTTGATTGAAGTATTTCAAAAGCTTGAAAGTGTCAGTTTCTGAAGCAGATTCAAGATGTTTTATGAAATAGTTCAATTCTTCTTTTTTTGACAGAAAACATGAAGGAGGATACTCATAGTTAAAGATTTGAGTTTCTTTGAATTCCAGAATACTATCTGATTTTAAAAAGGCTGTTAATTGTTGCTTGTACTCAGCAAAAAATATATCAATTTTGTTCTTTATTTCAGCTTGTAATTTGTCTATTTTCAATAATGACTCTTTCAAAATTTCCGCATGGGATTTTTCCTTGTTTTTATTAATCGGAGTCGATTCCTTTGCTTCTTTCAAAAAGGTGGAGGCTTTGTTTAAATCAAGAATCCATTTTTCTTTCATTTTCGATATTTTTTCATATTCGTGATCTTTGAAAGATTTATGATCAAAAAGACAGTCTATGCAAAGACCGTCATTGCATTGGATACAAAGAGCAACAAATGGGCTTGAATGTTTCAAACAATTGAGATTATCAGCTTGCATCGTTTACAAAAAAGGATTTTGAGAACTTTTATTTAAATTGTATTGTTTTAAAAATTATTTGCTCCTTCGAAAAAAAAAAATTTGATTTCCTCAAATTAAGAGTCCCAAAAAAAAATGTTCATTAATTAAGAATTTTTTTTAAAAACTCATTTCTATTCTGAATTAATCTATTAGTGTTAATTTTTTCTAAAAAAAATAATAATTAATTATTAATTAAAAAATTAAAAGAATTTTTTCTCCTTTTTTTTTTCAAGCAACAGAAATTTTTAAAAATGTTTTGTATTTAAATAAAATTATTTGCACTAAATGTTTCTAACACTGATCTATTTAACGCTGATTGCAACAAATCAGCTAATCTTTGATATTCATGTCTTAATCTTAAATTTTCTCCTGTGCAATCTCTGATCACATTTTGCAATTCGAACAATTTCGCATTCAGGCCTTCTTTTTCAACTTGCAAGATTCTGACTTCTTCTCGATATTCTCCAGTTAACTCTTGAAATTGATCCTTGTTTTCCTTTTTGAAATTTTCAATCAATTCGTTCAAATCATTGATTTCATGTTCTAATTTCTCAATTAAATTATCTTTCATTTTCATTTCCGTTCGTGCCTTTTCAAGATGGTTTTCCATTTCTTTATTTCTCTGAGAAAGAACTTCATTTTCTTCCTTAAAATCATGAATGTCTCTTTCCAATTTCCCAGAGTTATCCACTCTATGGCTTTCAGTTTCCTTTATTTCACGAATCAAATCACTATTTTTCTTATTTAGAAGTTCTCTGCTTTCTTCCAAAGTCTTCAATCGACTCTCTAAATTTTTAAGATGTGCAGTATATCTTATATTTTCTTGTTCGGTCAATTTATATTGTAATTCTCGAATTTGATCCTCTTGAGTTAATTTCAATTTCGCTCCTGTTTCAATGGCTCGTTTCAGATCATTTTCAAGATCTGAAGTTATACTTTGAAGCTCCTTATTACGGTCTTCTAAAGATTTGATCCTATCTCCATTTTCTAAGGCATTTTCTCTTAGTCTCATGTCATTTTCTTCTGCGAGCTTCTCAATGATGAATCGATGACGTTTTTCTGATTCTTGAAGGTCTTTTTCAAAACTGAGAAGTTTGGCTTCATTTAATTTTGATATTTCGGAATTTTTAGAACGCTCTATATCCAGTTCCATGAAGATTTTATCATAGTTCTGTTTCAGATTTCTGTTATCAGAAAGGAATTTCTCATTTTTAAGCTCTAATTCATGAATAATCTTGTTAAGTTCGAATTCCTTTGCTTTGTATTTTTGGAATTCTTGATCAAATTTGCCTTGAGATTCCATCTTGAGGTTTCTTTCATCTTGCAATTCCTTCTCTAGGCGTTTTATATAATCACTTTTATCCGCTTCATCCTAAAATCTTAATATATTATTAGATTTTTTTTTTTTAAATACCATTTTATCAGCTCCAGGCATGTTTTCTCGTTCGTTCATAGATTGATTGAGAAAAGGATATTTTTGTCGGTTTTTTTCTAACAAATTCTGCAATTCTCTGAGTAATTCTTCTGAGACGTTATTTCCAGAAAGCTCCAAGACTTGAAGGATATTATTTTCTTTTGCTGCTGCTAAAATTGCTTTGGCACCAAGATTTCCCAATTCATTCCATCTCAGATCGAAAGACACCAAGGATTTAGAGCCTTTTATCATATTAGCCACCAAATTAGCATCATTTGTTGTTATGCGATTATTTCTCAAATCCAAATGATTCAAAGAACTATTATGAGCCAAGAAAGTCCCTAATGCTTCAAGTCCTGAAGGATCCAATCCAATGCTATTCCATTCCAAATTCAATGATTTCAGCTTAAAATTCTGTTTCAATGAATCCAGTATACATAATAATCCTTTGGATGTTATATTATTTCCCTTGAGTTCTAGTTGAGAAATCTGGGGATTGGATTGTAAAAAATCAGAGAGAATCTTGCATCCTTCATCTCTCATATAATTATCATTTAGATTGATGCGAGTGGAATTTTTTTGGCTTTCTAAATTTTTCCTCAAATTAATATAATCCACATGGGAGTTTGAAGATTGCCTAAGATGGAAAGGTGGTGGTGGTGGAGGCATATTTGGAGGAGGACGAAAATGCCGAATATCAGGAGGAGGGTATCGAATAAAGGGAAGTGGGTCCATTTTCTTTTCTTTTCAAATTAATTTCAAGAATTTGTTTTTAATTTTTTAATTTTTTAAATTTTGGTGAAGTGTGAAGTCGGTTTGATCTGAAAGGCAAACTACAGTTAATTCCCAACACTCCACAATATATATTGTTTTGATAAAAAGTATAATTAATTTTTCAAAAGGAATTAATTATTGAATTCCAAATCTGGAAATCATGAAATCTTTTAATTTTTTAAATTATTTTTTTTA
>Ga0302140_10009956_pt1 | contig 11768 bp, 10 predicted proteins | sample I_Bog_E1_1_FD_202095 | JGI IMG/M metagenome (GOLD analysis project Ga0302140, IMG submission 202095) | Peat permafrost microbial communities from Stordalen Mire near Abisko, Sweden - I_Bog_E1_1 | ecosystem: Environmental > Terrestrial > Soil > Wetlands > Peat | place: Sweden: Abisko, Stordalen...
GTCTGTTTTCGCAATACAAAATTTCAAAATTAGAGGAAAAACCCTTCCCACGTACTGGAATCGCACTTTTTTGCTTTTAGCCTGTCAAACTCAGGAAAAAGGAAGATGCAGTGTCTCTCCAAAAACATGCGGACAACCCTAACGTGTATACCTTTTTGATGGACCGGTTTCCGCATCCCTACACCATGGAGGCCGCCGAACACTGGGTAAACATTATGCTCCTGCTCGAACCTAACTATAATTTCGTGATCGAAGTTGAAGGGGATGCTGTTGGGGTTATCGGCCTGGAAATGCGGGACGATATTTACAGCAAATCTCCGTTGATCGGCTATTGGATCAGTGAAACCTTATGGGGGCGCGGCATCATGACATCCGCCATAAAGTTGATTACCACTTTTGCCTTTGAAAACCTGGATATCATCCGCATACAGGCCGGCGTTTTAGGGAACAACCCACGGTCCATGCGCACGCTGGAAAAAGCCCGCTTTGTAAAAGAAGGCATCCTCAAAAACAGCATGGTAAAAAACGGCGTAGTCCTGGACGAGCATGTTTACGGCCTGGTAAAACCCTGACCTGCGGGATGTGCAGATGTGCGATTGACCGGACACCGCATAAATCACTAAATCACTAATTCAATAACTCAAAACTGCTTCCATGCGTATTTCTACGCAGGCAGAATCCGTATCAGCACCATTGCGGGTGATTGGGCCTCGCCATACCTTTACATCATGAGCAGGGCACTCTACATAAACTTTTTGCAACCACTTGCGTACAAGCGGTATGCGGCAATTTTTTAATACAATTATGGCAACCGGAGCACTATCAGGCGAGACAGCTATCTATGTATCAACCTCGTCGAAATTAAACATCGAACAAACCCGCAACATTACCGATGAACTGCTGCGCATAATTGGCTATCCAAGCAACTACAACGGATTTAAAATTCATTTTGTTGCCGAGGGCGAGGGTGTGCAGGCCAATGCTTATGTGGATAGCGAGTTGAGGGTCTCGTTTGGGAATTAGGGTTAAGTCGAATCCCGATAGCTATCGGGACTTTAGCCGAAAGTATAAAGCCAAATCTCGGTGCCCTACGCCAGCACCAACCCCTCCCTCAACGCATGCTCATAACTCTCTTCATCAAATTTATAATAAGCTGGTGACCGGTGTGCGCCGATGCTTTTTTTCTCATCCAGTTTAACAATAAGTCCAAGCGAAATCAATTTATTGGGGAAGTTGGACGCATTGAGTTGTTTTCCCGACATCACTTCATAAAAACGTTTGATCTCTTTTAGGGTGAATTTTTGCTGCAAAAAGTTTTTACCGATAGGGAAATGCTGTAAATGCATCCGCATCGCAAACAGGGCCTCGCGCACCATTTCTTCATGGTCAAAACCCAGCGGCGGCAATTTGTCTACCGGGAACCAGGCACATTCGCTGGATAGAAAATCTGTATTCGGTTTGGCATTAATCATGTCCGTAATAGCGTAAAACCCTACAGATACCGTCTCGCCCGTAAGCCAGCTGTCTTGTTCCAGTCTTACCCCAACCAATTCAAAAAGACTCTCCGGTTCAAACGCCCCGCGCGGGTCATTGCGTCCCGGATCGCCAAAAGCCTTAAACTGTTTCAAAAATAAATTCCCGATACCCGCCCGCTCTGCCGTTATCCTGGTAGCCGCCTGGTCCAGGCTTTCATCCTTCCGTACAAAACCGCCCGGCATACACCATTTGGTAATGATCTTATTTTTCACCAGCAATAACTGCAGCTCCCCGTCGTGATAGCCGAAGATGGCGCAATCCACCGTCAGGCAGGGCCGGTAATCTAAATAGCCCTCCCTAAAAAAATGCTGCATTTCCGATAAGGTTTCCATTTGCTTATGCTGATCGAAAAATTATTTCTTAAAATTTAATAAATGTAAAAAATATTTTTCTACCTTCATTTATTATTTTTTAACAAATGCAGGGGGTGCCTATTAAATCGGGCATCAAACAGCGTTCAATTCCAATTAGCCAAATTATAAATACATGAAGATCAATAAATTATTTTTTTATTTGGCCGGTGCAGGCGCCCTGGCCGCCGTTTTTTCTTTTCAGAAAGAACAGGTGCAAAACAATTTGGCAGCTACGTTGATGGCCGAGTCCACCCTGGTGCGCACCGAAGGCGGCTTTGCCTATCGTGACCTGAATAAAAACGGGAAGCTGGACGTTTACGAGGACTCGCGCCGGCCCATTGAAGATCGCGTGCAGGACCTTCTTAAAAAAATGACCCTCGAGGAAAAAGCGGGCATGATGTTTTATTCGCCTATCCGCGTAAACGCCGATGGCACTATTGAAGATAAGCCAGCCAGCGGGTTGCTGGCAAGTTTGTCGCCGGTGGGGGTTAACGAGATCGACAAACGCCATATCACCCATTTTAACCTATTTGCGGTACCCGCGCCGGATACTTTGGCCATGTGGTACAATCGCTTACAGCAATACGAGGAAAAAACACGGCTGGGTATTCCCCTTACCATTGCATCCGACCCGCGTAACCAGGGCGGCGCCGGGATTTTTGCCATGTCGGCCAAAACTTTTTCCATGTGGCCTGATCCGCTGGGTTTAGCGGCGATTGGCGATGATAAACTCACCGAGCAATTTGCTGACATATCACGCCAGGAATATTTGGCTACCGGCATACGTCAGGGCCTGCACCCGCAGGTTGATTTGGCCACCGAGCCGCGCTGGCCGCGCATCGCCGGCACCTTTGGCGAGGATGCCGCGCTATCGTTGCGCATGACTACTGCCTATATCAAAGGCTACCAGGGCGAAAAGCTCGGCCCAAACAGCGTTGCCATGATGACCAAGCATTTTCCCGGAGGCGGCCCGCAAAAAGACGGACTTGATCCGCATTTTAACTTTCAGAAAGGTGAGGTTTACCCGGGTAATAATTTTAACTATCACCTCATCCCTTTTAAAGCAGCTTTTGATGCAGGAACAGCCGCCATTATGCCGTATTATGGTGTACCAATGGGGCAAAAAGGTGTGCCGGAAGTTGGCTTCTCCTATAACAAAGCCATCATCACGGAGTTGTTGCGCAAAAAATTCCATTACGACGGCGTGGTGTGCACCGACTGGGGGCTGGTAACCGACTCGAAGCTTGGAACGATCAATTTCCCGGCAAGGGCATGGGGGGTTGAGAACCTGAATACCGAAGAACGCGTGCAGCGAATTATAGATGCAGGTGTAGACCAGCTTGGCGGTGAAAACCTGCCTGATGTAATTGTACAGCTGGTAAAGCAAGGGAAATTAAGCGAAAAGCGCATCGATGAGTCGATAACCAGGCTATTGCGGCTAAAGTTTGAGCTGGGCCTGTTCGACAATCCGTTTATCGACGAAAAAAAGGCGGCCGATATTGTCGGCAGCCCTGCATTTATGGCGGCCGGCGAAGATGCACAGCGCCGCTGCATGACGCTGCTTAAAAATGACGGTCATGTACTGCCGCTGGCATTAAACAAGCTGAAAATCTATGTAAAAAATATCAATCCAAAAATTGCCGCGGAGTATGGCACAGTTGTAACTGACCCAAAACAGGCTGATATCGCGATCATCCGTATACAAACGCCTAACTATCCTATTCCGGAAGCCAAAGGCAACTTTATAGCAGGTATGTTCCATTGGGGCGACCTGGATTTTAAGGGCCAGCAATTGCAGGACATCCTCGACCTGGAAAAAACGGTGCCAACTATAGTTGATATTTATATGGACCGCCCGGCCGTAATCCCCGAGATCAGCGCCAACGCAAAGGGCCTTTTTGCCAGTTTCGGCTCGGATGATCGCGCCGTACTGGATGTGGTTTTCGGTAAATATAAACCAGGGGGTCATTTGCCGATCGAGATGCCGTCGTCCATGGAGGCCGTGAGGAACCAAAAGGAGGATATGCCTTATGATAGTAAGGACCCCTTGTATAAATTTGGGTATGGGCTGAGTTATTAGAAGAATGGCCCGGGAAAGGTTTCTAATTTCGAATTTCGAATACTGAATTTCGAATGCCGCACTTAAAACTTCGATGTTGGAAATTCGTCATTTATTATTCGATATTAATCGGCCCGTGATCGACAAGGTGAAGAAATAGCCTGACAGTTGTAAAAAAATAAAGCAAACCGCGTTCAGCTATGCCGGGCGCGGTTTTGAAAAACATATTTTTAGCCACAATTGTCAAAATGTTGTTAGTATTGGTGGAATGTCCGCCGATTGCACGAACTTAGGAGAATTGCACTACACCCCTTTTATCTTTAAATAAACCAGATTATGGAAAGAAGAAAATTTTTACAGGCAGGCTCGCTTGCCGCAGCAAGCCTGCTGCTGACCCGTTATGCCAAGGCTGGCGTTTTTGCGGACAAAAGGGCCTTTCCGCCATCGGGCCTGCAATTATACACGCTGGGCAACCTGATGACAACCGATCCGCAAGGCACCCTGCAAAAGGTGGCGGCCATCGGTTATAAGGAAGTTGAAAGCGCAAGCTCCCAAAAAGGAAACTGGTATGGCTTTAAGCCAAAAGAGTTTGCAGCCATGGTAAAAGATACGGGGATGAACTGGCGCTCGGCACACATAGGCGGCGCGCCATTTTCTATTGACCAGATCATGAAAATGGCTAAAACAGCGCAGGATTCGGCGAGGATACAAAAGATGATGGCCGGCTTTAAAAACATGCCCAAACAGCTTAACTGGAAGGATGACTACCAGCAGGTAGCGGATGATGCGGCTGAGGGCGGCCTTACTTATGCGGTGTGCTCGTCTATACCGGTGAGTACATTAGATGAAATCAAGACTGCAGTTGACGTATTCAGCAAAGCCGGAGAAGCTTGCAAGAAGAACGGGGTGCAATTTGCTTATCACAATCACACTACTGAATTTGATGAAGTGGAAGGACACCGTCCGTTTGATTATATCCTGGGCAATACTGACAAAAACCTGGTGAAGATGGAACTGGACCTTGCCTGGGCCACAAAAGCCAAACAGGACCCAGTGACGCTGTTTATGCTGCACCCGGGACGTTTTCCGCTGTGGCACGTAAAAGATTTGAGCAAGGCCACCCAGGAGCCCGAAGAAGTCGGCGCAGGCACCATTGATTTTAAGCCCATTTTTGATAACGCAAAAGAGTCGGGCATGAAATACTTTTTTGTAGAACAGGATGGCGCACCACAACCCTTACAAAATGTGGCCAATAGTTTCAATTATATTGCTAAAATGCTGGGATAGTTTTTAAGTCAAAAGTCTTGAGTCAAAAGTCGAAAGTCAGATTTTGCGTTTTTTTAACTTAGGACTTTCGACTTAAGACTTTCAACTTGAATGCTGGCCAACCTGGTAACTGCCTCCCTGCACGGCGAATGCAATATTAATCCGGTTATAAGTGTTAATAGTAGTCACAGCCAATGTCAGATCGATCAGTTCAAGCTCCGAAAATTGCTTTGCCCGCTTCTTCATAAACTTCATCGGATACTTGGCCGCCTGTGATTTTTGTAACGGCTTCGGCCCAGGCCAGCGCGGCACGTTCGCGGTCGGTATATAGGGGCGTATCGCGCCATGCGTCCAGTACAAAAAGCCGCTGTTCAGTTTCACCGGCCGCGCGCAGGTCTTTCGAGTGCATGTCCAGGCAGTATGCACAACCATTTATTTGCGATACCCTGTAATAAATTAAATCCAAAAGTGATTTTTCAACCGGCGATTTCGACAGGTAAACCCCCAAACCAAACAGCACTTGCAGCGCACCCTGGCCTTTTTCATAAGCATTAATTCTCTGTTCCATTTTGTTTGATTTTTATAGCCCTTGACACATAGTAAAAGCAGGGACAGGCAGACTGGTTAACAATTATCCATTTACGCCAACATGACGATTGAGCTTGTTTAATTTGGACAAGAAGGCGGAAATAATTTTTTTAAAAAAGGTAAGAAGATAGAATCGTTTGTATTAGACGGAAGAAACCGTCGTGCGCCGAAGCAACTCAATTCACCAGCCTCCCATTCAAATCCACCGTCCTTGCAAATGGGTTTAAATATTTATTTGCCAAAACGGCAAATTCTCTGCGGGTTATGGGCCGGGTTAAATCAAAATCCGATTGAAAATTAAATTGTGTTTTCCAGGCCTTTTGGATACTGGCCTTTAATATTGCCGGGTCGGTTAGGGTATAATCACTGATAAAGGAAAGCGTATTGGCAACGGTAAATTTATCGCCGGGCCTTTCGCGATTAAACCAAAGGAAGGCGCGGGTGTAGATCTCCTGCAAAACGGGCTGAATTTCGGCTGTAGTAACGATGGAATCAGGTCTAAATAAAAACTCCCCGCCATTTGATGACATATCTGTGTCGTGAGGGCTTAACTTCAAAACACCTTTTATCAGCCCTGTTACACAGACCTGTTGAATTGCTCTCCAGGCGGGATCTTTTGACGTAATGTCGCTAATTGGTAATAAGTACCCTTTATAATCCAATATTTCGCCCTGTATGACCCGGACATTCAGATTTTTAGTGGTCGCTTTATAAAATGCGCAATAAGCCGCCAATGCGCCAACACCCTGGCCTATTGACAATTGGCGCGGTAAATATTGTAAATCTGTTGAAGAAGGGAACAGTGCTTCGGTAACTAACAAATTGTCCGCTCCTTTTGCAATAACGGCTTTAATTGGGACGCAAAACGTTGTAAAAGGCGGATAATTATCAGCCGGAGCGGTTATATCGTTATGGCGCTCCCAGGGCAATCCATCACCCATAGCAATTGATGTACGATACAATTTTGATGCTGCTTTATTTAAAGCGCTATCTAACTGTTGAAAAGTTGCGCCGGCCGATAACGCAATAAGGCTTCCCCGAGTGGCATCAATAACTACCCGTGCCCTGATTATTTTAGTTTTTCCATTTTGGATGATATTGAGACTCCAAAAATCGTCGTCCTTTTTGATGTTTTTAAATATTACGCCGGAATCCACTGTAAGATTTTTGGTGGAATCCGCCATTTTATTGAGGATTTCTGACCCGGAAAACGGGTCGTATACTATAGAGGAATTTGCCGTTGTGTCAGAACCTTTTTCATGTTTATGATACTCATGGAATTTTCTCCGGAATTCATCCCATATACCGGAAAACAGGTTCCGGCTATTACCCAAAGGAGCCACCCCACCTATTTTACCAAAATCGGGATCAAAATGTACAGTATTTTTTTTAAAGGTCAAATAGGTCGTATCCCGTTCAATCAATATTGTTTTCACCTTACTCCTCGCAGCCTGTATCGCCGCCGCTACCCCACTTGGGCTGCCGCCGATGACCAGCACATCTGTTTTGATAGTTTGGGCGTTAACAGTACAACACCAGGAAAAAAGCAATAAAAGCAACATTTTTTTTATCATCGGGGCATCAAATTTTTTTAAGGAAACGCTAAAATAGGTCAAAACCTTGCTGTGAATAAAAATATTAGCTAATTTAACCCCCCCAATCACCCTGATGACTATGACAACCACACTGGCTGACGACACATTACGCTACCCGACCGGGAAATTTAAGGCCCCCGTGAGTTACACCTCCGAGGACCTGCGCACCTGGATCGCTACCATTAAGGAGTTCCCGGGCAGGCTTCGGCACGCCATTATCAGCCTGAATGAAAAACAGCTGGATACGCCTTACCGCACCGGCGGCTGGACGTTGCGCCAGGTGGTTCACCATTGCGCCGACAGCCACATGAACTCGCTGCTGCGTTTTAAATGGGCACTTACCGAAGATGCCCCAACCATAAAACCGTACAACGAGGCCGACTGGGCGCTGCTGCCGGACTACCGCCTGCCGGTTGAGCCTTCATTGCGTATACTGGAAGGCCTGCACCAGCGCTGGGTTACCTTACTCGAAAGCTTTACCGAGGACGAGTGGAACCGTACCTTTACCAATCCGGAATCCGGGTCGACAATGCAGCTTAAAAAAGCTTTGGCTTTATACGCCTGGCATTGCAAACACCATTTGGCGCACATTACCGAAACAATAAAGACGTTTTAGGACGGGCGGTTAAACGACTAACGACTTCTTACAATTCTGTATATCGCTTTACGCCAAAAATTGCCAAGTGCAACTGCGCCTTTTTTATTGGGGTGAAGGTAGAAAGTACCCTGGTGGCCCTGCTCCGGAGTAAGGTCGGTTAGGTAGTGAGCTTTAAAGTAGCTGAAAGCCCTGGTATCCCCTGTGAAAACCTGTTTCGGGTTACTTGTGGTGTAAGACTGCACTAAATGGCGTATTTCCGGGAAATAGCTTTGCAGGCGCTTTAAACCCTCGGCCAGGTACTTCGCGCCGTTATAGGTATTGGGGCTGTACCATATTGGCCGCTGGACGATGATAATGCATCCGGGGAATTCAGTTAACAGCCGGTCAGCAATCGTTTTTAGATTTTCCCGGTAATGCTGAGGAGAGACGGGCGCACCGTTGGGCCCGGAAATGGCGCTGTCGTTTGTACCCAGGTCGATTGAAAATACCAGCAGGGCTTCTTTATTGGCGAACGATTTTGCGGCAGACTCAACCAGGGCGAAGGTTTTGCCGGTCGGCAGAAAATCCACTGTGGTGTAGCCGCTGTGCCCCTGGTTGGCGTATGATACCCGCCCTATCCGGTCCTTCCGCATTAAATATTGCGAAGCAATAACCGGCGGGGCCTCCGCTTCGGGGTAGGTGAGTTGCGCGCCATACGTAATACTGTTGCCGATAAAGACGATGTTGATGTCTTTTTTGGGCGATTGAGCGGACGCAGAATGGCCTAAAAACACAGTTAGCGTTGCTACAAATATTATACGCCAAACCATTCCCCTTAATTTCATCATAATTGTATTAATTTTCGAATTTAAGGAATATTCCGCTTAGAAAATCAATTGTTCCCTGATACAATTCATTTGCGTCTTTCTTTTATAAAATGGGCGATACCGGCAATTACAAAAATTAACAATCCTATTTCCCACCAGCTAATACTAAGTCTAAAAGAATATCCACTAGATATGGTATCAGCTAATTCTATAAAAAGTCATTTCATGTTCGCATGTTTAAATCTTGCGAGTTGTTTTTTCTAACCTCTGATCACTAATCTCTTACCACTGAATCCCCATATTCCAAAACATAAAGGCCCATTTGTCCGTCTGCCCGCTGATCACCTGCTCAGTACTTTGGCCGGCGCCGTGGCCGGCTTTGGTTTCGATACGGATAATTACAGGAGCAGTACCTTGCTGATATTCCTGCAGCCTCGCCCCAAACTTAAAGGAATGGGCCGGCACCACCCTGTCGTCATGATCGGCAGTGGTCACCATGGTGGCCGGGTAAGCATTGGGCTTCAATGCATGGTAAGGCGAATAGTTATACAGGTACTTAAACATTTCTTCCGAATCTTCTGCCGTACCGTAATCATAGCTCCATCCCGCGCCCGCGGTAAATTGGTTATAGCGCAGCATATCCATCACACCCACTGCAGGCAAAGCCACTTTGCACAGGTCGGGCCGCTGGGTCATGGTAGCGCCAATGAGCAGCCCCCCGTTTGATCCGCCTGATATCGCCAAATAATCTTTCGAGGTATATTTATGTTTGATCAGGTACTCCGCTGCGGCAATAAAGTCGTCAAAAACATTTTGCTTTTTCATTTTTATACCGGCCTTATGCCACTTTTCGCCGTACTCGCCACCGCCGCGCAGATTGGGTACCGCGTAAATGCCGCCATGTTCCAGCAAAATGATATTGCTGGTGCTGAAGGCCGGCGTGAGGCTGATGCTGAAGCCGCCATAGGCGTATAACAGCGTCGGGTTTTTGCCATTCATTACCGTGCCTTTTTTATAGGTGATGATCATCGGTATCTTCGTGCCGTCTTTCGATTTATAGAAAACCTGTGTGCTTTCGTACTGCGTTGGATCGAACTGCACGTTTGATTTTTTATAAACGGTTGATGCCCCTGTGGCAATATCCAGCTTAAAAATAGTTGGCGGGTAAACATAATTGGTGAAGGTGTAATAAGTTTCCTTCTCCTCATGCTTGGTGCCGAATCCAGAAGCTGTTCCAACAGCAGGCAAAGCTATCGTGCGCTCCAGTTTGCCGCTCATATCATATTGTTGCACAAACGAGGTGGCGTCCTTCAGGTATTCGGCAAAAATTTTACCGCCGCCGGTCGAGGCGGTCAGCACATTGCTTGTCATGGGGATAAAATCCTTCCAGTGCGTTGGTGTCGGATCAGACGCATCTACGGTGACGATCTTGAAATTCGGCGAATATAAATTAGTGAGGATATACAGCTTGCTGCCCACATTGTCCAGCACAGCATGTTCATTGTCGAAATTATCCACCACGTTAATGATCTGGCTGCCCGGCTGACTCAAATCCTGAAGGTAAAGTTCATTGCCTGTAGTTTCATTTGCCGCAGTGATCACCAGGAACCGCTCATCCTCGGTTAGATAGGCCCCGATGTAGCGCCGTTTGGTTTCCTCCCCGCCGAAGATCAGTTTATCCGTGCTTTGCGCCGTACCCAGCTTATGGTAAAACAACTTGTGAAACTGCGTAATGCCTGCCAGCTGCGACCCGCTTTTTGGCTTGTCGTAGCTGCTGTAATAAAAACCTTCGTTACCATGCCAGGCAATCCCGCTGAATTTGATGTCCCTTAGCGTGTCGCCTATCTGCGCCATATTTTCCGTATTGATCACGACCACTTTGCGCCAGTCGCTGCCGCCTTCGGATAGCTGGTAAGCTGCCATCGAGCCGTCTTTGGTAAAATCGATACCCTGCAATGAGGTAGTGCCATCCGCCGAAAACTTGTTGGGGTCCAAAAAAACCTCGGGCGTACCATCGCCTACCTGCCGCCACAAAACCGACTGCGCCTGCAATCCGTCGTTTTTATAAAAATAGGTGTATTTGCCTTCTTTAAACGGCGCGCTGTATTTTTCGTAGTTCCAAAGCTGCTCCAGGCGTTTGTAAATGGCATCCCGGTAAGGTATCTGCGAAAGATACCCTTGCGTTACTTTATTTTCCGCTTCTACCCAGGCTTTGGTATCTGCCGAGCGGTCGTCTTCCAGCCAGCGGTAAGGGTCGGGCACCACGGTGCCGAAATAAGTATTGGTGGTATCCACCTTGCGGGTTAGCGGGTAATTCAATTTGGTCGTATTCATTTGTTGAGCACAGGCAAAGCTGCAAAGTAAAACAGCGCCGAATAAACAGGTTAACGTTTTCATTGCAATGGTGTGGTTGGAAGGGCTAAGATAGTTTTTTTGAGGGGAAAGGCGAAAGGTTTGGCGTGGCATGTTTATCGCTTTTACCAACTACTTTTGACAATAAAATTTTTTTTAACGTTGGCAACAAGATTGTTGTCAAATCGATCTCCTAAAATAAAAAAGCGATGAGCCTAAAACCCATCGCTTAAATATTTTAAATTCTTCCTAAATCCGATCCCGATAGCTATCGGGACGAACTTCCGACATCCGAAATCGTTCTTAAATCAGCAATCTCACCGGCTCCTCCAGCATCGCTTTCAGCGTTTGCAAAAAGGCAGCGCCTGTTGCGCCGTCGACCACGCGGTGGTCGCAGCTTAGGGTTACCTTCATTACGTTGCCGGGCACAATGGCGCCGTTTTTAACTACGGGCACTTGCTGTATACCGCTTACGGCCAGGATACAGGCGTTTGGCGTGTTGATGATGGCGGTAAATTCGTCGACCCCAAACATCCCCAGGTTGGATATGGTGAACGTGGAGCCTTCCATTTCGTTAGGCTGGAGTTTTTTGGCTTTGGCTTTGCCGGCAAAGTC
>Ga0302140_10009957_pt1 | contig 11767 bp, 10 predicted proteins | sample I_Bog_E1_1_FD_202095 | JGI IMG/M metagenome (GOLD analysis project Ga0302140, IMG submission 202095) | Peat permafrost microbial communities from Stordalen Mire near Abisko, Sweden - I_Bog_E1_1 | ecosystem: Environmental > Terrestrial > Soil > Wetlands > Peat | place: Sweden: Abisko, Stordalen...
CCGCCACCAAAACCCTTAATCTTCACGTCTAGACTCTCTTCGAAAGTCTGACCTAGATTCTTTGCTTTCGCGTCCTGGAAAGCCTTCGCTACGTTGTCAAGATGCTCATACCTTCGTCACAAACATCATGTTAGCCGAATTCATGATAATCCGAAGGGAAAGAATTTACGAACATCTTCTGATAGTATGGAGAGCGAATGGAGTCAAAGATCTCAAGGGCTGCTGAAAGCGGCTGACGTGACGAACGAGTGTAGTCAATAGCTTGCGCAAGAATCCAGCTATCCTGCATCGCAAAAGCTGCGCCTGATCCGAAAGCCCCTAATTCAACATTTTAATCAATATACGAGCAAATATGTTAATCCGCATTGTCTCACCTGTTAGAGGATGACTCGCATCCCCAATCAGCACGACTTTATCCCAAGCTGTGACTTTCTCCAACCTCGGCCCCGCAAAAGCAGAGAACTCTTTCCACAGTCCTTGCGGAACCCTGGATAGCGCTTCTCGTACCCTTGGATCATACTCCGTGAAATGCTGTTCGACTCTTTCGTTGGTGGCTGGAATGCCCCAGCTGAATCTTTTTTCTTTGACGGTTGCGGCAGGGACGACGTTGTGGACTGCAATCTCAAACATCTGCTGGTCTTCCGGTGTTTCGGTTGGATCATCTACTAAGCAATTGTAGAAGTGTCCTGCGGGACCGTGCCACCATGCGGTCGAGGAAGTCATCTCGGGGATGTCGACGATGAGAGACTTGGGAATGATAACACGCCAGATTGTCCTTCCTGTTCGGGGGGCGATTAGAGATACAACACTGGATTAAGATAGAAGAGCTTACCCGTGAATTGAATGGAATGATCGGGGAAGACGCTTTGCCTGACCACCTACCAGAGGTCAGTGATTAGATAACAAGAAAAATAAGGGGATCACCTACTGATCTGATGCCATCTCCTCCAATGACTAAATCCGCAATCACTTCCTCTCCATCGTCAAACACAAGACGAGCCCCCTCTCCATCCAGATTTTCCAATGATGCAAGTCGCTTCCGCAACTTAATAACTCCATCTGGCACTTTCGCAATAAGCGCAGCCTGCAACCGCGTTCTTCTCACTCTTTGGCCACGATACTTCGGCACCACCGCATTCGAAGTCTGTTCCTTCAACGGCGTCCCATTAAGTCCATTCCTATCCCATCAATCCCATCAGCCTCACCACTTGATGACAAAAAACGCTTTGGATGATATTACCGATGAACAATAGTCTCCTGCACATGACCTTTAACCGCATCCGCAGCACCAAGCAACTCCAACACTTTCCAGCAATTGAAACCAATCTGAATACCAGCACCAATCTCACGTAACTCCCTCGCTTGTTCATAAATCGTTACTTCGACATTTGGTAGCTTTGAGAGCGCGATGGCGGAACTCAGACCCCCTGGTCCGCCGCCTACGATGGCGACGCGGAGGATGGGGAATGTTGCACTTGGCATAATTTTGAGGCTACTCAGATTGCAGAAGTGATAGATTTCGTAGTTGGCGTTGTAGATCAAATTTCAAGGGAGTCGTTGGCTATTTTGTTGATGATTACAAAGATGTGGATACCGGACTGTTGCGGATGTAGTGCAATTCTAAGGCTTAATTGCGTGATGGTCGAGACGCTGGAAGATAAGGCTTTATCGTGTTCAGTGATAGGTTCTTATCGCAAAAGTTGACAAGAGTGGGTGAGAGTTCTGAATTCGGTATTACAAGTATGCTTGGTTCTTAGAGTTTGAATTGTTCATAACGTGAAGTGGTGAGGAAAATCTAGCAGTCACGTGCCAGCTTCCCCCTTTCCGATCTCGCTACGAGCTCGCTAGGAAAGGGGAGATTCCGGATGCTGTACTTTTGCTTTGTATATAAGCAATGAGGTTGAGATGATGAGTATGCCTGGCATCTTACATCTTTCATCTTTGACATCCGGCTTGAGTTCAATTAATTGTTCAGACAAAAAGTGAATTTTGAATTGGAGGATTGGGCAAGTGAGAAAGAGGCACTAATGATGTGGTGCGTAAATCCCGACGTGGAAATTTGAGACTTGATGTGTATGTCTGCAATATCTATTGTCTGCAACGTTCTATGGAGTCGCGAAAAACACGCATGAGCAGAAAAGGCAAGTGAATCAACGAAGTTTCGCTCTTCACTCGGTCTTAGCTGGCTCCGGCACTGGCGTCTCCAACAGCTCGACCAGCTCCGTAAATCCCTTCAACAACGGCTCCTTGCCTTCCTTCTCCCACAACTCAATGCTATTCGGTCCCACCTTGCCAGTTCCCGTAGCAGCGAACATATCAGCCATACCCGGGCCCGCATAAGCCAACTGCGGTCGCGTCTCCACAACCCTAAGCTTCATGCCGTTCAACGTCTTCTGCAGTTGATCACTGCTGGAACTGCCCCCAAAGATTCCATATGTAACAATCAGAACCGGTTTGCCAATCCACTCGTTGTACAGGTAGTCAATGGCGTTCTTGAGACCTCCCGGCAGACCAAAGTTGTACTCGGGAGCGACGAAGATGTAGCCGTCGAAAGGAGCTATGGCCGCAGACCACTTCTTGGAGTGCTCGTGCTCGAATTGTCCTTGTGCGGGCACCATGGCGGGTAGGGTCTTCTCGTTGAAGACTGGGAGGTTGAAATCGGCGATATCGACGATCTCGATTTCGGGCGCGGTAGTGGAGGGTGAGGTGAGGAGGGTCTTTTTTACGAAGGAGACGACTTCGGGACCGGCGCGGATGACGCGTGTGCTGCCGATGATCAGGGCCACCTTCTTGGGGACGATGTTTGCAAGTGTTGCCATCTTGAGGTTGTTGATGGATGGTGTTTGTGGAGGTTGGAAGGAGATGGGGGACAGTCTAGAAACAAGAGGGAAAATTTAATCTGAGTTTGCGTCTGTAGCGAGCTGAGAAAAGGTGGAATGTCTTGTTAACGTTGAGTGAGAAAAACAGTGAATCGACCTTTATATTACAATCTTGGGAAGAAGGTGAATCGGAGACATTGTTTCTGCAAGGGGCCACTCTGGCTTAGAGACAACTGAACAGGGTTATCGAAAGACGGGCTTGGTAAGTGGAGGGAACGGTGTAGAGACACAGTAGATTGAATGTACAACGCTGCAAAAGTCTACATTTTCAGACATCGTGCTCGGAACGGAGGCTGAAATGTGAAGCTCCGGTATCCAGAACGAAGGGTGCCGTTCCGGGTGAGTAATTTAACTCCACCTTGCCCCTGATTTCAGCGGTGCCGTTCTCGGTTCTGGTTGGTGGGATAAGAACCGCATCAAAAGAAGCAACATTTGCTTAACAATCGACTTTTTTCATTGATCCATAACGGAGCATAGATATACAGGATTCGGAGCTTATAATAATAAGGAGGAGCAGGATACGGTTGGGTGAGTAGGGAGCTTTAGTCAAACGTCCGATTGGTTGGGGGTTAGCTGGGAGGTGTCACATGATGTCATCTTTTAGTGAACTCCCCTCCCCCGCACTTGCTAGGCTTGGCCAACGAGAAGAGTGCGAAGACTGGCGTCCTCGACCTGGATTGGATTTCTGACAATTGTAACAGCTATTAGTTCTGGTTCTGTCAATCAATTTTGACCGAACCTCGCCGGATTCGGGAGGTGGGTTCAAGCTCATAGAGGAGAGGAGAGTAGAAGGGGCGCAGCAGAGCGTCTCGGTGCCGGCTAATTCACAAACATAGCAAAGCTCGAAGGCAGTCATGCGGCGGGGTAGAGGCAAGTGGAAGAGTTTTGGTACCTTTGTTTCTACGATATGATGATCCATTCCTTGGACTGAACATGCCATCCCCCCATGACGAATTTTTAGAGAATTGGTTGAGGATTGAATTTACAATTAGATCGCTTTACTTTGCTACTAGGATTTGATGAGGGATGCTTCCGAGGAACATAGATATGTTAGCCGCTGGGCTTTAGCATTTAGAAATAAAGTAACTTGCTCTGATTTTCTCTTGAACGGATTGCGCAAATGTCATTCGTCTTTATATACTCTGATTTAGAAAACTTATCCTATAGACCCAGGAGATCTTTGAGGTATAAAGATACTATCTCAATACTGCAAAGTTGTGCAGTAAGCAAAAGACGTAATAAGAATGCATTGAAAGGTAAAGATGACAACCTCGTAAAGGAATGGAAACATGACGTCCCGTGGCTCTTAACTTGGGTTGAAAGATAAGCCGGCGACGAGCCATAGAACCAGCAGAAGCTGCATACAAATGTGTATATTGCAAATGTAAGTAGTTGAAGTGTTCGTCTGCTTTGGAAGCGATAATGAAATCTTGCGATTTGCCTTATGAAAACACATTTCGGACAGGACACAACCGTCTGAGCACTACCACAGTCGAGAATGTCACGTAAGCTTACGAGAGGGAGGGAAGATTTGACATAAAAGCAGTTGTTCGAGGGTCACGTGTTGTCGGCTGTTAACTTTCATCCCACTCTCACTCAGCTTTGACGATGAGAAGAGACCCGATTGGAAGGCGGAAGAGGCTTCTGAGACGTGGAGACGTGGAAGCACCAACGCTCAATCCAATCAACGAAGTGTGATCAAACACGGTGATGAATTTGAATTTGATATTCTCCTTCAAGGAGTTCCGCAGACAGGACCAATCGCAACCCTCACGCTCTCAAATACGACGATGGGCCCACATTCTCACATGTCCCATATCCAGCCAATGCTAGCAGAGGGCCCCACATCACATCAACAACCTCACTCCTCCTTCACCTCGCCCCTCTCCATATCTGCGAGGTCGCCCTCTGCGCTAGGCCAGAAGTGAGACAAGTCCCCAACTGGGAGTTTGACCGTGATTCGCATCTCAGCCGCCATCATGACAACAGTGATATAATATCCCAGAAGTGCGAGAATGAAGAATGTTGCACCGCCAGTCTAATCGCATCAGCACGCACACCCGCAGAACTGAGAAAGGAATAGTGCTTACCTTCTGCAATTTCATCGCCATATGATAATCACCTGTGCTGACCTTCCAGTACGCACCCGAAAAGAGGAAGCTGCTAATAAACGCGAAAAAGAAGATCGACGCAAAAACCATGTTTGTCTTGAGTGTGAAAATCCATGTCGTGAAGAGCCAGAATCCCCAGACGAGGAGATACAGTGCCACGGCCGCGTTGTATCCTACTGACGCTGCGCCTGCAGCTGCGTCGCCGTCGCTGGAGTACGAGGCTGCGATTCCCCAGGAAGGTGTTTCGAGCACGCCGAAGGACAGCCAGAAGACGGCGAACATGCCCATGACCATCATAGAGAAGAAGTTGCCCATTATCCATTCGAAGATCAGCGCGAGTAGGAGGAGGACGGGGCCTGTGAAGAAGAAGATGCCGCTGTGGGAGGGTTGAAAATTAGATATTATACGTCGAGAGACGAAATTGGAATAGCAACTTACGCGACTCCGTCAAGTGTGGTTGATCCTCCCCAGCCCATCATTATGGCTGCGAATGTCGTGGCAGAGATAATGAATCTGTAAAGTCAGCTCTCAAACTTTCTGCAACGTCTAAAAAATGAGCTCACCCCATCAGTCCCAAAGGTGTTGGATTCGCGAAACGTTTTCTGAAATCTCCAACAGCAGCAGTTTTCGGAGTCAAGTAGAGCTGTTCGCCCACTAGTCAGCATCTTGGAACGTGTGACGTTCAGAAGCTTGAAGGAAGGGAGCTCAAACCTTTTCAAACAGCTCTGGAGAGATTGTCATTCCTGTCTTGACATGAGAGAGATTGCCTCCCAAGTTATCCTGATGAGTATCTGTGACGTGGATCATCCCATCGTCCTCTCCCTTCCTATTCGTCACACCATTGGTAGCCATTGTCTTTGATCTGAGGCACTGCCTTATAGAATCCAAAAATTCCGCGCTCGAAGGTGTAAGTCTTGTAATTTCTCGACGCGCAAGATGATAAGACGAGGTAGCAGGCAAGAAATCAGAAAGAAAAAGAGCTCCAGCTCCAGGAATAACACAGCTCATATAAGAACAGCAGCATCCCTCGCACAAACCCCAGTGAAAACACCAAAAATGTGCAGCATGGGGCCCCTCGAGCCCTCCAGCTCACCTAGAAAACATGCGGGGCTACCCTGCTGTTCTGCAGCTTCCCCGCATTCTACCCCTGCGCGCGCACACCTTTCGCAGCTTCACACCACCTGATGGCGCAGAATCCCCATCCCCTCGCCATCGAACATCCACTCACACACCATTCTGCCAATTTGGATTACCGGGGAGGAGAGCAGTCGAGATGCAAATGGAAGCAGCCGAGGCCTTTGTCAGACTGCTGTAAGCACCAGAAGAACGAGAACGATGCAGAGCCAAGATGCTGTTGCGAATCAGACACCGAGTGAGGTACCCAGAGCTTTGGTCGAAATTGCTGGTCGGCTGGGTATTTACACCATGTTGTGCTACCTCCTGTGCCGAATCACTGCAGCTGGCCGCTGTGGTTACATCCCGTAGGTGTTGGTGGAGGTTCCTCCTCCGACGCCGCAAGGTCAAAGCGAACCATGAGCATCAAAGTAGTTCCTGGGTTACCAGGTACGCAACCCTTTGCGAGCTGACTGCAGGGCGGCACTTTCCTGTGAATGCGAGAAGTCCGAGGCAGGTCGTTATTTTGGTTTGGAAGATGGTGGTGGGTGAGTGGTGGGCAGGACTCGGGGTTGTGAGTCGAATCTGGAATGAGGCGCAGAACATTAGATGCACGTGCTAAGCGAGCCACTACCGAACGCGGTAGTACAGGTTCCTTGTATATCTGGACCCGCGGAAATGATAATGAGTGGTTCTATGATCAAAAGCGGGGATCTAGTCACGTGTATTGTGAGAGCAGAACGCCTTCGAGGGGCACGCGAGGGGCACGTTAAGCATTCTTTCAAGGGAATAAATTCAGCTATAAAACCTCGATTCAAGTACGAACCACAATCATGGCACTCTTCACCACCTTTTGCTCGCGATAATGTGGAGTTCCAAGAATAGATCATCCACGTGATAACACCCTTCAACACCTTCCTATCATGGTGCCTTCCAGACGCTGGAAGGCTATTATCTGCGATGAGTCTGTCCAGTCCTCTGTCAAGAGACAATCAGGATTGACATGGGCCTCCTTTCACAAAGACAGGTCTTGGGTTTGAGCCGAAGCACCCTGGAGTTTAAATATAGCCTTCCTATGATGGGCGCTTAGATTTTAACCTCACGGGCTTATGCTGACCTTTATTGATTACCCTTGGTCTAATCGCTTCAGATTCGCTTCAAAGAGGTTATCACGTTTCGGAAGAATGTATCGACAGGTGGTCATTCTCCAAAGAATAGAATTCAGAAAACCAGAGCTTTCCAGACCACCAAAAAGGTATACATACCGGGTAGACGGAAAGTGAGTTTTTCTATACTTCGCTAGGTATCATTTCTATCGATTTGGGAGTGGCGGAATGGAAGATATATAAGAACTAAGAGTTAAGGGTTATGACAACGGCCAGTCGTACAGCGGGAGCACAAGCTTAGCGAGAGCACGGGCGGTTGTAAAATAGGGGGGTGTCTCACGTGATTGGAACTTGACCTGTGAGCAGCATTGGGATTGGTAGCCTAAAGGTATGTTCTCTGAAATCGGAGGGTCGACATGGGAAGATCAATAGGGCATAGCTTGCTATTGGTAGCCCGCACGTACCAAATTTTTGCAGACGGTCGCGCTCTGTTGCGCTGTCTCGTCGTTCAATCCGTTTATTATCTGAGATAGGACATTTCACGATACAAACAACAGTCAACATTAGTCACGAGCATGACTTACGAGTAAGACGGAGCCAGCGATCCGGATATGTCACTAATCTGATGTTCTTCCCAGAACCGCATTGGGAAGTAAGCTCGACTGTCTAGGCAGAAAGATAGGCCAGCTCGACTGTTATCGCTTGGCCGTGCCGATGTCAATTACGTCAACTGCAACTCCGACTCTGACAACCACGAATGAAGAGGATCTTTACAGATGCGCTAAGAACGGAAATTCTCGATTTGAGTTTATCATAGGCTGGATATTCCAAATCGTCACTTCTTGTTACTACCACCCAATGGGAGGAATTCCCAGCGTTATGTCACCTATCGCGGGGTGTGCCGTGGCTAGATTCCGTGAGCGACTCCATTTTTGAAGTTCGGATATTCTCTCCTTTCTTTGTATTCCCTCTAATTCCTGCTCTTATCACCTCAAATATTAATCTATTTCTTGGTTAAGCAGAATCCTCAAGATGATGGACGAAAAGCGCTCTGGCGTCGAGACCCCACTTTACCCCTACGAGGAAGAAGGGATCATCACCTCTGGGAACCGCCATGGCATCGGCGAGCATGATGTCTTTGGAGATGAGCAGAACCACCAGATCAAGTACAAGACTTTGAGCTGGCAGCTAGTGGCTGTTCTCATGATTGCTGAGATCGTTTCGAATGGCATGCTCAGTCTTCCGAGCAGCGGGGGAGTGGTTGGCGTAAGTCAGCGCATGAAGGTCTGATATAGACTGGCTAACACTCTTGAATAGCTTGTTCCTAATGTAATACTTATTGTAGTATGTATTATCACGGCCATGGAGAAAAATATACATCTGATTGAGTTGTTCCGTAGTTTCTAGGTATCTTTGGGACTTTCACGGCTTATCTGTTGGTTCAATTGTGAGTGTGTCTGCTTTCCTAGCGTCATTGTATTTTGCCTTCCTGCCCCTTAATTTTGAGTCTTCAAGGAGCAAGCAAGAGTGTTCATACTACAGACTTCGAAGACTATGCTTCTAGTGTTGCACAAGATACAAACAAGTACCTTAAAGCCCCACTAACTCCAAACAGCAAACTCAACCATCCCGAAGTCCACAACATGGGAGACGCAGGATACATTCTCTTTGGCGTAATCGGTCGAGAAGTCCTCTCAGCTGGAACCGTAATCTTCGCCGTCTTCGCAACCGGCGGACAGCTTCTCGCCGGACAAATCGCACTGGGCGTGCTCTCCGACTCAAAGCTCTGCCTCATGCTCTACACAGGAATCTTCACCATCCCCACACTGATCTTCAGCTTCCCACGCACACTCGATCGTCTCTCGTGGCTCTCCGTCCCAAGCGTCTTCTCGATCCTAATCGCCGGAATCGTAGGCATGATCGGCGCAGGACTCAACCCCCTCTCCGGGCGTACCACAAGTCTCTTTCTACAACCAACCTTCGTAAACGCCTTCGTCTCCGTCACTAATCCCGTGTTCGCATACGCCGGACACTTCATGTTCTTCATCCTGATCTCCGAGATGCGGAACCCGAAAGACGCGATGAAAGCCGCCTACACGCTACAAGGCTTCGCAACAACATACTACACTGTCTTCGCAATCGTCACACACTGGTATCTCGGCAACGGGGTCGCCAGCCCAAGTTTCTCCAGCCTTCCGCCCGTGTGGGCGAAAGCCGCGTACGGCATCGCGATCCCAAATTTCCTGATTGCAGGGAGTCTGTACGCACACACGGCCGCAAAACTCATTTTCCTACGTCTGTTCCGAAGGTCGGAACATCTGCATAGTCATACGGTGGTGGGATGGGGGACGTGGACGGTGCTAATTGTGCTCATGAACGCAGCGTCGTTTGTGCTGGCTGTTGGAGTGCCGATTTTCTCGTACTTGATTGGGATTGCGGCCAGCTTGTTTGCGAGCTGGTATACGTATGGGATTGCAGGCGCGTTTTGGTTGCATGATTCGTATTATATTACTGGTGAGGGTGTCAGGGCGTGGAAGAGGAGGCCGACCATGTTTGTGCTTAGTGTGTTAACTTTTGCGGCTGGTGGGTTTATATGTGTTGCGGGCACTTATGTGATTATCACGCTGATTATTGCGGCGTATAATAGTGGGAGTAAGTCCTTCTTGCCTATGAATTCAAAGCTTTTCGTGCTAACACGTTTATAGCGGTTCCTCCCCCATTTCAATGCTGATTATGGCGACTTATAGATGCAAAAAGCTCAGGCACTACTTCTGTATACACAAGTACACTATATTTTGAAATTTGAGATACATCAGTAATGCTCTCATGAATGAATACATTTTTGTGGACACCACTTTTCGATTCTCTGTAAACTTGAAAACGGCTATTGAGGCCAAATCTTTCGCTCAAACTATGCTCAGGGTTGACATTAATCCAAGTATCGTTACGTGGACCGGAATCGGAACGTAGCAAATATTGTTTGGAATTTTGTATACACCATGCGAGGCTGAAAGAGTGCACTCAGGATATTCGGCGCTCGGTTCAATCTTCGGGTTGTTTCTCCGGAGAGTACTCCCGGATCTACATGAAGTGGCGGCGCGGGGTAGAAACGCGGGGTGGCCAGGGCCAGAACTCCCATAAAACAAGGCTTAAGAATCTATGGGGGGGCTGCCGGTTGGGTGAAACTTCGAAGCTAGAGCTTCAACCGTGGCTAAATAGACAAGGCTGGTACCGAAACGCATGAAGCGTGATATTTCTAGCTCATAAACTCGTAACGCTAAGTCAACAAAAGGTATCTGGACTCTATCTACACCGAACTCCATCCCTTCGTGTGCGCCAATACCTCTCCCGACCCAAGAAGCAATCCAAATCTCCCATTTATATACCGTTCTTCTATGGGCAAGTATTATTAACACATCCCTTCATCCAGGTCATGACACCGCGGCAGCGCCGACGATAGCATCTAACGCACTACTCTGCGTCTCCATCGTAGCAACAACATTGGGTTCTCCACTCCACACCAATCCTAATTGATTATTGACACCCTTATCATGCGCCCAGATATCATTCGCATTATTCTGCAGAAACGTAATGAACTGGGTCTTCAAGTTCGCAGGCAGGATATTTGCTCTGTTGACCAAAAACTGGATGTTGCGGCCATAAATGCCTTTGAATTGCGAGAGGTCGGAGTCGCAGTTTGGCTCGCAGGTTTCGTGCAGAATGAGGCCGGAGTTGTTGGCGTAGTGCGCCATGGAGGCGGTGGCGAGCGTGTTGGCTAGGTCGTTATACTTTGCGTCGCCGGTTGACCAGGTGAGTTCTGCGAGCCCTGAAAGGATCACGCCTTGGTTGTAGGTCCAGCCTTCGTTGCCATTGTTCACGCAGGGCTGGACGGCGGTGTTGAGCCCGTCGTTGATGATGTTGTTCTTATTGATCATGCCGGAGGCGATGAACCAGTTGTAGGATTCGATTGCTTGGTTGAAGTACTCGCTGTTTGAGGGGATGCGGTTTGCAAGCTTGACGGAAGCGGTGAGGAAGAGTTCGTTAGCGATGGCGTTGACGGCTGTTTTTGCGAAGTCCCACCTGAAGTGTCTTCGTTAGCGCTTGATGGACAGGAGAGAATAGGAAGAGGACGTACCAGATTCCACCGTTGCATTTCGTGGTGTTCCAAACACTTTTCGGGTCTTCGTATATCTCAGCTGCTTTATTGAGATATGTCGCATTTCCTGTGACGTCGTACACCTTGATCCAAGCCAGTGTCCACCATAACTCATCATCGTAGAAAGTGTTCAGGAATGAGCCGCGAGGAGAGAATGGTGATACTGCAACAGAGAGAGTGTTAGAGAAAACGGTCAACACCTCAGCGTTCCGGCCAGGGAAGTAATTTTCGTAGTCCGCGAGCATCGTGATAACATTTGCCGAGTTCCACCAATCTGGCGTGAACACTCCTGTGGTGCTGTTTGTATTCCCAAAAAGACCCAGTTTAGAGTTGTAGAAGGTGAGCATCTCCTTGATGCCAGCGTCGGCATAGCTGGTATACATAGTTTGCAGTGTATCTTCT